>Ga0209519_10000696_pt1 | contig 14212 bp, 12 predicted proteins | sample Rifsed13ft1_FD_184005 | JGI IMG/M metagenome (GOLD analysis project Ga0209519, IMG submission 184005) | Soil microbial communities from Rifle, Colorado, USA - sediment 13ft 1 (version 2) | ecosystem: Environmental > Terrestrial > Deep subsurface > Rock core/Sediment | place: Rifle, Colorado...
GTCAGCCTGCTCACTGGCGTCATGATCTCGCCGACGCTGGTGCGGTCCCAGGCGTCGCGCTGGATCTTCTGCAGGTCGCGCAGCGAGACCATGCCGGCCAGGCGGCCCTCGACCTCGACCGGAAAGGCGCGCTGGCCGCTGGGCATCACCAGTTCCTCCACCAGGGTGCCCACCCGCATCTGCGGATCGACCCGGGTGACGGAGGACTGCATCAACCGCCGCACTGGCACATCGCCCAGCGAGTGCTGCAGCAGCAACTGGCGGTAGCTTGCGACGGCGGCGGCGTTGAGGAACCAGCCGATGAAGATCAGCCACAGCCCGCCAACGAAGCCGGTACCGAAGACCGGAACGCTCCACCCCAGGATCATCAGGATGCCGGTGGCGATCAGCACCCAGCCGAATGCCTGTCCGGCCCGGGAAGCCCAGCGCGTCGCCAGTTGCTGGTTTCCCGTCGCGCCCCAGAGCAGGGCCCGCAGCACGCGTCCGCCGTCCAGCGGGAAACCCGGCACTAGGTTGAACACCGCAAGCAGGATGTTGATCGGCCCCAGCCACAGCAGCACCGATACCACCGGCCCCAGCGTCGCCAGCGTTGCACCGGGGTCATCGGGATCGAACACGATCGGTCCATGGACCGCCGCGGCGATCCACAGGAAGGCCAGACCGAGCACGAGGCTGGTCAGGGGTCCGACGATCGCCATCAGGAACTCGCCGCGCCACGATGGCGGCTCGTTCTCCATGTGCGCCATTCCGCCAAACATGAACAAGGTGATGCGGCGAACATCGACGCCGATCCTGCGGCCGACGAGCGCATGGGAGAACTCGTGGGCGAGCAGGGACGCGAAGAACACCACCGCCGCGGCCAAGGCAGTCACCCAGTTGAGCGCCGGGCTCCAGTCGGGATGCCACGCCGGAAAGACCCCGACGGCGAGGCTGAAGGCGATCAGCAGGAAGATGACCGTCAGGCTCCAGTCGATGGCGACTTCGATGCCCAGCAGCGAACCGAGGCGAAAACCGCCGATCAAGCCCATGCTTTCCTCCTGCTACCTCGTCGTTCCCGGCGCCAGCGCGTTCGCTCCATGCGCTGGTCCGCGCGATGCACGCCGTAGCGGAGCCCGCGTCCCCAGCATCGTTTGCGGGTGCGGCGGGATGTTGATCGACATCAAAGGTGATAACGGCGATAGGCCCCAGGCTTGGCCAGGCAAGCGTCAACGCAGCCGGATCGCCGCCTGCGTCGATGCCGGTCCACGCACGCAGCCACGAGGTGCAGCGGCAATGAAGCTCGGCATGATCGGCCTCGGACGCATGGGCGCCAACATGTCGCAGCGACTGCTGCGGGGCGGGCATGACGTGGCCGGTTTCGACCAGGATCCCGAAGCGCTTCGGCTCGCGGCGCGGGCGGGTGTCGAGCCGGCTGGATCGGTCGCCGCGCTGGTCGCGGCATTGCCCACACCACGGGTGCTGTGGCTGATGCTGCCAGCGGGGGCGGTCACCGACGACACGCTGGCGCAACTGCTGCCAGTGCTGGAGCGTGGCGACGCGATTGTCGATGGCGGCAACTCGCATTACCGGGACACGCTGCGTCGCGCCGATACGTTCTCCGGCCGGCAGATCGACTACATCGATTGCGGCACCAGCGGTGGCGTGTGGGGCCTGGCCGAGGGGTATGGCCTGATGATCGGCGGTGACGAGCTGGCGGTCGAACGGCTGCGGCCGATCTTCCAGGCACTGGCGCCCGACAAGGACATCGGCTGGGGCAGGGTGGGGCCCGTCGGTGCCGGCCACTACACGAAGATGGTCCACAACGGCATCGAGTACGGGCTGATGCAGGCCTACGCCGAGGGATTCTCGATCCTGCACCACAAGCGCGAGTTCGACCTCGACCTGCACCAGCTCGCGCAACTGTGGCGCCATGGCAGCGTGGTGCGCTCGTGGTTGCTCGACCTCATCGCGCTGGCTCTGGCGGAGAACCCGAAGATGTCCGGCATTGCGCCCTACGTTGCCGATTCCGGCGAAGGCCGCTGGACCGTTGCCGAGGCGATCGACCTGGACGTTCCGGCGCCGGCGATCACGATGTCGCTGCTGGCGCGGCTGCGTTCGCGCGATGCGGATTCCTACGCCGACAAGCTGTTGGCGGCCTTGCGGCAGCAGTTCGGTGGCCATGCGGTCAGGAAGGAATGACCTGCGGCCCGGGCTGCAGCGCAGGCGCTCAAGCGCGCTGAGGTGATCCTGCCCACGACCCGAACAACTCGCTGGTGACCGGATACAGCGCCTATGCGCTCGCGGCGCTGGGTGAAGGCGAGCGCGCCAAGGCGCGCATGACGCGTGCGCTGCTGATCCACCCCGGCAATTTCAACATGCGCTACAACTTCGGGTGCGCGCCGTGCGTCTTCCTCAAGGACAAGGACGCCGCGCTGGACATGCTGGGCCCGGTGTTCGATCAGTACCGACTTCGGTGCCGGCTTTCCTGCGAGCGCAAGGATGGCGCCACTCACACGCAGGCATCCGTGCCGGGCTTTCGCAACTTGCGATAGCGACGGATCAGCGCATTCGTGGAGCTGTCATGGTCGAGCGTTGGCTCTTCGTCGCTGGCGATTTCCGCCGCGGTGCAGGTCGCCAGCGCCTTGCCCAGTTCGACGCCCCACTGGTCGAAGGAATCGATGTCCCAGATCACGCCCTGCACGAACACGCTGTGTTCGTACAGCGCGACCAGCGCGCCCAGCGCGTGCGGGTCCAGTCGTTCGGCCAGGATCGTGCTGCTCGGCCGGTTGCCCTCGAACGTCCGGTGCGGCACCTGCGCCGCCGGCGTGCCGCGTGCCTTGACCTCGGCACCGGTACGGCCGAACGCCAGCGCCTCGCCCTGCGCGAGCAGGTTCGCGATCAGCAGATCGTGCTGGTCGGCGCCGCCGGGCACGGGCAGGGGATCGAGCGGCTGGCAGAAACCGATGAAGTCGCAGGCGACCAGCGGCGTTCCCTGGTGGATCAGCTGATGGAACGAGTGCTGGCCGTTGGTTCCAGGCTCGCCCCAGACCACCGGACAGGTCGCATAGTCCACGGGCATGCCGTCGCGGGTGACGCGCTTGCCGTTGCTCTCCATCGCCAGTTGCTGCAGGTATGCCGGAAAGCGGATGAGATGCTGCGCGTACGGCAGCACGGCCAGCGACGTGGCGCCGATGAAGTTGTTGTTCCATACCGAGAGCAGGCCCATCAGCACCGGAAGGTTGCGCTCCAGCGGGGTCTTGCGGAAGTGCTCGTCCATCGCATGGAACCCGGCGAGCATCGCGCGGAAATGGTCGGCGCCGACGGCCAGCATGGTCGACAGCCCCACCGCGGAGGCCAGCGAATAGCGGCCGCCGACCCAGTCCCAGAAGCCGAACATGTTGGCCGGGTCGATGCCGAATTGCGCCACGCCCTCGGCATTGGTCGAGACCGCAACGAAGTGCCGCGCCACCGCGGCCTCGTCACCCAGCCCCTGCAGGCACCAGCGCCGGGCCGCGTGCGCATTGGCCAGCGTCTCCTGGGTGGTGAAGGTTTTCGAGCAGACGATGAACAGCGTTTCGGCGGGGTCGAGATCGCGCGTGGCCTGGGTGAGTTCGGCAGGGTCGACGTTGGACACGAAGCGGAATGTCATCCCGCGCTGGCTGTAGTGACGCAGCGCCGCATGGGCCATCACCGGTCCCAGGTCGGAGCCACCAATGCCGATGTTGACCACGCTGCGCACGCGTCGGCCGGTGTGCCCGGTCCAGTCGCCGCTGCGCACGCGCTCGGTGAAGGCTGCCATGCGGTCGAGTACCGCGTGCACGGGTGGGACGACGTCATGGCCGTCGAGAAAGATCCGTGCCTGGCGGGGAGCGCGCAGCGCCACGTGCAGTACCGCCCGGTCTTCGGTGTTGTTGATCTTCTCGCCCGAGAACATCGCCGCGATCCGCGCACTCAGGCCGCAGGCGCGCGCCAGTTCAAGCAGCAGGCGCAGCGTCTCGTCGCTGACGCGCTGCTTGGAATAATCCAGGTACAGGCCGGCGGCCTCGGCGTTGAGCCGATCGCCGCGGGCGGGGTCGGCCGCGAACAGTTCGCGCAGGTGGCGTAGCCGGTGATGGGTCGCGTGGTGCTGCAACGCTTGCCATTGCGGCAGCTGGGTCAGGGCGAAGGAGTCGGGTGCGGACTCGTGTCCGCGGGCGGTTTCATCCATGACGGTGCTGGGTGCTCGTGGAGGTTTTCAACGTGGAGCTTGCCAGCCTCGAGCTCTTGTCGCCAATCCGCTCCAGCGACTGGCGCCAGGATCCGGCGAAGGAGCGCGTGCCTTCCTGCTGCAGTCGCGCGGCGAGTCCATCGATGTCCAAGCCGGCGGCGGCGAAGCGGGTCAGCGTCGCCTCGGCATCGCCGCCGTCGATCGGCATCGCAGCGCGCAAGGTTCCGTGCCCGGCAAACGCCTCCAGGGTTTTTTCCGGCATCGTGTTGATCGTGTCGGGTGCGGCCAATGCCTCGACGTACATGGTTGGCGAGGCATCCGGGTCCTTGGTGCCGGTACTGGCCCACAGCAGCCGCTGTGGCCGGGCGCCGGCATCGGCCAGCTCGCGCCATTCGCGTGACGCCTGCAGTTCTCTGTAGGCGCGGTAGGTCCGTCCGCAGATGGCGATGCCGAGCTGGTTGTGCAGCTCGACCGGCACCTGCTCGTTTGCCGCCACGTCCCAGCGGCTGACGAACAGCGAGGCCACCGAACCCACGCGCGGGTCGCGGTTCGCCTCGATCCGCCGCTTCACGCCACGCATGTAGGCCTTCGCCGCGGCGAGGTAGTGCTCGCGCGAGAACAGCAGGGTCACATTGATCGGCACGCCGTCGAAGATCGACTGCTCGATCGCGGGAATGCCTTGTGCGGTCCCGGGGATCTTCACCATCAGGTTGTCGCGCCCGGCCTTTCGATGCACCTGCTGCGCGGCGGCAATACTGGCTTCGGTGTCCGATGCCAGCAGTGGCGACAGCTCCATCGAGACCCAGCCATCGCCGCGATCGCTGGCATCGAAGGCCGGGCGGAACAGGTCGGCGGCGCGACGCAAGTCCTGCAGCGCCAGTTCGATGAAAACGGCCTCGCCGGAATGCCCGGCCTGCGCAAGCTCGGCGATGGCGGCATCGTAGGCATCGCCATCGGCGATCGCCTTGTCGAAGATGGTGGGGTTGGAGGTGAGGCCGGTGATCGCGTATTGCTCGATGTAGCGACCAAGCGTGCCGTCGTCGAGCCATTGGCGTTTGATGTTGTCCAGCCACAGGCTCTGGCCCAGGTCGTGCAGTTGGCGGACAGGGTTCATGGCGGTATCCGGTTGCAGTGGGAAGTCAGGGCGGAAGGTTCAACAGGGCGGGTAGGGTTCGGGCCGGGGGTCGTGCCAGGCAGCCGCGCCGGTCAGGATCGCCGCGGCCGCGGATGGGCCCCAGCTGCCCGGCTCGTACTCGTGCACCGGGGTGGCGTGGTCGAGGGCAGGCTCGACCACCTGCCAGGCCGCCTCGACGCTGTCGTCGCGCGTGAACAAGCCAGGGTCCCCGTTCAGCGCATCCCGCAGCAGGCGCTCGTATTCCAGCATCGGGCTGGAGGGCTCGTGGCGTGCGACCAGTTCCACCCGCTCGCCGCGCATCTCCTCGCCGTGCTGCTTGACCCGCGCGCCTATCGCGATCACCACCTCGGGGCCGAGGCGAAACCGGAAGTAATCCGATTGCGCAGGGCTGAACCGGTCGAACACCGCCAGCGCCGGACACTTCAGATCGACCAGGACCTCGGTCGCGGTGGCTGCCAGGCGCTTGCCGGTGCGGATGTGGAAGGGCACGCCGGCCCAGCGCCAGGTGTCGATGTGCAGGCACAACGCAACGAAGGTTTCCACGTCCGAGTCCGGCGCGACGCCCGGCTCGTCGCGATATCCGCGGAACTGGCCACGGACCACGTCGGCAGGGCCCAACGGCCGCATCGCGCGGAACACCCGCAGTTTCTCGGCGCGCACCGAATCGGGATGGCGTCCGGCGGGCGCGTCCATCGCCAGCAGGGCGGTCACCTGCAGCAGGTGGTTCTGGACCACGTCGCGCAGCGCACCGACTTCCTCGTAGAAGCTGCCGCGGCCTTCGACGCCGCCTTCCTCGGCCATCGTGATCTGCACGCGTTCGACGTAATGATGGTTCCAGACCGGGTCGAGGAACGTGTTGGCGAAGCGGAAATACTGCAGGTTCTGGACCGCCTCCTTTCCCAGGTAATGGTCGATGCGGAATATCGCCGGCTCGGCGAACACCTCGTGCACGGCTCGATTCAACTCCCGTGACGAAGCCAGATCGCGGCCGAACGGCTTTTCGACAACGATGCGCGCGCCGTCGGCGCACCCGGCGTTCGCCAGACCCCGGACGACGGTTGCGAACATGCTGGGCGGGACAGCCAGGTAGTGCAGGGGACGCGCGGCATCGCCAAGGGCGTGCTTCAGCCGCTGGTAGGTGCCCGGATCGTTGTAGTCGCCGCCGACATAGCGCAATTGTGCCGAAAGTCGGGCAAACGCTCCTTGATCCATTTCCCCGCTGTCCTGCAGGCTTTCGCGCGCATGTTCGCGCAGCTGCTCGAGCGACCAGCCCTCGCGGGCCATGCCGATCACCGGCAAATCGAGATCGCCCGAACGGGCCAACGCGTGCAGCGCCGGAAAGATCTTCCGGTACGCCAGGTCCCCGGTCGCGCCGAAGAACACGAACGCATCGGAACGGTTGGCGGTCATCGTCGCGCGGAGCCCGGCTCTTGGAGTCGACGCCAGCTTCGGTGAAGTCGGGTTAAGGCTGCGCATCGGCAAGTCCTCAGTTGCGGCCCGGCATCGCGGCCCTGCTCGGGTGGCCGTCACTGGCCACCGCAACGACCGCTCGGATGCCGAGTTCGGAGTTCCTCACCGGTTCGATCATCCACACCTGCGCTGTGGATGGCGTGGATTCTGCACCTGCCTAGCTCTGGCCTTGCGCGTAGGCAGCCAACGCTTCAGCCATTTCCGCGGCCTCATCGACTTCCAGCACGAATATCTCGGCGCTGCTCGCCTTGCCGGATATGCGTCCGTTCCCGGCTTCATTCGCGCGCGCATCGATGGCGATGCCGATCCATGCAAGCTCACCGAGCACGCGCGCGCGGATCGGCGCGGCGTGCGCGCCGATGCCGCCGGAGAACGCGAGCAGATCGATCCCGCCGATGCAGGCCGCCATGGCGGCGATGCCCTGCGCGATCGCGCTGACATACAGGTCGACCGCACGACGTGCGCCTTCGGAGGGTGAGGCAAGCAGGGCACGCATGTCGCCGGATTCATCGGAAACGCCGCGCAGGCCGCTCTCCCGCCACAGCAGCTCATCGAGGCGTTCGGGTGACATGCCGACCGTGCGCTGCAGGTGCAGCAGCACGCCGGGGTCGAGCGACCCGCAGCGTGTCGCCATCGGGATGCCGCCCAGCGGCGTCATGCCCATCGTGGTGTTGACGCTGCGACCATCGCGCACCGCGCACAGGCTGCTGCCCCCACCCAGGTGAGCCAGCACGATCCGCGCGTTCGCCAGCTCCGGTGCGATGCCGGCGATCTGGCGCACCGCCGACTGGAACGCCAGCCCGTGGAATCCATACCGTTTGATGCCACGCGCATGCAGTGGATACGGCAACGGCAACAGGCGATGTTGTTGCGGCATGGTCCGGTGCCAGGAGGTATCGAAGACGCCCAGCTGCACAGCCTGCGGCCAGCGTTCGATTGCTGCACGCACCAGTGCCAGCGCCGGCGGCTGATGCAGCGGCGCCAGCGGGGCCAGTTCTTCCAGTTGCGCCAGCGTCTGGGTGGTCAGTTCCACCGGCCCGGGACGGTCGCCGCCATGGACGATCCGATGGGCGACGAACCAGGGCTCTGCGCGCAATGTCGGCAGGCGGGCAGTGACGTGCGCCAGCAACGCCTCGGCGCGATCCTCCTCGCCGCCGGCCCCCGCGTCGGCGTCGGCCGCGGTGCGACAGGTTTCCTTCAGGCGGAATCCCGTGCCCTCGCTACCTCCCACCAACGCATAGCATGCGCTTTTCAGGCTCGCCGATCCCAGGTTCAGCACCAGCGCCATGCGCGGCATGGCGAAATGGACGCCAGGGGAGGGCAGGGGCACGGAGACGGCCCGTCACTGCTCGCCGCGACGCCACAGCTGCGTCGGATCGCCGTGCCCCTGGACTGCCGCAAGCTCGGGTTCGTCCAGCAGGACCTCCACCGGCTGTTGGAGCACACCGGCGGCCGCCTCCAGTACATGCGCCCAGGTCGAGCGGTTGGCGAACATCAGTCCATCGACGTCCAGGGTGCCGCCGCGGTTGATGAAGCCCAGCGCTTTGGTCGTCGCCGGGCCGGTGTCGATGCGTCGCAGCGCACCCAGCAGCGGTTCCGGACGCGTATGGGCGATCAATATCCGTGGTGTCGCTGCCGGGAACAGGGCGGCGAGGGCAGCGTCATCGTGCACGTAGTGCGCCTCGTGTTCGTCGCGCGGGTGGCGGAAGCGGCCCGGTTCGCCCAGGTAGACCACGGCCGCGCCGATGCCGCGGGCACCCAGCCGCGAGTGGGCGCGCATGGCCGCGGCCAACTGGTAGGCGCCGACCGGGACAAGGATCAGGTGTGCCGAGGGTGGATCGCCCGCCACCACCAGCGCGCCTTGTTCGGCCAACTGCCGCGCCTGCGCCGGCGCCAGGAAACTGGCGACCGGTTTTTTGGAGATCACCAGCGTCACGATCCGGCCGTGACTGGCGTACACGCGCGACAGCGCGGCGATGGCGGAATTGGCATCGGGCGGGAACACCACGCCCGCGGTATCGGCCATTTCGCCGATGAGGGCTTCGGCCAGGGTCGGATCCTGATGCGAGATCTCGTTCTTGGAGTTCTCCCACGTGTGCGATGTCAACACCACCGGCACCGACAGCCACCGCGGCCGCCGCCCGGCGAGCGCGAACTGGCGCGCGAACGTGATCTCCTGACGCAGTGCGCCGAGCATCTTCGGCGCGAATGCCTCGTACGTGACCACCAGGTTGAGCCCGCCCTTGTTGGCCAGCGCGGCACAAACCACGGCCTCCTCGTTGAGTACGGTGATCACGTCGCCGGTGGGTGATTCGGCCACACCAGGCTCGGGCACGTCGACGCGGTGCTTAAGCAGGTCTAGGGTGAGGTCGAGCTTGTTGCTGCGCAACTCGTCGGGATTGCCGACACGCGGACGCAATTGCGGATTGGCCCGCACGATCGCGCTGAAGTGGCGGTCCAGGGCGGCCATCGGCGAGTTCTCCTGGTCCAGGCCTACCCATGGCTCCGGTGGAATCACCGGCAAGGCCACGTCGCGCGTAGCCAGCGGGTGGTCGCGCTCCAGCGGACGGCGCTGCGCATGGTGGGTCGCCAACGCGGCCACCGCGTCGTCCAGTTCGTCCCCGGGCACCAGCAGCGTGGCGGCCGCATCGTTGAACAGCTTGCGCGCCGCCTCGTCGGTGGAGGGATTCCCGGGCAGCGGCAGGTTGTGCGCGCGGTTGGTGCCGGCACCGGGAAAACCGAAGCCCTTCATCGTTTCCGCGATGCCGTAATGCAGCGCCTCGACCACCGGCTGCTCGGCTCTGCCGGCGGCCTCGGTCGCCTCGATCAGGTTGGCTTCGATCATGTGGATCCCCCACGCGATGCTGGCCGGGTCGCGCCCATCCAGTCCGATCGGCTGGAACCCGTTGAGGTGCAGGTGCTGGTGCAGCCAGCGCTCGCCGCCCATCTGCGCAATCCTGCTGCGCTGGTCGATGCGGCGCCCGTTGAGGATCATGATCGGCGCGACCAGACCCGAATCCTGCGCGCGCCACCAGCGCGGCGCCCAGTCGCTGCCGCGCTGCTCCTCGAACGCGCCGTCGCTGAGAAACGCCACCAGCCGCTCGCCCGGCAGCGGCGAGTGCACGTACTTCAGTTCGGCGAACCCCAGGTAGCCGCCCTCCAGCATGCCTCCGGCGGTATGGGCGTTGACGTGCGATCCCAGCGGCGACTCGGGGGTGCCGTCGGGCCGGATCGCGAACGAGTAGAAGTCCGAGACCATGCGTGAGAGGCGTGCGTCATCGCGCCCGTAGCGCGCTGCATGCGCATCGGTCATGTTGCCGACGATCACGTTGAGTGCATCGACCGCGGCCACGCAATGGCCCTGACCCATCATCCAGCTGCGCGTATTGCCATCCAGCGCGTTCAACGTCAGGTAGGCGGTATACGCCGGAACCATGTTGAGTGCGCCGCCGGTGTGGCCATCCGGGTGCTGCTTGAAGTCGGCGGCATCCAGCGGCGCCCCACCTGTGCGCACGCGCTGGGCGTAGGTCATGTGCACCACCAGCCACATGCCGGCGCTGGTGATCCGGTCGGCCGCCTGCAGGCGCCGGTAGCCGGTCGAGCGGTCGGGGAGGGCGCGCGCAGCGACCAGGTCGGCAACCATTGCGTGTACCCGGACCTGGGTCAGTTCGTCATGCTGGATAACGCCGTATCCCTCCGCCCACCGGGCGAAATCCGGCTCGGCCGCCCGCTGGCCGGACGCCTGCGCTTCGACCTGGCGTCGCTGCGGCGCGGTCAGATCGGTGTACCTGCAACAGGCAATCGATGTATCCATGAAGTCTCCGTCCGATGGACGCGCCGGCCACCCAGCGGGAGCAATCCGGCCCGACGACGCACCCGGATTGGCGGCCCCCGGGGTTCCGGGTCCGATGGGGCGGTCGCATCGCTGCGGCGAGCGGCGATCCAGCATGGCGCGCCGTTGCCGGTCCACGTTGATGCAAGTCAAAGCCCCCGCACGGGTACCATTTGCCATAAAGGGATAAAAGGGTATATTGGTACCAGACCCAAGGCGGAGAGCGGCAATGGCAATGGCGCTGAAACACGAACCGATCGAAGATCTGCCGCGCACGCCGGCATCCGACGTCAAGAAACTGGGCTGGCGCGGCGTCATGAAATCGGTCAGCCGCACCGGCAAGGTCGTGGTCACCAACCATAACCAGCCGGAGGCGGTCATCCTTTCCATCGAGGAATACGACACGTTGATGCTGGCTCTGCAGGCTGCAGCCGCGCAGAACGAATCGGCCCTCGATCAGCTTCGTCATCGCTTCGACGAGCGCCTGGCTTCGCTGCAGGCGCCGGACGCGGGTGAGCGCCTGCGCGCGATGATGCGTGGACCGGCGCGGCTGGAGGGCAAGGTCAAGGCCGGGGCAGGTTATTGATGACGGCTCGCCCGGTCCTGCTGGTTCTCGCCGGCGTGAACGGCGCGGGCAAGAGCTCCATCGGTGGACATCTGCTGCAGCAGGCGGGACTTTCCTGGTTCAACCCGGACACCTTCGCGCGCGAATTGATGGCGGCCACCGGCTGCGGCCAGGACGACGCCAATGCGGCCGCCTGGCAGGAGGGCGTGCGACGTTTCGACGCGGCCATGGCCGGACGCCGCCATCATGCGATCGAGACCACACTGGGCGGCCGCACCATACCGGCCCGCATCATGGCCGCCACCGGAACGCATGACGTGATGGTGTGGTTCTGTGGACTTTCGACGCCGGAGTTGCACATCGCGCGGGTCAAGGCCCGGGTGCTGGCCGGTGGGCACGACATTCCGGAAGCCAGCATCCGCGCGCGTTATCCCGTCGCGCAGGCGAACCTGATCGCACTCATGCCACACCTTGCGCACTTGCAGGTGTACGACAACAGCACGGAAGTAGCGCCGGGGCAGGTGGTTCCCGACCCGGTGCTGGTTGCGGAAATGGTCGCTGGCCGATTGACCTGGCCGGTGGATGTCGCGGCGTTGCGGGCCACGCCCGAATGGGCCAAGCCGTTGCTTGAGGCGGCACTTTCCCTGTCGGGATAGATGGCGGGGCGATGCAACATGGCTGGTCCGAGCAGCAGCGCATCCCGCCAGCGCGCATGGCCGCGGTGGCCGCGAAACATTCGTTCGTGCCCCGGTCACCACGGGTCGCGGGCGGGGCACCGGCTGGCCAGGTTTCGCAGACATCGCGGTTGTCCTTGGCCAGCCAAAACAGTGACTGATCGGGAATTGCGCACGGCGCAGCCATTAAAAACCGATTCACGCGTCGCGTCGCATTGTCACGCTGTCCCCGCGAAGGGTGGGGAACTGCAGGAGACAACGATGAACACACTGTCCCGCTGGATGACCCCCGCGATCGTTTCCCTTGGCATCGGTCTTGCCGCCCTGACCGTACCGCCGGCGGCACGCGCCGGCGACGACGATCTGGCCCGCGTGATCGTCGATATCGCCGACGTCGTGTTGCGTGGTGGCGTGCCGTATTACCGCTATGGCGGCTATGGGTACGATGATCGCCTCATCGTCGGGCGCGACCGCTACGGCCGCCCGGTGTACTACCGGCAAGTGCCGCGCTACTACGGCGGCGGCCGTTACTACGATGACGACCACCGGTATGGCCGAAAGGTGAAGTGCAACAGCCGCGGCAAGTGCACGATCACGTACTACGACCCGCGCTACGACCGCCATGGCCGCCGTTATGTCGACGACTATCGCCACTATGACCGGCGCGACTACGATCGTTACCGTTTCGATCCCTATCGCTACGATCGTCGCTGGTAGCGAACTGGACGCGGCAGATCCCCTGGAGCCGGGCCGGCAGATTCAATCCTGCAGCGCCCGGTAGGCATGCCAGCTGGCATGACCCAGGATCGGGTAGATCACGATCAGCCCGATCAGCGCGGTGGCAAAACCGATCGCACTGAGCAGCACGACCAGGAAAGCCCAGGTGATGCAGGCCAGCGGGTGCCGGGACACGGCGCGCAGGCTGCCGCGCATCGCTTCGCCGGCGCTGGCATGCCGGTCCAGGATCAGCGGCACGGAGATCACCGAGATCGAGAAGGTGAGCACCGCCAGCACGCCCCCGATCGCGAACCAGGCCAACAACTGCCGCGATGACATGAGTTGCACCGTGCTGTCCCACAACGTCTCCTGCACCGGGGGCGCGATGGGACCCATGGCGACGACCAGCAGCGCGGTGGAAAGCGCCAGCCAGGCGATCGAAATCCCCATCAGGGCCAGCGCAAACCTCGCCAGGGCAGGGCCGTTGCGATCAAGGCCGCGCAACGAGCTGTCGAAGGTCGGCGTGCCGCCGGCTTCCAGCGTCATGGAGGCCTCGATCAGTCCGGCCCCGAGAATCGGACCGACCAGGAAGAAGCCCGAGATCGCCGCGGCGATGAAGTATGGATGGTTGCCCAGTGCCAGGATCAGCCAGCCGATAACGGTGACCGCGAGCCCGTAAGCGAGGCCCACCTTGCGCGCGCGCCGATAGTCCTGGATGCCCAACAGTAGCCAGCGCTGGGGGTTGATGACGGCGGCCGGTCGGGTCGTGTTCGCCGGATGCGGACGCATCGCGCCTGGATGCATGGTCGACATCGGAACCTCCTCGCGGAACAAGCCGGTTTCATCGGCACCGACCACGGCACCGTTGATATTGGCTCCATGTTGGTCACCACGGATTGCAAGGGGATTATCGGCCGGCTTGCATTCACGGCACGTCATCGCTTTCTTGAGCGCCCAACTGGTTCCCAACCGGGAGAGGGTCCCGAGCGCGCTGAAGGCCCGGAGCACGGCCTTTCGTATCAATCCAAGCACTTCGCATAATGCATATTATGTCACTTCGGGCAGTTGGCAAGCCGGAGGCCATGGACAGCAGTTGTCCGGTGCCCTCACAGCCGCTAGTTCATCCGTGTCGAGCAGGCTCGTGGCCAGGCCCGACTAGTGCCGACGCCAGCCCTGGCCGGCCATGCACGTCTCGAATGCCACATCCCGGGGCATCTTCGCCATTTGCCTGACGGCCTGCGCCTCGCAATCTCGACGCGCGGTGTCAAATGGCGTTGCCGCGCTACCTTGCCAGCCGGGCCCGTAGCGGGTCGCACATGCGACCGGCATTGCGAGGAGCGCGGCGATCAGGATCAGGCGACTCATGACAACTCCGGGTCTGGTCAGCAAGCGTAACCGTCGATCCCGGCGGTCGACGTGATCGCGAGCAAGCCACATGCGGTAGCCGCTCGAGTCTGGCCATGGAGTCGCGATGGTCGCACTGGGGCGCGACGTGATCTGTGGACGGCAATACGGTCTTCCAGGCCGCGCGACTTTTCGCGAGATGCTGGAAGCGGCTGATCAATGACCTGAAACCGGCTTATTCCGGAGGCCCGCCTTCCCGTGCATGATCCAACGGCTGCGCCAGCGAATC
>Ga0209519_10000699_pt1 | contig 14188 bp, 8 predicted proteins | sample Rifsed13ft1_FD_184005 | JGI IMG/M metagenome (GOLD analysis project Ga0209519, IMG submission 184005) | Soil microbial communities from Rifle, Colorado, USA - sediment 13ft 1 (version 2) | ecosystem: Environmental > Terrestrial > Deep subsurface > Rock core/Sediment | place: Rifle, Colorado...
CTTCCGGTCCCAGCACCGCGACACGCAGCGAGCGCCGGGTGGAGGACGAGCCCGTCCGCGTCGAGGTGCTGGGACCGGAAGAGGTGGTCGAGAAGCTCCTGATGACGCCTGGCGACATCACGATGCTGCTCAACGAAACCTCCGGACTCCGGGTGCAGACCACGTCACCGTCCCTGGGCGGCGCGAATGTCCGAGTGCAAGGCCTCCGGGGCCGATACACCCAGGTCCTCTCGGACGGGTTGCCGCTCTATGGCGGCCAGACCGGGAGTCTGGGGCTGCTGCAAGTCCCGCCCATGGACTTAGGAGGCGTCGAGATCATCAAAGGCGTCGCCTCCGCCCTCTACGGCGGTTCCGCGCTGGGGGGGGTCATCAACCTGACGTCGCGCCGGCCCGGGAGCCGGCCGGTTCGCGAGCTCCTCGCCAACCAGACAACCCTCGGCGGCACCGATGTCGTGGGGTTCGACGCGCGCACCTTGGGCGGTGACGTGAGCTACACCCTGCTCGCGGGCGCCCACCGGCAGTCCCAGGTAGACCGCGACGAAGACGGGTGGACGGACCTTCCTGGCTATCGCCGCGGCGTGTTACGGCCGCGCCTTTTTTGGACCAGCCCATTGGGTCACACAGTCGCATTCACCGCGGGAACCACCCTCGAAGAGCGCGAGGGCGGCACCTTGCCCGGCCGGGTGACCCCCGGCGCCGTGCCGCACCCAGAAGCGCTGCGCACGACCCGCCTCGACGCGGGCGGCACCAGCCGCTTTCTGCTCGGGCCCTCGAACACGGTGCTCGGAGTCCGCGGCTCGGTCGCCCTCCAGCGCCACCGGCACGTCTTCGGTCCCAGGCCCGAGCGGGACCGACACCTGACCTGGTTTGGCGAGGCCGCCCTGACCGCGAACCGCGGCCGCGACACCTGGGTGGTGGGCGCGGCGATCGAGCAGGAGTCCTATCGCGCCGAGGACGTCTCGGGCTTCGACTACCGGTTCACCACTCCTGCATGGTTCGGCCAGGGAACCCTGGAGGTCACCCCGTGGTTGGCGCTGAGCGCCAGCGCGCGGCTCGACCATCACAGTCGTTACGGTGCGTTCGTCAGTCCCCGGATCTCCACGCTGCTGCGTGCCGGCCCCACGTGGACCGTCCGTACGTCGGTCGGGACGGGCTACTTCGCGCCGACCCCGTTCACCGAGGAGACCGAGGTCATCGGCCTGACGCCGCTGGTGCCTGCCGCGGGGCTCGCTGCGGAGCGGGCGACCAGCGCGTCGCTTGACCTGGGCGGTTCCGCGGGTCGCTTCGAGATGAACCTGACGGGGTTCGGCTCCGTGGTGGAGGAACCGGTGGGCTTGAGCCGGCTGGATGACGGCACCGGCAGAGTGCAGCTGGTGAACGTGGCGGGTCCCACCCGCACGCTGGGTGGCGAGCTCCTGCTGCGTTGGTCACACGATCTGCTTCACCTCACGGCGACCTACACCTACGTGCACTCCACCGAGAGCGATCCCACCAGCGGCATCCGCCGCCGCGTCCCACTGACGCCCGAGCACCAGGCCGGATTGGTGGCCGTCCGGGAGGAGGAAGGGCAATCACGTATCGGAATCGAGGTCTACTATACCGGACGCCAGGAGCTGGCTGAGAATCCTTACCGGACGGCCAGCAAGCCATACGTCCACATCGGCGTGCTGGCGGAGCGCCGGTTCGGGCCGGCACGAGTGTTCGTCAACGCCGAGAACTTGCTCGACGTGAGACAAACGGAGTTCGATCCGCTGGTCCTGCCGTCGCGGGGACCCGGAGGACGGTGGACGACCGACGTGTGGGCGCCGCTCGACGGACGAATCGCGAACCTTGGGGTTCGCCTCGACCTCGGGGGCAGACCCTAGGTCACCCGAGCACCAGATGCACCACGGCGTGTCCCGCCGTGACCGGCCAGCGCAGCGTCACCGATTGCCCCTGTACGGTCTCCTCCAGACCGCGTTCCGACTTGGCCGTCGTGGTGATCGCATGGGTCCACAGTTCGGCGGCCGGCGTGGCTTGGATCTCGACGCGTCGCGCCAGCGAGAGTTCCGTGGTGAACACCGCGTCGGGGGGAAACGCACCGGGATCCCAGGAGAGCGCCACCACCAGATCGCCCATGGTGGCGAACTGATAACGCTTCTCGAGCCGTGGCTCTGCCGCGGCGAATTCCAACGTCAGGCTCTGCGCGCCCGGCACGGCGCGGACCGAAAACGGCCGGCCGGCCCACGAACAGACCGGCGCGAAGTCGCCCGCGGCGTACGCCTCCAGCGTGAGCGAGGCCGGAAGCACCCGGTCCACGAACAGCGCCCGCGGCTCGCGATCGAACGGCGGAAGCTGCGTGAGCCGCACCGTCTTCTCGATGTCGTGGATACTCGGCTTGCCGCTCCCGGCTGGGTCGTGCCCGCCGGGAGCTTGCTTCACGAGCGCCTCGTCGTGATACGACTCGCGCCGCCGCATGAGGGTGTCCGCCAGATTCACGCCGCGATCGAACAGCATGAGCTCCTCCAGCACCCCGCCGCGTGAGGGACTGAGCCACGCGGAAAAAGTGGCGGAGTGGACCCACACTTCTGGGCGCCCGTCGCCGTCCAGGTCGATCTCCTCGAACAGGAGCCCTTCTCCGCGGCGCAATTCACCCTCAGCGTGGGCCAGGTTCCGCCACACGGCCGCTCGCAGGTGCGGCAGATACAGCCCCCCAAACACCCCGTGCCAGTAGGCGTCGTTGCACTGTGCGCGACCGACGGCCCGCCGCGCCGCGGGAGGATCGCCCCGCCCACGACACAGCGCGGAGAGCGCCAGCATCTTCTTGTGCATGCGGTTCGCTTCCGGGTACTTGACCAGGAAGTTGCTCCAGTGCGCCCCGCGGACCAATGCGCCTTCGGGGCCCGCCAGCCGCTCCGGCCCCAACTCATTCTCCAAGCGGCCCAGCCGCGCGGCGGCCTCGGCGGGCAAGGCCCACGCCTCCATCTCGCGGTACGAGGCGGTCGAGAGATAGGCCAGGCCCCCGCTTGGGACTTCCGCCAGCGCGTCGGAGGGGGTCACCAGGCGAAGCTCGCCGTCGGACACCATCGCGGACATCGCGTCCAGGAACTGCTTGAGCCACCCGCGCTGGAACACCCATTCTAAAGTTCCCGGCCAGCCGCCGAACTTCTCGCCGTCGTCCACCAGCACCGCTAGCGGGTGTCCTGCCTCGCGGAGCCCCCGCAGGTACTCGACCGAGTCCGCCGGTGGCTTGAACGGCACCAGGTAGCGGAGTCGCTCGTCGATGGCAAAGAGCGCCAACCGCCGGTTGTCCGCCTCGGTCCAGAACGGGGCGTGCAGCTGCTCCCGGGTGAACCCGCTCACCAGAAAGTGCCGGTCGTCCACCAGCGCGTAGCGCACGCCGGCCTGCGACAAGTCAGCGGCCAGGTCCGGCTCCCAGACCCGCTCGGTGAGCCACAGACCGCTGGCGCTGGCGCCGAACCGGCGATGCAGCGCTTCGCGCATCCGGGCCACTTGCTCCACCCGGTCCGCGCGCGGCAGCGCGGCGAGGATCGGCTCGTCGTAGCCCGACAACAACAGCTCGATCCGCCGATCCGCCACCAGCCGGCCCACGAGATCGAGGTACCCGTCGCCCCGCGCCTCGAGCCATTCCAGCAGCGGTCCCGAGATATGCAGCGCGATGGGGAGAAACCCGTGCTCCGCCACGCTCCGCAGGAACGGCAGGTACGCATCCCGCACGTGCTCCTCGAACACGTGATCGAAATTGCCCACCGGCTGATGCAGGTGGACGCCGAAGACCAGCTTGACGGGGTGCGTCACGCGAAGCCGAGCCTCCGTCCAATGGGCGCCAGTGCGGCCGCACGCCCAGGGTCCACCTGCTCCCGGACCCGCGCGAACCGCGTCTGCGCGTCGAACGGCACACTGTCACCCAACAGCTCCAGCAGATCGGCGAGGCCGAACACCCGTTCGGCTTCCCCCGCCCGCTCTCCGTCGGCCAGCGCGGCCACCGCCTGGACCACGGCCCCAGCCACAACTTCGGACAGCTGAGCCTCGCCGTTGGCCACCACACCGGCCTGCTCCGGCGTCAGCCAGCGCGCCACCAGGCGGCGCCGCAGCACCGCGCGCACCGTGTCGCGCGAGCGCTCCGGGAACAGGTCGAGCGGTACCCGGACCTCGCCGGTGCCGTCCGGCCGAGCCACCAGGGCCGCGAGGCGGGGTCCGTCGCACGCCTCCAGCTTCACCCGGAAGCGGTGCACCCTGCCGGTGCGGCAGTGAGTGACCACCATCAGATCCTGTTCCTCGCGCGCCAGGTAACAGCAGTCCTCCAGGTGCGCCTCCGGCGCCAGCGCGCGCACGGCCACGTAGCTAGCGGCGGCCCGCGCTGCCGGGGGAGCGGACGCCCGCGTGAGGCGCTGGTACACTTCCCGACCGGTCCCGATCGCCGGGTCATTGCTCCGCGCTCGAGCCAGCCGCTCGAGGAGTTCCGCTTTCAGGGCCGGCGAGCCGGAACCGGCCAGCTCGATCGCCTGGGCTGCGTATTTCAAGATCTGGGCCGTTTCGATACCCGCGACGTCGTCAAAGAACCAGCCGCACGAAGTGAACATGCGCAGCGCGTCGCGCTCCAGTTCCAGGAGCTCGCGCGCCCGGATGATCCGCGGATCGCTCACCGCGTTTCGCTCCGCCACCCAGTTGGTGGTGAACTGGGCGATCGCGTCATACCCCGCGCCGGCGACCGCCCCGTAGGCGTCGCGGGCGGCCCACGGATCGCCCAGCAGCTCCCGTCCTTCGCGCTCGAACAGAGCGTGCAACCGGGCTGCCAGCCATTCGAGCCCCTCGCGCAGCGGCCGGCGCCATGCCTGGTGCGTGGCTCGCTCGCGAGCGTGCTTGCAGCCGCAGTCGCTCCGCCAGCGCTCCACGCCGTGCGGGCAACTCCACGAGCTGGGCGCCACCAGCGTCACCGGCTCCCGCGCCGGGTGACGCTCGAGGAACGACGCGAAGTTCTCCACCCGTACGTCGGGGCGGCGTCCGAGCTGGGAGAGCAGGGCCGCCAGCGCCATCTCGCCGAAGCGGTGATGGTGCCCGTAGGTTTCGCCGTCCGTCGCCACGGTCCGGAGGCGCGGCGCCGCGCCGCTGGACCCGCGAGCGGTCAGCCGCCCGGCCCAGCTGGCTGCGTCGTGCAGCAGCCCGCCAAACGCCACGTCGTGCGAGATCGGTCCGTCGTACACGAAGAGGGCGATGGTGCGGCCGCCACTGGTGCGGTACAGCCCCGGGAAGCCGTCGGCGGGCGCCTTCGCCACCTGATGCGGCGCCAGCACCGTGAAGCGCATGCCTTCCGCTGCCAGCACCTCCAGGGCTTCATCGTCCACCGCGGTCTCAGGCAGCCACATCCCCACCGGGTCCCGGCCCAAGCGCCGGCGGAAGTCGGCGATCCCCCAGCGCACCTCGGTGACCTGGTCCCGGCGCGACGCCAGGGGGAGGATCACGTGGTGATACGGCATCGCGATGGCGTTGCCATGTCCGCCCAACCGAGCGCGACTCAGTCGATCCGCCTCGAGGATTGCCTCATACGTCGGCCGCGCTTCGCGTTCCAACCATTCGCACAGCGTGGGGCCCACGTCGAAGCTGATCCAGGCGAGCGTGTTCACTATGTCCGCGATCCGCCCGTCGGTCCCCGCCACCCGCGCCGCCACTACCGCGCGGTAGCATTCGTGCTCGATGCGCCGGTTCCAGTCGTGGTACGGCGCCGCTGAGGGTTCCCGCTCCACCTCGTCGAACCAGGGGTCTTCACGAGGGGGCTGGTAGAAGTGCCCATGCAGCACGACCGACTGGGCCGGACCGCTCACGCTGGGTCCGCGATGACGCGCTGTTCGTCGGCCAGCGCCAGCTCCAAAGCGGGAAGGACGTCGGGAAACAGGTCGTCGCGGGCTGCAAGCTCGTCGGCGGCCCGCACCGCGGCAGCGCCCAGCGCTTCACCGTCGCCTGCTGCGGTGAGCATGATGGCGAGCCGCTCGGCCGCTTCGCAGTGCCCGAGAAAGCGGCGCTCGGCGTAGTCCCCGGCGACCCCGGTCGAGATGATGAATTGCCAATCAGACGACTGCGCCAGCAGCAGCTCGCGGGCGGCCTGCGCCACCACCGCGCGCCACGCCGGTCCAGCGGCCAGCGCCCGGGGCGCTGCGTCCCAGAACGCATCCTCCACCTGCCACAGGCGCCGCCAGGTCCAGGCCGTCTGCTCGTTGAGCCACATGCCGTGGTCGCCCCCGGCGCCCCACGAACCGGCCGCGAGACGCAACGACTGGCGGGGCGCGTGGTCCTCCAGGTGCCGCGTCGCGCTCACCGGGCGGACACCTGGCTCCTGCGCCAGCCGGGTGTACAGCGCCTCCAGAAACTCCAGCCCCTCGAACCACCAGTGCCCGAACAGCTCCGTGTCGAACGGCGCCACCACCACGCCGCGTGACTCGTGGTGCTCGGCGGCGATGGCGACCAGTAGCGACGCGAAGTGCGCCGCGTGCGCCGCGGCCCGCTCCGCGGCCCGGCACGGCTCATACGGCCGTTTGGCGCCGAGGTCGGTGTTGGGCCCCGTCACCCGCCACAGTTTCAGGCCGTCCGGCCAGCGAATCTTGTGAAACTCGAGGTACCACTCGTCGCCCGGGTAGCCGTGATGGCGACTCCAGACCTGCAGCGAAGACCGCGGATCCCGCACCAACGTTTCCACCGCTCGGGTGTTGCGATTGCCGGTCACCCGATACGCATGATACGGCGAATGCCCATCCGGCGGCCCCACCGGGCGCGGCACGTCGTGCCGCTCGGCGTCGAAGCGCTCCGCGCCGAGGGGGACGTCGGCATAGGCACCCAACGCCGTGCCCGCGTGAGCCAGATGCGCGTCGGTGTAGAAGTACCGGAACCCGGCGGCGGCCAGGTGCTCCTCGATCCCGCGCCGCACCCGCGCCGGCCGCTCGCCGGGGAGCGGCTCCCAGCGCCCGCGCGGGCGGTAGGCGCACTCCGGCAGCCAGCACCCCGCGGGGTCCACTCCGAACAGGCGGCGGTGCTCGGCGCGCCCCAGAAACAGCTGGAGCCGGATGCTCTCGTCGCGGGCCAGCAGCGGCAGGTATCCGTGCGTCGCGGCCGATCCCATGATCTCGAGGCGCCCCGCGTTCTGCAGCTGGCGGAACGCACCGATCAGGTCTCCGTCCACCGCGCGATACAAGGACACGAGCCGCTGGAAGCGAGCCCGCCAGAACGCTGTCAGGGGGATCAGCTCGGCGTCTCCGGTCGCCGCCAGGGAGGCCGGGGTCTTCTCGCACGCCTCCAGCCGATGCGCGATGAACGTCTCCAGCTCCGCCGCGAAGCTGGGATGACTCAGCTGGTTGGCCAGCACGGGCGTGAATCCGAGGCTGACCGGCGCTGGCACGCCGGCGGCCTCCAGCCCCCGCAGGCGCTCAAGCAACGGCAGGTAGGTGTCGAGCGCCGCCTCGCACAGCCAGTCGCTGCCGTGCGGCCAGCGGCCGTGGTGCAGCACCCAGGGAAGGTGGCTGTGCAGCGCCAGTACGAAGTCCATCACGCCCGCCCGCAGCGGGACAGCGCCCGCTGGTACACTTCGAGGTAGCGCGTCACCGAGCACGACCAGCTGAAGTCGCGCGCCATGGCCTGCCGCATGTGCCGCTCCCAGGCTTCGCGCTCCTCATACAGCCCCAGCGCACGGCCCACCGCCCGCTCCAGCGCGGCGGGCGTGTAGTCGTCGAACAGGAAACCCGTCTCCTCGTCTTCGACCGTGTCCGCCAGCCCGCCGACGCGCCGGCCCACCGGGAGCGCGCCGTAGCGCTGCGCCCGCATCTGGGTGAGCCCGCAGGGCTCGTAGAGCGACGGCATCAACAGCACGTCAGCACCCGCCAGCAGGCGGTGCTCGCGCTCGTCGGTGAAACCCGTTTCGACGGCCACGCGATCCGGTACGGCCGCCGCAATCTCATGCAGCGCAGCCTCGTAGCGCTCCTCGCCCTGGCCGAGAAACACGAACTGGGCATCCGCGGCCCAGAGAAAGTGGGCGTCCAGGATGAGGTCGAGCCCCTTCTGAGTGACCAGTCGAGCGGACATCCCCAGCAGCGGCGTGCGAGCCCGCTGCGGCAGCCCTGAGGCGCGCTGCAGCGCCGCCTTGCATCGCTGCTTACCGCTGAGGTCGGCGGCGGTGTAGGTCCGGGCGATGTGCGGATCGGTGGCGGGATTCCACAGGTCCACGTCGATCCCGTTCAGGATGCCAACGAAACGATCCTTGAGCGCGATGAACGTATCGTGCAACCCGAAGCCGCCCACCTCGGTGCGCAATTCGTGCGCGTGGGTCGGGCTCACCGTGTTCGCGAAATCAGTGAACGCCAGGCCGCCCTTCAGCCAATTCACCCGCCCGAACCACTCCAGCCAGCGCCCGTCATAGAGCGAGTCGGGGAGGCCGACCTCGGCGAGCGACTCGCGGGCGAAATGCCCCTGGAACCCGGCGTTGTGCACAGACAGCACGGAGGCTACCCGGTCATAGAAGCGATCGCCAGCCCGTTCGGTGCGGAGATAGACCGGGGCCAGCGCCGTGTGCCAGTCATGGGTATGCAAGACGATGGGTGGCCGGGCCAGCTGGGTTAACGCCTGAAGGGCCGCCCGGCAGAACAGCGCGAAGCGCCGCGCGTTGTCGGGATAGTCGGCGCCCGCCTCGCCATAGATCCCGCTGCGGTCGAACGACGGCGGATGGTCCACGAAGATGACGGCCGGTGCTCCGTCCGGGGCTCTGGCCGGTCGCCACAGTTGAACCGACTCGGTGGCAGGCCCCACCACGACCGCCTGCGGAGCGCCCACAGGCTCGAGCGGAAACCCCTCTTGCCGCACTACCCGGTACAACGGCAGCAGGACGAAGGTGGGGACGCTCGAGGCAGCCTGTCCTCGCGCGATCCCTTCGACCGCTTCTCCCAACCCGCCGGTGCGCGCGTAGGGCCAGTATTCCGCCGTCAGATGCACCACCGTGGGTGCCTTGCCACCTCGCGCCGACCGCGGCATCCCTCTCGAGTCCCTGCGCTACACGGTGGGCGGGTCGTCGGCGGTGGGGTCGCCGCGCAGGGCCGGCGCGTAGTACCGGTCCACGTAATCGCGGATCGCCCGGCGCGCGGTGAACCGCTGGCCCGCCACGTGGAGTGCGTGCTTCATCCGCTGCACCCAGCCCAGCGGGATGCCGCGGTCGTCACGGGCGTAGAACAGCGGGACCACCTGCTCGTCGAGCAGCGAGTACATCTGTTCGGCGTCGTGCTGGTCCGAATCGGCGCCATCGGGCGGGAGCGGCAGCGACCAGCCGTTCAGGCCGCTGTGCCCTTCGGCCCACCACCCATCCACCGTCCCGAGCTGCGGGATGCCGTTCAGCGCAGCCTTCATACCGCTCGTGCCGGAGGCCTCCATGGGCGGGCGGGGCAGGTTGAGCCAGAGATCTACACCCTGCACCAGGCGGTGGGCCAGGTGCAGCTCGTAGTCCTCCAGGAAGGCGATGCGCCCTTCGAACGCGGGATCGCGGGTGAACGCATACACCCGCTGCAGCATCTGTTTCCCGGGCTCGTCTGCCGGATGCGCCTTGCCTGCGAAGATAAGCTGCACCGGACGCCGCGGATCGACCAGGATGCGTCGCAGGCGGTCCACGTCGCGGAAGATCAGGTCGGCGCGCTTATACGTCGCGAACCGGCGCGCAAAGCCGATGGTGAAATCCCGGGCCGTGAGCATGGTCCCGGCCCCGACGAGGTGCGGGGCGTCCTTCCAGTAATCCCGCCAGCGCATCCGCGACTCCTCATGGATGAAGTCCATGAGCTGCGCCTTGAACCGGACGTGGAGCGACCACAGGCGCTCGTCATCCAGCGTGAGCACCCGGTTCCAGACGGCCGGGTCGTCAATCCGGTGCGTCCACCCCGTCCCCAGGTGCTCGTCCAGCAGATCCTTGAGCGGGTGCGCCATCCAGGTCTGGAGGTGGGCGCCGTTGGTCACGTGGCCGATGGGGACCTTCTCGAGCTCTCGCCCGGGCCACAGATCGCCCCAGATCCGGCGGGTCTCCTGCCCGTGGCGCCGCGAGACACCGTTGACGTACCGCGAGAGGCGGATGGCCATGGCCGTCATGTGGAACGTGCCGCCGTCGCGCCTGGGGTGGAACGCCAACCGAAAGCATGTGTCGCGGTCCACGCCGAGCTGCTCCCACACCGGGCCGGTGCACTCAGCCACCGTGTCCACCGAGAACACGTCGTGGCCCGCGGGCACGGGGGTGTGCGTGGTGAACACGCTGGAGGCGCGGACTCGATGCACCGCCTCCGCGAAGGAGACGCCGCATTGCACCAGCTCGCGCACCCGCTCAAGGTACATGAACGCGGCGTGTCCTTCGTTGGCGTGCCAGACGGCAGGCTCGATGCCCACGGCCCGGAGCGCCCGCACGCCGGCGACGCCGAGCACCCACTCCTGCCGTAGCCGCAGGTCCGGACCGCCGGCATACAGTCGGTGGGACAGCTGGCGGTCGGCGGGATCGTTGCCTTCGAGATCGGTGTCCAGCAGGTACACCGGCACGCGGCCCACCTGGATGCACCAGGCGCCCACGCGCACCACCCGTCCGAAGCTCTCGACGGTGGTGAGGAACGGCTCGCCGTTCGCTCCCAGGACCGGCGCCAGCGGCGTGTCGCCCGGGTCCAGCCTTTCCTCGGTGTCTTCCTGCTGGCCGTCGATGCGTACGTGCTGGTCGAAGTACCCTCGCGTGTAGAGCAGCCCCACGCCCACCATGGGCACGCCCAGGTCCGACGCCGCTTTGCAGAAGTCGCCAGCCAGGATGCCCAGACCACCCGAGTAGATCGGGATCGAGTTGTGCAGCGCGAACTCGGCGCAGAAGTAGGCCACCGGCCGGCGGGCGAACTCGGGGTAGCGGGTAGCCATCCAGCTGTCGTTCGACCCGAGGTGGCGCGCGAACGCCTGTTGCACCCCGTCGTACCGGCGGAGGAAACCGGGATCCTGGGCGCACGCGGTCAGGCGCGCGGGCTCCACCTGCTGCAGCAGTGCCACGGGATTGTGTCGCGTGCCGTGCCAAAGGACCGGATCCACGGCGCGGAACAGCGCCCGCGCTTCGCGGTTCCAGCTCCAGAAGAGGTTGGTCGCGACCCCCGCCAGTCCCGCGATGCGCTCGGGCAGGTGGGGGAAGTCACCCGGGTGCGTCATGCCGCCTAAAGTAAAACGCCCGGCCGGCGATTCGACTAGTACCGTTCCACGCCGCGCGGCGAGCACCGGGGATCGCTCTCTACGGTGACGTATTTGCCCCGGAGCACGCAGAGAGCAACGAGCCTACGGAATGAAAACCTCTGCGGTCTCCGCGTGCTCCGCAGTGAACTCTGCCCGAGATGTCACCGGGGGTTCAGGCGGTCGCGTGCGCCACGCGCCGGAGCCGCTTTGGCGCGGACCGGCGACCGGCCCGGCTGGGGACCGAGACCGCCACGCGATCCAGGGTCCGGCGATAGAGATCCAGATAGCGCGACACCGAGGGCCCCCAGCCGAAGTCCCGCCGCATGGCTCGTCGGACGCGGAGCTCCCATTCCTGCGGGTCCTGGTACAGGTCGAGCGCGCGACGGAGCGCGCCGGCGAAGGCGTCCAGCGAGTTGTCCTCGAACAGGAACCCGGTGCGGTCGTGCAGGATCGTGTCCGCGAGGCCACCGACCCGTCGCGCCACGGGGAGGACGCCGTACCGCTGGGCTCGCATTTGCGTCAAGCCGCACGGCTCGTACAGCGACGGCATCAACAGGATGTCCGCCCCTGCGAGCAAGCGGTGCTCCAGCGCGTGGTGGAAGTTCCGCTCCAGAACCACGCGCGAGGGGAAACGCTGGCCCAGCGCGCCCACGCCCGCTTCGTAGCGCTCCTCGCCCCGGCCGAGGAACGCGAACTGCACGTCCGGGAAACGCTCCACCAGCCCTGCGAGCACGAGATCGAACCCCTTTTGCGCGACCAGCCGCGCGCTCATCACCGCCAGCGGGATACGTGGGTTGACCGTCAGGCCAAGCTCCTGCTGCAGCGCCGCCTTGCATTGGTGCTTCCCCGCGAGATCCGTCGCCGAGAAGTTCTGGGCGATCCGTGCGTCGCCTGCGGGGTCCCACACCTCGCAGTCGATGCCGTTCAGGATGCCCACGAACCGCTCGCCCAGCCCGGCGAACGCCTCGTGCAATCCAAAGCCCCCAACCGGGGTGCGCAGCTCGTCGGCGTGGTTCGGGCTGACCGTGACCACGGCGTCGGCGTAGGACAACCCGCCTTTGAGCCAGTTGGCGCGGCCGTACCACTCCAGCCGCCGCCAGTCGTAGGTCTCGGCGGGAAGGCCCACGGCCGTCACCGACTCCGGCGGGAAGTGGCCCTGGTAGCCGGCGTTGTGCACCGAGAGCACGGCGGACATGCGACTATAGGGGGCTACGCCCTCGTAGAGCGTTCGCAGGTAGACCAAACTCAAGGCCGCGTGCCAATCGTGCGCGTGGAGCACCAGCGGCCCCATGGCGACCTCGGGCAGGATGCGCAAAGCCGAGAGCGAGAACAACGCGAAGCGCTGCGCGTTGTCCGGGTAATCGGAGCCGCCTTCACCGTATACGCCAGGGCGATCGAACGAGGGCGGGTGATCCACGAACAGCACGTCCGGCTCGCCAACCCGCACCCACCGCAGCACCCGGACCTGCTCGTTCCGTTTCCCCACGCGCACCGGCAGTGGCCGGCCCACGGTCTGCAACGACAGACCGGCCTCGCGAACGCCGCGGTAGAACGGTACCACGGCCAGAACCCGCGCCCCGGCGAGCTGTTGATGGGCGCCCAGCCCGTGGACCGCCTCCGCCAATCCCCCGATCTGCGCCACCGGCCAGTACTCGGCCGCGACGTGCACCACCGTCAACTCAGGCGCGTCCGCCCGGGGGGCGGCACGCACCGGCGCTTTGGCGGCGGATCGTCGTCTGGTACGCAGCATGGCGACTCCTGAAGAACGCGCCGCGGGCAGGCGGCGGTGATTCCAAGAAGCACGGTACCGCGTCAACCTGGTTTGAGACTGTGAGGAAGGGCACTTCATAAGGCTTTCCCACGCCGGCTTCACGAGATCCTCACGGTCGAGGTGCGATGATGCTGGAGGCAATGGCGGTCTTGCGGGCCACTCAAGCCCGCTCCATGATTGGGGGTGACTCGGGTGCCCAGGGTGTCAGTCTCGGCGCGACGCAGCGCGGGGTTCTCGCTGGACGATGCCGCGCGGATCCGGCAGATGATTCTGTCGGGCAAACCGTCGGAATGCCCCCAGTGCGGCTTCCCACTGGAGGCTACCGTCGGCGAGGCAACTGTCGGGAAGGGAGACGGGGGAGTCTGGTTGGTCCGGTGTCACGGCTGCGGCCGCAACCTGGTGATGCAGCAGCCCAAACCCTGAAGCTGGCCCGCCGATCTACCCGCCGCCGATATCCGCGTACACCGCATCCGTGAGGAGCGCCGTCTCGGCGGCCTCGTGACGTGCCAGCCGCTGCGCGAGTGCGCGGACGTCGTCCACCACTTGTTTCACGGAACCACTCAGCAGCGCATCTCCCCGTTCGATCACGTCGTCCAGGCTTGCGAGCAGCCGCGCGTGCTCGGCCAGCAGGGCCTCCAGCCGCCGCAGATGGTGCGGCGCGGCTGGGCCCACCGCCTGGGCCAGTCCATCCTCGCGCTCTTCGCCGGCGAAATGGGCGGCGAGGTCGCGGCGCAAGTCCCGGAGCAGCGGGACCAGACGCGCGAGGTCCTCCGTCGCGTCGACCAGGGCGAGCGCCTGTCGCAGCTCGTGATGTTGCTCCGCGATGCGCGGAGCGCCGCGCCGGCCTTTCGCCGGCCTCTTCTGACCGCGCTTCACTGCGCTTCCCCGCGCAACTCGCGTTCCGCCTGGAGCCAGTCCTCCAGCTCGTGACCCGGCTCTCCGCCGCGGGCCTGGTAGATCCGATAGGCGAGCGAGCGCACGTCGTCCTCGGCCGGGGCCGGGCGAGGCTGCTGGCGGCCGGGTTTGGTGGACTGGGCCTTCTTCTTTGACGGTTGCTTCGAAGGGCTGGGCATGGTCAGCTCGCTGCTCGGTCTCCGGACTCAACAGCGTAGAACGGGGCCGGTGAAATCCGGGAGCGGTCTGTGTGAAAGCTCGTTCAGAGGTCGCCTCAGCAGCAACCTCAACACATGGCCAGGGGCAGAATCGAACTGCCGA
>Ga0209519_10000710_pt1 | contig 14065 bp, 10 predicted proteins | sample Rifsed13ft1_FD_184005 | JGI IMG/M metagenome (GOLD analysis project Ga0209519, IMG submission 184005) | Soil microbial communities from Rifle, Colorado, USA - sediment 13ft 1 (version 2) | ecosystem: Environmental > Terrestrial > Deep subsurface > Rock core/Sediment | place: Rifle, Colorado...
GGCCTGGCGGCCGGCGGCCCACTCGCGTCGGCAGGGCTCAGCCCTTCTCGATCGGGACCCCGATCATGCTCCCCCACTCCGTCCACGAGCCGTCGTAGTTGCGGACCCGGTCGTAGCCGAGAAGCTCGTGGAGGACGAACCAGCTGTGGCTCGCCCGCTCGCCGATCCGGCAGTAGGTGATGATGTCCTGGTCGTTGGAGACGCCGTTCGCCGCATAGAGGTCGCGGAGCTCGGCGGCGCTCTTGAAGGTCCCGTCCTCCCCGACCGTCTGGGCCCACGGCACCGAGACCGCGCCCGGGATGTGGCCGGCCCGCTGGGCCGTCTCGGACAGGCCCGGAGGGGCGAGGACCTCGCCCCGGAACTCGGCCGGGCTGCGGACGTCGACGAGCGACAGCCCGGCCTCGCCGAGCCGGGGCAGGATGTCGTCGCGGAAGGCCCGCAGCGAGAAGTCGGGCTCGGGCAGCTCGTAGCGCGTCGCCGGGTAGCTCGGGATGTCGGTCGTCGTCGGCAAGCCGCGGGCCGTCCAGAGCTTCCAGCCGCCGTCGAGGAGCTTTGCCTTGTCGTGCCCGTACAGCCGGAGCTGCCAGTAGGCCCACGCGGCGAACCAGTTCTGGTTGTCGCCGTAGACGACGATCGTGGTGTCCGGCCCGATGCCGCTCTGCTGGAGGAGGCGGCTGAAGTCGGCCCGGCCGGCGATATCGCGAGTGAGGCCATCAGAGAGTTGGGTCGTCCAGTTCCAGCTCACCGCGCCGGGCAGGTGGCCCTGGTCGTAAATGGTCGTGTCGACGTCGACCTCGACGAAGCGGATCGAGGGATCGTCGAGGTGCGCGAGCGCCCAGTCGGCGGAAACGAGCGCGTCATTGGCGTAGCCGTTGTCGGCCATGGGATCGAACCTCCGAGGGTCGGCGCGCCGAGCGCGCCGGGGACGTCAGGGACGCAGGGCGGGCGGGTGACCGGTCAGGACGACCGGGCCCGCCGGGGACACGCGCAGCGGCCCGGGGACTGGGGCGGCGCCGGGTGCCCCTGGCGAGCATTGACAATCCGGTCAGTCATGGCCGGTCGTCCGCTCGCGGCGGCTGAAGTCGAGGAGCGCCTCGCGGCAGGCGTCGGCCTGGCGCTGGGCCTGGCGGACGATCCAGGGATCGACCCGGGAGGAATCCTCGATCGTGACGGTCGCCCCGAGCGGCCCGCCGTCGACGACGATGCCGGCGGTCGTCCGGTAGTCCGCGGCCCAGTTGGCGGCCAGCTGGATGATCGCGTCGCCGACGACGCGCTCGGAGAAGAGCCAGTCGACCCAGGTGGCGTTGAGGCGGTCGACGATCGCCGCCAGCCGGACCGGGCGGCCCCGCTCGATACGGGCGATGAGGGCCGTGACCCGGACGGCTGCGAAAGGGTCGCCGGATTCGGCGACGACCGGCGGCGCGATGGCCGGGTCGGGCAGGTCGGCGGGCGCGGGACGCAACTCGCCGATGCCGGAGGCTTGGGTGGACGCTGCCTGAATCACGGGTGCGGCGATCTCCGAGTTGCGCACTGGGGATTCGAGCCGCGAGCCTAGCACGGACGCGCCACGTGCGCCGCCATCAGGTCGCCGTGGCGGGCGCCGCCGGTTGCGTTCCGGCGCGGCGGATCGAGAGGGCCACGATCCCGGCCGCCACGGTCATCCAGCCGGCGACGATGAAGGCATGGCGTAGTCCCCGACGAGGTCACGGGTGACGCCGGCCACGAACGCCGCGATGGCCGCGCCGACCATGTGCGAGGCGAAGACCCAACCGTAGATGACGCCGACGTTGCGCTTGCCGAACGAGAAGACGAGCTGGCCGGCGCTGTTGCTGGCGCCGAGGATGCCGAGGACGATGCCGCTCCGCTCCACGAACCAGCGTGTCCCGACCGTCGCCGCGAGGACGCTCGCGACCAGCCCGTGCCCAGGCCCGACGTCAGGCCGAAGAAGAAGGCGAGCTGCCAGGCCTCCGTGACCTGGGTGGAGGCGACCATCGACGCCGCCGTGACGGCAAGGGCCGCGAGCGTGACGCGGCGCACGCCGTGACGGCCCATGAGCACGCCGCTGACCGGCCCGGCAACGCCGAAGACGATGAGCCCCAGCGCGGCCGCCAGCGACAGGAGCCCCTTCGACCAGCCGGTGTCGGCCTCCATGTCGAGGAGGAAGGCGCCGGGCGCCGTCCGGGCGCCGGCGGTGACGACCAGGACGAGCGCCGTGACCCAGACGACGATCCAGCCGTAGAAGAGCCGGGGGGAGCGGGAAGGGACGCGCATGGCGCGCATCCTACGGACGGGCGCGTGCGTGTCGATCTCGGGACGGCACGGCCCGTCACAGGAGAGGTTCGAGCGCGTCTCACGGGCAATCGAGGTGGGCGAAATGACCCGAGCTCTCGCGTCCTCAGTGCTCTGTGTGTCCCTCATCGCCGGCTGTTCAAGCCCGGCCGAGGTGGGCCCGAGCCGCGGGCCAACCGCCGAGGCACCGTCGCCGTCCGGCCCCCAGTCGGGCTCGCCAGCACACCCGAGCCCTTCGAGCGCGGCACCGACGCTGGCGCCTTCGGCCGCCCCGACGCTGCGGCCGTCAGTCTCCCAGGCCCCGTTGCTGTCCGCCAGACAGCTCGGCCTGGACATCCGGATGGCCCCCGGCGCGAACGGCACCTTGTTCGTCTCGATCCCGCGACCCGGCGGCTCGATCCTGACGCGCCTCGACCCCGCCGGGTCGCCGGTCCTGGGGTGGCCGATCACCGTGCGGAGCTCCACGGCCTGCGAACTGCTGCTGCCCGTCTTCCCGGACGGCTCCGTACGGGTCGTCTGCACGCTGGAGAACCCCGACGGGAACATGTTCAGCCCGATCGCTGCGTTTGCGTTCGACTCGGAGGGATTCCCGCTCCGAGGATGGCCGGTCAGCCTTGGTGGATCCGACTACGCGGCCCTCGCGACGGGCAACGGGCTGGCCCTGGCCGAAACGTCTCCAGGGAGCGACGTGATCACCCCGGGGCAGCCGAGCCATACCATCGCGCTCGTGAACGTAACCGCCACCGCCGCCGTCCGGAGCGGGGTCCCGGTTCCAGTTATCCCGACCTGGCCAGGAGATCGCTGGGCCATCGGACCCGGCTGGGGTGCCTACGGCGTCCAGGGATCCGTCCTGTCCCCGAAGCTGAGCGAGATCACGGCGATCGATCTCACCGGCGCGCGCCCGGGCTGGCCAGTCTCGGTCGACGGCATCGCTTCGGCGCCGGCATTCGGACACGACGGGCGGATCATTCTTGCGGTCGCCAGCCCGGATCAGGTCCCTCGTACGACCCGGGTTATCAAGGTTGATGACCTCGACGGAGCCATCGTGGCGAGGTCGTCGGAGCTTCCGATCGCGACTGGCATGCTCCCGCCAGACGGCGACGGCGCATATGAGTGCGGGGTGCCGCTCCCACGGCCGCCGATCGCGGACCCAGGCGGCACGGTCTTCGTCTACAGCGAGATCGATGATGCGATCTACGGTCTCGACCCGTCACTCACCGTCATGGCGGGCTGGCCGATCGTCGCCGGCGAGCTCGAGCGGCCCGACCCGTGGCTTGGGCAGGATGGGATCAGCTGTCCGTCGCTCGCCGTCCCCGGCGTCGGACCAGGCGGCACCCTGTACGTCGCCCTGAAAGCTCGAGACGAGTCCGTCGGCGGGCGTCTCCTTGCGGTCGGCTCGGATGGCCAGACGCGCCCAGGCTGGCCGGTCGAGCTCCGCCGGGCGGGCTCGGAGTTCTGGGCCATCGCGACCAGTGTCAGAGGGATCGTGTACGCGTTGGCCATCGAGCCCGAGGCGGACGGCGGCTCGTCGGCCACGATTCTTGCCATCGCCCCGGACAGCAAGGTGATATACGCGACCACGATCTTGAATCCGTAGGTATGAGTCGGATCGCCGCGCAGCCCCGCTGATCCTTGCCTTGGTGGGAGGATGCGTGGGGCCGGCGTCGAGGTCGCCGGAGGTCACGACAAGCCAGCGCCCCGGACCAACCACCGAGATCTCGAGATCTACGACCCGGCGACCGAATCGTGGGCCGCAACCGGGTCTATGGCCGAAGCCCGAAGCGGCCACACGGCGACGCTGTTACCTGACGGCACGATGCTCGTGACGGGTGGCTGGAGCAACGCAGGCGAACCGCTGGCCTCGGTCGAGCTGTACGACCCAGCCACCGGGTCCTGGCCGGTCGCGGCGAACATGGGCCAGGCTCGGGCCGGCACACGGCCACGGTGCTCCCCGACTGCATCGTCCTCGTCGCCGGCGGCGGCGCGACTGCGGGCTCCGCCGAACTGTACGACCCGGTTCGCGACTCGTGGGTGGCGACCGGTGCAATGCACGGCGAACGCGGCGGTCATGCCGCCACGCTCCTGCCCGACGGACGCGCGCTCGTTGCCGGAGGGTGGTCCGAGGCTGATGACCCGCTGAGCTCCGCCGATCTATACGACCCGCCGAGCGGTTCATGGACGGCGATCGCGAGCATGGCCCAGGGCCGCCGGGGGCCATACGGCTACGTTGCTGCCGGATGGCAGCGTGCTCGTCACCGGCGACTACAACTACCTGAGCCGCGCCTCGGCCGAGCTGTTCGGCGCACGGGCGAAGCCATGATCAGGCCGATCCGAAAGAGAGAGGTGGGCCGATGAACGACCCGAAGGTGAGCGTCGGGCGATGGGTCCTCGCTCCACTCGTGGGCCTGGCAACCTGGGCATTGACGTCGACCCTGACGACGGGCCCGTTCATGCAGGTGTTCGGGAATCTGCCCGTCGGGCTGCTGCTCGGAGCCTTCCTGGGGGTGATCGTCGCCGGCCGGATCGTCGGTGCCCGATCGCCGCGACAGTGGATCACGATCGGGGTCCTGACGGTCGGCCTGATCGTCATCACGACGGTGGCGTTCGTGGTGGCGTTCCTGAGGACGTTCTCCTAGAGCAGCTCCCCGTGCGCTGACGCGGTCGGCTCCCCTTCGCGCGGGCGAGGCTCCTCGCCGGGGCCGTATTCCCGGTGCTCGGCCGCCGGACCGGGACCGGCGCCAGGTTCAATCACCTTGAGCGGGGCTCCTGCCTTCCCCTCGATCGCCCCGACCCCGAACGGCACCCACTTCGACGGGTCCTGGAGCCGGTGGGCCTCGACGTTGCCGCGCTGGTGCGTCTGCTCGAAGCCGGCCGGCTCGATCCACAGCCGTTCGCCCTCGAGGAGGCCCAGGACGCCGGACTGGCCGGGCTCCGGCCGCTGGGCCTGGCAGTAGGCACACGAGGCCTGGTCGTGCTTCTGGTAGGTCTCGGGCTCCTCGTAGGTGGTGATGTAGCCCTCGTAGTTCCGAAGGACGACCTTGTGGTCTGAGTACGAGATGAGGTAGTTCGGCATGACCGGGATCTTGCCGCCGCCGCCGGGTGCATCGATGACGTAGGTCGGGACGGCATAGCCGGAGGTGTGCCCGCGCAGGCCCTCCATGATCTCGAGGCCCTTGCCGACCGGCGTCCGGAAGTGGCCGGATCCCTCGACGAGGTCGCACTGGTACAGGTAGTACGGCCGGATCCGGTTCTCGACGAGCTTGTGGACGAGCGAGCGCTGGATGTGGACGCAGTCGTTGACGCCGGCGAGGAGGACGCTCTGGTTGCCGACGGGCAGGCCCGCCCTCGTGAGCTTGTCGACCGCGCGGGAGACCTCCGGGGTGATCTCGTTGGGGTGGTTGAAGTGGAGGTTGATCCACAGCGGGTGGTACTTCTCGAGCATCGCGCAGAGCTCGTCGTCGATCCGCTGCGGCAGGAAGACGGGCACTCGCGAGCCGATCCGGATGATCTCGATGTGGGCGATCTCGCGGAGCCCTCGAAGGATCCGCTCGAACAGCTTCGGGGCGAGGGTGAGGCCGTCGCCGCCGGAGATGAGGACGTCGCGGACCTGGGGCGTCCGGCGGAGGTACTCGAGCTGGGCCTCGTGCTCGCGGCTGTTGAAGTTCTGGGTCGGGTCGCCCACGATCCGTGACCGCGTGCAGTAGCGACAGTAGCTCGCGCACTGGGTCGTGACGAGCATCAGGACCCGGTCGGGGTAGCGGTGGACGAGCCCCGGGACCGGCGAGTGGCGGTCCTCGGCCAGCGAGTCCTCCATCATCGCCGTGAAGGCCTCCTGCTCACGGCCCACCGGGATGACCTGGCGCCGGATCGGGTCGGCCGGGTCGTCGGGGTCGATGAGGCTCAGGAAGTAGGGCGTGATGTCGACCCGGAACTTGTCCGGCGCCGAAAGTCCCTCCTGCTCCTCCTCGGTCAGGTTGAGGACGGCGCCGACCTCCTCGAGTGTATTGACCCTGTTGCTGAGCTGCCAGCGCCAGTCGTTCCACTTCTCGTCGGGCACGTCCTGCCACAGCGGCGCGCGCCGGCTGACCGCGGGCTGCCCGTCCGGCCCGAGGGCCTTGGCCGGGTCGCGCGGGTTGACCCACTCGGCATCGGTGGCCGCGACGACGGCGGCCTGGTGGGCGGCGGCGACCTGGATCTCCCGGGCGTCCACGCGATCCGATCTCCTCAAGCGGCGAGCGTCTTCGCTCCGAACGAGCGCAACGCATAAAGTCTATGCACTCTGCATGTCGGCCGATCATAGCGCGAGGGTCCTGCCCGGTCCAGCCGATCGGCGCGATCCGGGATCCACGACGTCGCCCCGGTCCGCCGTACCATCACCCGCCATGGATGACCGATCGCTTGCCGAGACCCTGGCCGAGCACGTCGCCGCCAACCGCGAGGCCTGGGATCGATGGGCGCCCGACTTCGAGCCCCGAGGCCGGCGCGCCTGGGCCGAGCCCGTCGCGTCCTGGGGGATCTGGAATGTGCCCGAATCCGAGCTGGGCCTGCTCCCCGACGATCTTGCCGGCCGCGATGCGATCGAGCTGGGCTGCGGGACCGCCTACGTGTCGGCCTGGCTCGCCCGCCTGGGGGCGCGGCCCGTCGGGATCGACAACTCGCCGAACCAGCTCGCGACCGCCCGGATGCTCCAGGCCGAGCACGGCCTGGAGTTCCCGCTGCTCCTCGGCAACGCCGAGGCCGTCCCCTACCCGGACGCCAGCTTCGACCTCGCGATCTCGGAATACGGCGCCTGCCTGTGGGCCGACCCCTACGCCTGGACTCCGGAGGCGGCCCGGCTGCTTCGTCCCGGCGGGCGGCTCGTGTTCCTGACGAACCATCCGATCTTCATGCTCGTCACCGGGGAGCTCGAGGACGACGGTCCCGCCGGCGACCGGCTCCTCCGGTCGTACTTCCACGATCGTCGCTACACCTGGCCGGACGAGACGTCCGTCGAGTTCCACCTCTCACACGGCGAGTGGATCGGGCTCCTTCGGCAGAGCGGCCTCGAGATCGAGCGTCTCGTCGAGATCCGGGCCCCGGAGCGACCCACCTACGGGGGCGGCGGCGGGCTGCCGGGCGAAGAGGTGCCCTTCGGGCTGGCCACTCGCGAGTGGGCCCGCCATTGGCCGACCGAGGAGGCCTGGATCGCCCGCAAGCGAGGCTGAGCCGGGCCCGGGTCCGGGATCGCCCGCAAGCGAGGCTGAGCCGAGCGCCCGGAAACGCGAGGGCCCCGCCGGTGGCGAGGCCCTCGGGTCGCCTTCGGAGACGATAGATCTCAGCCCGGACTGCCGGGCGGCACCTCCGTGACGAGGATGGCGTTGATGATCGGGTTGTCACCGCGCTGGGCCGAGAAGGTGATGTCGAGGACGCCGTCGGTGACCTCGACGAGGAAGGTCCGATCGAGGGCGATGCGCCGGCCGCCGGCCGCGGCGTAGACGTCGAAGTCGGACAGGACGGCCGAGCCCTCGAGAGCCACGCCGAAGACGCGTGCGCCGGCCTGCTGGAGCTGGAGCTCCGCGAATGACAGGTCGACCTGGTAGACGCCGTTCGGGACGGTGAACCGGTAGCCGGTCATGCCGTTCCGGAGGTCCTGGTAGAGCGGGTCACGATCGGTGCCCGCGATGTCCACCCCGGTCGACCGGCTGGAGCTCGGGCCGACGTAGCCAAAGCCGCCGCTCGAGAAGGCCTGGTCGGGGGCGAACGCGACGCCGGTCGCCGGGTCGAGGTACGACCCGCCGCCGGCGTTGATCCCCTGCTGGTAGGCCGGCACGATGAGCGTCACCGGCACCTGGACGTTGCCGAGCTCGGGGTCGTTCGTCTGGACGACGACGATCGCCCGGTAGACGCCCGGCTCCAGGCCGGTCGTGTCGACATCGATGGTGAGGTCCAACGATCCGTCGGGGGCGACCGAGCCGCTCTCCGGCGTGACCGTCAGCCACGGAACGTCGCTGAAGGTCGGCAGGCCGGACTCGATGAGGTAGGCCGTGCGGCCGGCCTGGCTGACCGTCCAAAGGTTGCCGACAGCATCGAGCTCGAGGCCGGCGCCGTTGAAGAACGGATCCGGGTGCGGGATCGCCATCGACGCCTCGCACGTCGTCGGATCGAGGAGGTAGATCGTGTCGGACTCGCTGTTCGTGGCTTCCCACAGCATCCCGAAGGAGCCGTTCCAGGCGAGGCCGGAGATCACGGGATCGGGCGGGCTGCACTGGTTGAGGGTCTCGCCCGGCGTCGGCCACGACGGGCCGGCGACGCGGTAGACGATGCCCTCGTTCCAGCCGCCGATGTAGAACACGTCGCCGGCCGGGTCGTAGGCCAGGCCGCGCTGGCTGATGTTGTCCCACGGCGAGCCGGTGATCACCTGCTCGACCGAGCCGTCGGCCGGGTCGAGGCCGTAGATCCCGTTGTCGCCACCGACCGCGACCTGCCAGAGCAGCCCACGTCCGGTGTCGTACGCCATGTCGCCCGCCCAGTCGCCAAAGGTCGTCTCGAACGAGGCACCGGTGGGCGTGCCGCCGGGGCTGAACTCGGTGTCGACGCAGATCCCGGAGAAGCTGCAGAGGTCACCGTTGTCGATCGGGTCGGACAGCCAGACGTTGCCGGTGTAGCCGACGCCCCACGGCAGGTCGAGCCCTTCGGCCGGCCAGCTGGCGAGGACGTCGCCGATCGCCCGGATGCCTCGCGGCAGGGTCACTGTCGGGCGATTGCCGCCCTGCGTCGAGACGGCGTTCGGGTCGATGCCCGTCACGCCGCGCGAGCCGGCGGTGACGGTCGCGGTTGTGCCGGGCCCGCCGCCGAGGTTGACCTCGCCGACTTCGAAGGTGAGGTCGGTGTGGCCCGCGGGATTGGAGACCGTGACCGTGCCGCTGCCGGTTCGGCCCTCGGTCAGGGTGTAGGTGAATGGGCCACCTTCGACGACCCCGTGGGGGACGGTGCGGTGGAGCTCGGCGTTGACGTCGGTCCGGGTCGTGCCGGCCTCGACGATCTCGTCGCGGGTGAGGGTGACGTAGCCGGCCTTGCCGTACTCAGTCGCCCAGGTACCGGCCGGCGCGAGCAGGCCATAGCTGCCGTCGCCGGCGGTCGTCGCGCTCGCGTCGAGGGGCGCGCCGTTCCACTCGGCGTGGGCGACGACGCTCGCGCCCGCGATCGGCTCCCCGGTGTGGGCGTCGGTCACGACGCCGGACAGGCCGCCCCACGAGTCGGGCAAGGCGACCGTCAGCGTCACGTCGACGGTCACGGAGCGGGGCTTCGGGGCGCTCGTCTGGAAGACGACCGAGGCCCGGTACTCGCCGGGGGCGAGGTTCGGATCGCCGATCGTGAGGGTCACCTCGTCGCTCGCGCCCACGCCGATGGCACCGGTCGTCGGATCCTCCGACAGCCACGTGACGTCGGTGAAGAAGCCCTGGCCGATGCCGAAGGCGAGGTTCTCCCACAGCTCCACGCCGTCGGGCACGCCGTCCCCGTCGAGGTCGGCGCTGTTCTGGGCGTCGAGGAAGCCCCTGAAGGCCGTTCGCTCCTCGTTCCCGATGACGAGCGCCGCCTGGCCCTTGTCTGGACCTGGCGTCGTGTAGCCGGCGATCGCCTCGGCGGCGTCGATCGGGTCGCCCCGCTGGCCGTAGACGAAGAACCCGACGTTGTCGAGCTCGGTCGGCTCCGGCGCCAGCTCGGGGAAGGTGAAGGCCGGATGGTCCGGCTGCCACCAGTGGACGTCGGCCGGCTGTTCGAAGAGGCTCTCCGAGAAGCCGAAGCCGAGGGTCGCGAACAGCGGATGCGAGGGATCGAATTCGACGACCCACGAATGGAAGATGAGGCGCCCGCCGTTGACGACGTAGGCATTCAGGGCGTCGAAGACCGAGAAGTCGGGGCCCCAGTTGTCGTCGGCGAAGATGACCAGGTCCCACGTTCCCGACTCGAGGTCGTTGACGAAGCCCTCGAAGTCGGCATCGTAGTGGGCCGTGTACGACAGGCCGAGGCGCTGGAGGGCCTGGTCGACGTACGTCTGGGGGGCCGGGTGGATCGGGTCGTCGGCGTACACGAGGATGGCCATGTCGGCCGACGGCTGGGCGGCCGTCCAGCGATAGGTGCGCGGGTGGGCGAGGGCCGTGCCGCCGCCGTTCACCGCGACTCGGGTCGCGGGGTTGACGTCCTGGCGCCAGGCCCCGGTGCCGGCCACGGTCCCGCCGATGACGGGCGGGCTCGAGCCGCGGCTCCGCTCCTTGGCCTCCCAGGTCATGGCGGCCGTGCCGCTGTTGCCGAGGGTGACGACCGTGGTGACCGGATCGTCGCCGAATGCCGCCTCGATCGAGACGCTGGTCGGGTCGACGGTCGGGACCGGCGCCGCAAGGGCAGCGTCGTGGGTCACGTCGCCGCCGTCGAGGATCGTGATGGGGCTGACCTCGGCGATGTAGCCCGGGGCCGAGATCGTCAGGTCGTAGTCGCCGGGGTACAGCCGCAGGCTGTACGTCCCGTCGGCGGCTGTCGTCGTGGCGCCGAGGCCCGGCTCAGCGAAGACCGTCGCGCCGGCGATCGGCAGGCCGTCGTTGAGATCGGTGACGGTGCCGTGGACAAGGCCTGACTGCACGAGCTCGTAGCGGTAGGCCGAGTTCCGGGTCACGAGCGAGTCGCCGAACGAGAACTCCAGGGCGTCGGTGCCATCGGCGTTCTCGATGCCGATGGTTGCCCCCCGGCCGTCGCCCGGGTTCGCCGGGTTGTCGCCGTACAGGAGGTCGACGGTCTCGCCGGATTCGTGGAGCTTGATCTCGAGATCGAGGCTCGCGGCCGAGCCGCGGACGCCGATGTCGGTCAGCTCCAGGACGAACGTTCGGTCCCCGGGCGAGCCGATCGTCGCATACGACACCTGGGCGTCGCCGACCAGGTGGAGGTCCCGCCACAGGGCGTAGATCGCCGCGTTCGGCGAGCCCTCGGACGGGATCGAGACGGGGAACGGGTTGAAGAGGTCGGCGCCCAGGAAGTTGACGTAGCCGTTGTCGGAGATGAAGACCTGGTCGTACGACTCGCCGTAGAAGGTGAAGGTGAATGGCAGGTGGAGCCGGCCGACGAAGTCGTCGCCGTAGAGGGCGGTGTCGGTCGTGGCGTCGACCCAGTCGAAGGCGATCGGCCGGCATCCATGGCCGAAGTCGTCGAGCTTGCGGCCCAGCGCGAAGTCGAGGCTGATGTCGTGGTCGACGAGCTCGACGCCCTCCTGGATCACGTTTTCGGTGCAGCCGCCGGCCGAGGCCCGGATCGTCCAGGTCCCGATCGGCAAGGTCAGGCTGTAGGCGCCCGTCGCATCGGTGATCGCCGGGGCGACCGGGGTGCCGAGGGCAACGACGCTCGCGCCCTCGATCGGCGATTCGTCCTCTGCGGCCCGGACAATGCCGCTGATGTCGAACCGCGGCAGGGCCGTGAGGGCGAAATCGCTTGTCGTGGTCTCGTCGGTGACGACCTCGACGTCGACGTTGAGGGCCAGCGCGTAGCCGAAGGCCTGGGCCGTCACGGCGTAGATGCCGGCGGCGAGGAACATCTGGTACTGGCCCGCGGCGTCGGTCACGACGCTGAAGTCGCGAAAGCCGCCGGATGCGGTGACGGTCGCTCCGGCGACGGGAGCGGCGGTGTCGACGTCGGTCACGGTGCCGGCGAGCGTGCCGCCCGTCGCGACGAGGTCGACCGCGGCCTTGGCGTCAATCCGGCCGTCGCCGTAGACGTTGTTCGGGTCGCCGTCCTCGGCCCCGCCGCACGAATCGTCGAGTCGGTCGACCGCCGTCGATCGGACGGCGTCCGTCGCGGTCACGAAGTTGTTGGGATCGCCGATGAGGGACGGCTCGGCCGACAGGATGAGGGCCAGGGTGCCGGACGTGTGGGGCGCCGCCATCGACGTTCCCGAGAACGACTCGTAGCCGCCGCCCGGGACGCTCGAGACGACGTCCAAGCCGGGCGCCGCGATGTCGGGATTGATCTTGCCGTAGACCGACGGGCCGCGGCCCGAGAACTCGGCGATGTCGTCGTTGATGTCGGTCGCGCCGGCGCTGAACGACTCGAGGAAGTCACCGGGCGAGCCACCCTCGCCGCAGAACGGGCCGGGGTTGCCGGATGCGAAGACCGGGATGATCCCGGCGGCCCGCCAGGCCTGGACCGTCTCGAGGTAGAAGGGATCGCCGGGCCCGCCGCCCCACGAGTTGTTGACGATGTCCGGTCGCTTGGAGGGATCGGGGTTGGCGCCGGCCAGGTCGGTCGGGGCGAGAATCCACTGGCCGGAAGACAGGAGGGCCTCCTCGGAGCAGCCGAAGTCTTCGCAGCCCTTGGCCGCGATCCAGCGGGCGCCGGGCGCGACGCCGATATCGGGCACGAACGGGCCGGGGCCGTCGCCGCCGACCATCGTGCCCATGGTGTGCGTCCCGTGGCCGGCGTTGTCGCACGGCTCGCCGCCGCAGATGCCGGTCGGGTCCCACCAGTTGTAGTCGTGGTCGAAGCTGCCAGCCCCGTCGCTGCCGCGGTACTGGTTGATGAGGGCCGGATGCATGAAGTCGACGCCGGTGTCGACGTTGGCCACCACGACGCCCTGGCCCAGGACGCCGGCGTCCCAGGCCTCGGGCGCGCGGATCTTGGCGACGCCCCATTCGGGGTCGCCCGAGGCGGCGAGGATCGCCGCCTTCATCTCGACCGGCTCGACGAGCGGGTAGGTCTTGAGGGCCCGGATCCGGGCGACACCCTCGAGCTTCGCGAATCGGGCCGCGAGATCGGCGTCGCCCTCGACCACGAAGACGTTGATGAGCCAGTAGCTCGTGGCCTTGGCGTGGGCCTTGGCCGCGAGGGCCCGGGCCGCACCCTGGGACCGGCTGGCCGTCCCGGTCAAGGCGTCGAGGACGAACTTGCCGCGTGCCTCGTGGTCCGTGATCTTCGAGGCGCCGGCGAGGTTGGCCTTTGCGCCGAACTCGACGACGAAGCGATCGACGCTGCCGTCGCGGAGCGCCGCGAGGAGCTCCTGGTCGATCGGGGCGGAGGCCGGGCCCCGGGCCGGGGCCTGAGTGGCGGCGGTCGCGGCGAGCGCGGCTCCCGCCTGCCCGATCACGAGGACGAACGCGGTCACGACCGCGATGAGGCGTCGAGACATCGCCAGAACCCTCCCTGACGGACGTGGCCGGACTCGCCGGCCGAAGCCCCATTGCAGCGATGCGGAGACGCGGCCCTCAGTCGAGGGCGGCAGGCTCCCGCATCCTAGCGCGGGCGACGCCGCAGGGAAGGGACTTATCCACAGTGTTGCACCGGCCGCGGCGCCCCCAGGTCGTCAGCGCAAGGCTGAACCGAGACCGGAGCGTGAACGCCTCTGCCTATTCGCCGATGACGCTCCAGATGAAGCCCATCATCACGAAGAAGCCGGTGAACATCGCCAGGAGGCCCAGGCCGCCGTAGGGCGAGTTGGCCCCCTCGTGCGGGACGAGCTGGAGGCCGATCCCGAAGACCACGGCCCAGGCCACGAAGAGGAGCCCGAACAGCCATTTCCCATTTGGGCCGGTGATCCGGCGGGTCCAGGAGGCCCGCCCGTCGGCCGAGAACGCCGCCCGGGCGATGACGTAGATCATCAGGACCGTGACGCCGACGGACGCGCCGAATTCGATCGGGTGGGTGAAGGCGAGGGTGAAGAGCTGCACGTCGGCCCTCGAGGAGGCTGGCGAACGACGCCGGAATGCTAGCACGCAGGGCCGGGGCTACGATGCCTCCGCTCTCGATGGTCCGTGAATCT
>Ga0209519_10000717_pt1 | contig 14006 bp, 12 predicted proteins | sample Rifsed13ft1_FD_184005 | JGI IMG/M metagenome (GOLD analysis project Ga0209519, IMG submission 184005) | Soil microbial communities from Rifle, Colorado, USA - sediment 13ft 1 (version 2) | ecosystem: Environmental > Terrestrial > Deep subsurface > Rock core/Sediment | place: Rifle, Colorado...
ACCGGAATTGCTGAACTTGCTTGTGTTACCAATGCTTTATTTACTGAAACAAATGCTTTTCCATGAATGTCAGCTAAACTATCAGTAATTGCAAATGCAGTCGCTTCAAGATGATCTTTAGCACGACCAATAGTCCCTTTTCTATAAACTGCTTCCGTCAATGATGGTCCAATATAAGAATAAGCAACAGTTGTAGCGCCCGGAGCAAGAAGATTTTCTGCTTTTAAAGCATCAATCCACATAGCCCAATCTTCACCGCCCATTACTGCAACGGTATTTACTATTTCTTCTTCATTACAAGGCTCAATTGATATTTCCGAAACTTTACCAGAATGGAAATCAACCGTTTTGTTAGTGAAAGTCCCACCAATAGGTTTCAATACAGAACGATGCAAAACACCGGTAACCGGATGCATACGAACAGGAGAAGCCAAACTGTAGATTACCAAATCAACTTGTCCTAAATCAGCTTTTATTAAATCTAATGTTTGTCTTTTAATTTCATTTGAAAACGCATCGCCATTAACGCTTTTTGCGTATAAACCTGCTTTATGTGCTTCTTTTTCAAAAGCTGCAGAATTGTACCAACCCGGTGAAGCTGTCTTCCCTTCAGAAGGTGCTTTTTCAAAAAACACACCTATAGTCGCTGCATCAGAACCAAAAGCGCTTGTAATTCTCGAAGCCAAACCAAAACCAGTTGAAGCTCCAATTACTAATACTTTTTTAGCTCCAGCAATAGGACCTTTTGATTTAATATATTCAATTTGATTTTTAACATTTTGTTCGCATCCCTTTGGGTGAGACGTCGTACAAATAAATCCTCTCATTCTAGGTTCTATAATCATATTTTGTTATTCTTAATTTTATTATCCTTGAAATTATTTTTTGGCAATACCACAAAATTCCTTTTTCTTAAAAGGAAACAAATATAAAGCTAAAAATTAATTCAGCAAGGCTTTTGCGTGATTTAAGGCTGAATCAGAAACAATTGTCCCTGATAACATTTGAGCTATTTCTACAACTCTTTCATCATTGTTCAACAACTTTAATTCAGATTGTGTGTCCTCACCAACAGTCGATTTAAATACTTTGAAATGTGCATTCCCTTTTGCAGCAATTTGTGGTAAATGAGTAATGGCAAAAATTTGCATTTCCTGACTCATTTCCTTCATGATTTCTCCCATTCTAATTGCGATTTCTCCCGAAACTCCAGTGTCAATTTCATCAAAAATCAATGTTGGCAATTTTGAGTATTGTGCCAATATAGCCTTTACAGCAAGCATAATTCTTGACATTTCTCCACCGGAAGCCACTTTTTTCAGCAAACCAAAATCAGTTCCTTTATTGGCAGAAAATAAAAACTGAAGCTCGTCTTTCCCGTTCGGTAAATAAGTTGACGTTCCATTAAGTTCTATTTTAAAACGCACATTAGGCATTCCCAAAGTTTCTAAAATGGTAATCAACTTTTGAGATAAAACAGGAATTGACTCCAATCTATTCTTATGAATTGCATCCGAAAAATCATCTAATGCTACCGTTTTTTCCTTAATTGAATTAGTCAAAGAAGCAATTTCTTCTTCTAAATTTCCTAATTCTAAAACTGAATTTTCTAAATTGGTTTGGATTACTAATAATTCATCTACCGAAGAAACCTGATGTTTCTTTTGCAAATTAAAAATCACTTGCAACTTTTGACTAATCAAATCCAATTGTTCCGGATCATTCACAAGTTTCTCTGAGCATCTGTTTAGCTCGTCCGAGATATCATCAAACTCAATTGTTATACTCGTAATTCTTTCTAATAAGGAATGATATTCTGTAGAGAAAGAAGCAATTTTCTGCAATGAAACTTTTATTTCATTCAAATTATGCAAAACTCCTATTTGTTCTTCATTGGCAATAGCCAACGATTTATCTATTGATTCTTTTATAATCTCAACATTATTCAACTTTTCAAAATCAGCTTCCAGAACTTCCTGTTCACCAGATTTCAATTGTGCAGCCACTAATTCATCTAATAAAAAAGTATTGTATTCTTGTTCCTTTGTAGATTCACTTTGTTTTTTAACAAGTGAATTGAGTTTTGATTTATCCGATTTATAACTTTTCAAAAGACTTTGATAATCCAAAATAGTCAACTGATTATTGGCAATTGCATCTATAATTTCGAACTGAACATTTTCATCCGAAAGTTCTTGAGTTTGTTGTTGCGAATGAATATCAATCAAAAACAGGCTCAATTCCTGAAGTTCCTGAAGATTTACAGGACTGTCATTTATGAAAGCTCTGGATTTTCCCGAAGGCAGAATTTCACGTCTAATTATAGTGTCCTCTTCATAATCCAAATCATTTTCCTCAAAGAAAGGACGCAAATTATATTTTGAAATTTCAAAATGAGCTTCAATAATACACTTTTCTTCTTTGTTTTTCAAAGATGTCAAATCGGCTCTTTTTCCTAAAACCAGGCCTAAAGCTCCTAATATTATTGATTTACCCGCACCAGTTTCCCCAGTAATTATTGAAAAACCTTTGGAAAAATCAATGGTTAATTTTTCTATAAGCGCATAATTTTTTATCGAAAGAGAGGTAATCATTTAAATTTATTTTGTGATGAAAAGGAAGGAATGTTTAGTAATCGAGTAAAACCAATTAATATTTGATTGAAGCCCATTTACTAGAATTTAAAGGAGATACTTTATTCAGATTTTCAACCAAATCCGTGATAGATATACTTGGACCACCTGAAAAAATGGAAACGATTTCATCTGATTTAGCGTCAAAAAATATACGTGTTAAAAAAGCATTTGGCCTTGATTTATTCAATTTTGACAAATTAAATAAAGAGGCTTTTATTTTTTCTTTTGAAGCTTTCAAATCTTGACTCATCAAATCTAATCCTGTATGATAATCGAATAAAGTTTGTCTAATATCAACAAATGTTGGAGATAGTAAGTCATTTATCAAAAAATAACGGTTTTGGTTCCCATCGCTTTGAGTCCATCCTTTATATCCGCCTTGTTGTGCAACATTCGAAATATTTTGGGCTGCTTCAAAATTAGGATTTCCTGATTGCAATACAAAAGTATCCGCATCCATTCCTATGATTATATTGCTATAAAAAGCCAACACAGACACTAAATTTGAATCGAAAGAAGTTGGATTATAAATTAAATTTTCAAACTCAGTATATCTGAAACTGAAATCTTTATCATTATAGTTTAATACCGGAGAAGAATAAGATGAATTGAAAACAGGTCTTGAGGATTGTACTTGAATTGTTGCTGTGAATTGATCGGCATTGTTCGATAAGACAGTAATAAACATCGAACAGTTAATTTTTTCATTTTGCTTAAAACTTTGACCGGTCCAATCAGTCTTATTTACAAATTCACTTACTGATCCTTCTAAAGTTTTAAAAACTTGCTGATTAGCATTACTTAATTTTTGCGAGTTTACTGTTACAGTACAATTTAGCTGTTGCGCTTGCGAAAGCCCAAAAGTGAGTAATAAAAGAAAAGTAATTATTTTATACATAAAAATGCGCTATTACTTTGTTTAATATATCATCAGCCACTGCTTCCTTAGATTTCAAATCCATGGGTTCAATATTAAAAAACTGATCTATAAAGGTAACTTTATTCGTTTCTTTTCCAAAACCCGCGCCTGAATCTTGCAACGAATTTAAAACAATCAAATCTAGGTTTTTTTTCTGAATTTTCAACTTAGCATTCTCAATTTCATTTTCTGTTTCTAAAGCAAAACCGATTAAAAATTGATTTTTTTTGATTTCTCCCAAAGAAGCTAAGATATCCTTAGTTTTTTCCAATTGAATTGTAAAATCATCCGCACTCTTTTTTATCTTTTGCGAAGCTACATTTTTAGGCTTATAATCCGCTACAGCCGCCGCCGCAATTGCAACATCTACATCAGCATAATACAGATGACAGGCGTCGTACATTTCCTGAGCGGAAACCACAGGAATCACTTTTATTAAAGGATTAGTTGCTTTACAATGCGTAGGTCCAGTAACCAGTATTACTGAAGCTCCCAGATTTGCTGCACTTGAGGCAATAACAAAACCCATTTTCCCCGACGAATGATTCCCTATAAAACGCACAGGATCTATCGCTTCGTATGTGGGACCGGCAGTAATTAATATTTTTTTTCCTTTTAATGGCAATCTACTTTCTAAGTCTGCTTCTATAAATGCAACAATATGTTCCGGTTCAGCCATTCTTCCTTCACCAGAAAGTCCGCTCGCTAATTCTCCGCTTTCGGCAGGAATTATTGTATCACCAAATTCAGTCAGAGAGAAAAAATTAGCAATAGTAGATGGATGTTTGTACATATCTAAATCCATTGCTGGAGCATAATAAACGGGACATTTTGCCGATAAATAAGCTGCAATCAAAAGATTATCACAAGTACCATTTGCCATTTTAGACAAGGTATTAGCAGTAGCAGGAGCAATAACCATTAAATCAGCCCAAAGCGCTAATTCAACATGATTGTTCCATTTCTCGTTCTCGTCGTCTTGATTGTAAAAGCTTGAAAAAACAGGATTTTTAGATAACGTAGATAGCGTTAATGGAGTTATAAAATCCTTAGAAGCAGGTGTCATTATCACTTGGACATGTGCACCTGCTTTTATGAAAAGTCGTACTAATGAAGCTGTTTTATAGGCTGCAATTCCACCAGAAATACCTAGTAAAATTTTCTTACCGCTTAAAACTGACACTTGTACTATTATTTATTTGAATCTCTGTGGTAGATTTTACCATCTAACCATTCTTGAACTGCTAAAGCATGTGGCTTAGGCAATTTTTCGTAAAATTTAGAAACCTCAATTTGTTCTTTATTTTCAAAAACTTCTTCAAGACTGTCATTATATGTAGCAAATTCTTCCAATTTCTCAGTCAATTCTTTTTTGATTTCAGAATTGATTTGGTTTGCTCTTTTAGCCATAATGGTTATCGCTTCATACACATTACCAGTAGGTTCTTCAATAACATTCTTGTTGTAAGTTATTGTATTTACCGGAGCATTCGTCTTTTTTAAATCCATGACTTTATTTATTTAGTAAAATTTTGTAAATCTTTTTCAATTCGAACTAACATTTCGTCAGCTTCTTTTTTATATTTTGTATCTGCCTTAAATTTTATAAGGTTTGAATGTGCCGTTTTTGCAACATTTAATCTTTCTTCCATTTTTGCAGGAACACTATTAATTGCTAATTGGTAGGCAGAATCATATTTATAAAAAAGGGCATCTTCCTTGAATATTGTTCCTGGGTAATCTGCTAAAAAAAGATCAAATGCGACTATCGCTGATTTATAATCTGAAATAGTATTATATCCTTTGGCATTTTCATATACCTTTTTTTCAATTTTTTCAGTTAATACTTTTACAGTTGCGTTTGCTTCAGCTAAATATTCTGAATTAGGGTAACTATCTATAAATGTCTGTAATTTTTCAATAGCTTTAAAAGTATCTTTTTGATCCAAGCTGTATACCGGTGAAAGCATTGAATAGCTTTTTGCACCTAAGTAAGCCGCTTCTTGTATTTTTTCACTTTTTGGGTAACCTGAAACAAAACTTTCAAATTGATATCCCGCCAAATAATATTGTTTGGTTTTATAATAGGATTGAGCAAACATATAAAACAATTTTTCAGCTTGAGGTTTTCCTCTGTATGCTGGAGCAATTTGCTCAAAAATACGAATCGCTTTGGAATATTTACCTGAATCGTACAATTTCGTTGCCATATCAAATTTTACAGCAACATCTTCGGTTTTTAATGCTTTTTGGTATTCATTGCAAGAACTAAAAAGAACAACAAGAAGCAATAGAGATAATATTTTTTTCATTTTTTTACTTTTTTCATGATTTTCGCAGTTTTTTTAACATAAAAAATCATACCGAAGTTTCGGTGGCAAATTTAGTTATTAATTTAGCTACTTCAAAATATTTTTTTGTTTAAAAAAAGGCAAGGCTTTTTACCCTTGTTTATTGATTTTTTTAACAAATTGATCTATTCTACCTGCCAATGATTCATCTACCTTAATTAATGGAAGACGAACTACATTTTCAGCTATTCCCAGTGATAGAAACACTTGTTTGATTCCTGCAGGATTTCCTTGTTCGAAAATCATATCTATACAATCATCTAAAACATATTGTGTTTTGAAGGCTTCATCCACTTTTCTATTCAAGCCTAAGCGTATCATTTCGGAAAATTCTTTTGGAAAACCTTGTCCAATTACAGATATAACGCCAGATCCTCCTGCCAAAACCATTGGCAAAGCGATCATGTCATCTCCAGAAATCACAAGAAAGTCTTTTGGTTTATTTTTCAATATTTGCATCGCTTGAACCATATCACCAGCTGCTTCCTTGATGGCTACAACGTTTTTAAAATCATTTGCCAAACGCAAGACAGTCGATGGCAACATATTACTTGCCGTCCTTCCTGGAACATTATATAAAATCACCGGTATTGGAGACGCTTCTGCAACGGCTTTGAAGTGTTGGTAAATTCCTTCTTGTGTTGGTTTATTGTAATAAGGTGAAACAGAAAGAACTGCAACAAATGCAGATAAATCTCTCATTTTAAGCTCTTCAACCACTTTCATAGTGTTATTTCCTCCAACTCCTAAAACCAAAGGCAAACTACCATTATTAGCTTCAATCACTGTGTTAATAACCAATTCTTTTTCCTCTTGAGACAATGTGGCATTTTCAGCAGTTGTACCAAGCACTACAAGATATTCAATTCCCCCATCTATAGAAAAATTTACAATTCTTTTTAATGCTTCCGTGTCAATTGAAAAATCTTCTTTAAATGGCGTTACAAGGGCAACACCAGTTCCTATTAATGATTGCATATTATTGGGTTATATTTTGTTTAAATAATTTTAAATATCTGAATAATTCAGCAGTGAAAACTTTATAATTTTGGACATTCGTATCAATCATCAAATGATTCAATCTTTTGTCGATTGACGAAAAACCCACTTTAAATACTGCTTTCGAATGATGGGTAACAAGCATTAATATTGCTTTTTCAACATCGTAAAAACTGATAAGCAAATCGAACTTTTCATTGATAAAATCATTCACATTTGGATTTGTAATTTGTCCGTTCCAATTAAGATTTTTAGCGCTAAAACCAAGTTGTGAATTCGCTTCATTCAACTTAAATCGATCTTTATACACTATAACTTTTATGTTTTTCTCTGGAATTCCGTTTGCTACTAACTCCTCAATAAATGCTTCTTTTTCCGAAAAATGACTCGCATCAATAAGCAAACCAACAGTTTCTATTCCAACTGAAAGTATATTGCTTTTTACATTATGTAAGCTGTTTTTTAATTTTTTTTTTACGTAGAAATCATTTATATAATTTAAAAACATACTACTTTTACTTTATTACAAAACTAAATTAATTAAGTCGCATTTAAAATGGTAAAGCTAAAAAAGTATAACGATGTTTTAAAACTTTTTGTTATATTCTTAACATTTTTTTTTATTGCTTCCTGCAGCAAACAAAATTATAATGTTTCTAAAATAGAAGGCAAACGAATTCCCATTACAGAAAAAGAAAATCAGGCTCTTGGCTCTATCTAGTCTGCAAGACGATAAAGTAATGTATAAAGAAACAGCATATGATGATCCTGTTGAGGCTGCACAGGACATGGTTCGTATATTAAAGAAAGAGAATAAAGATTTAGCGATTTGTTTGTCGCACCTAGGATACAATTACAAAGACGAGCCTACAAAACTTTGTGATTTGAAATTAGCTGCAATCACTCAGGATATTGACTTGATAATTGGTGGACACACCCATACTTTTCTTGACAAACCTACTGTTGTAAAAAATCTTGCTGGCAAGGAAGTTTTAGTGAATCAAGTGGGTCGTTATGGAATTAATTTAGGCAGAATTGATTTTTATCTTGAGAATGACAAGCAAAATGCATTTAAAGGAACATCAATTATTGTTTAATTTTTTTTAAAAGATTTGCCACTTGCAATAAAGTAATTTACCATAAAAAAATACGAAAATACCTGAGTGGATATTTCTATTAGACTAAAAACGGAAAGTGACAGATAAAATCCATTTAGAACATAAAAAATATCCGAAAGCAAGAAACAGACTGACATTAGAAGTAAATTTAGGAAAGCAAAATTGCTTTTTGTAATATATTTTATAACAGATATGCAAATTAAAATACTAAGTACAATGCTGTAAACTATGATAATTGAAAAATCTGTTTTCATCTTCTCAAATGGCAAGCTTAAAATAGTAATCGATAAAACTATCATCACAATTATTATACTTATCAAGGATATTAAATCTATTTTATTAAGTTTTATCTTTTTTAAGTGTCGAACAAGATGAGTAATCAGCAGTAAATAAACCATCAAAAAACTAAGCACAGAACCAATTTCTGAATCCTCATAATTCATCAAAATAAAGACGTCTCCAATAAAAGAAAACAGAAAAACACCTCCTTTTATTAAATCAATTTTATAATTATTTGTAGTCAAGTAATAGATGAAAATTGAGGATACTACAAGAGATTTTGTGTAAAGCAAATAGGATTCTTTCCCTACTAAAGTAAAAATAATTGTAAGAGTACTAGCTAAAAAATAAAGTATAAGTGAAGGTGCGTTAGCTTTCATTAATCAGGCTCATAAAATCATCCTCAGAAATTATAGGAATATTAAGTTTGTTGGCTTTTTCTAATTTAGCGGGTCCCATATTATCTCCTGCAACTACATAATCCGTCTTTGCCGAAATAGAACTTCCCACTTTCCCACCGTTATCTTCAATAGCTTTTTTTAAATCATCTCTTGAAAATTTCTCAAAAACACCGGAAACCACAAAGGTTTTTCCAGAAAGTTTATTCGTGGCATTGGGATTTATTTTTTCAATAATTTCAAATTGTACTCCGTAGCTTTTTAATCTTTCAATGATAATTCTATTTTCTTTATTTTCGAAAAAATTAATTACGCTTTGTGCAATACGGTCGCCAATTTCATCCACTAAAATCAAATCCATTAGAGTAGCCTGACTTAATGCGTCAATATTTTTATAATGCTTGGCTAATTTTTTAGCTACGGTTTCACCCACAAAACGGATTCCAATAGCGTAAAGAACCCGTTCAAAAGGAATATTTACTGAATTTTTTACGCCTTTAACTAAATTCTCCGCCGATTTTTGAGCCATTCTTTCCAAAGGAAGAATTTGTTCCACTGTCAATTCATACAAATCAGCATAATTATGAACCAATCCGTTATTATAAAGCAGCGCTACTGTTTCTCCGCCAAGTCCTTCAATGTCCATGGCTTTTCGTGATATATAATGTTGAATTCTGCCAATAATCTGCGGTGGACAGCCATAAAAATTCGGACAGTAATGATTCGCTTCTCCCTCTCCTCTTACCAATTCTGTATTGCATTCAGGACAATGAGTTATGTATTTTGTAGGCTCCGAATTCTCCGGACGTTTTGTAAAATCAACTGCAATAATTTTAGGAATAATCTCCCCTCCTTTTTCTACAAAAACAGTATCGCCAACTCGTATATCTAATTTCTCAATTTGATCGGCATTATGCAAGGAAGCACGTTTTACGATGGTTCCCGCCAGTTGCACCGGTTCTAAATTTGCCACTGGTGTAATAGCCCCCGTTCTTCCCACTTGGTAGGAAATTGAAAGTAACTTTGTTGAAACTTGTTCTGATTTGAATTTGTAGGCAATTGCCCAACGAGGCGATTTGGCAGTAAAACCCAATTCATCTTGATAATGAAAAGAATTTACTTTCACAACCACCCCATCCGTTTCATAAGGCAGCTTATTTCTGTGAACATCCCAATAATCGATGTATTGGAAAACCTCGTCCAAATTATGGGCTAACTTAGCTTCTTTCGGCACTTTAAATCCCCATTGTCTCGCAGTTTCTAATCCGTCAAACTGAGTATTGAACGGCAATTTATTACCAATTATAAAGTACAATAAACAATCCAAGGGTCTTTTCGCAACTTCGGCACTGTCCTGCAATTTCAAACTTCCTGAAGCGGTATTTCTAGGATTTGAATAGGGTAATTCTCCAATTTCCATTAACTCTTGATTCATTTTTTCGAAACCGGCAAATGGCAAAATAATTTCGCCTCGGACATCAAATTTTTCAGGAAAATTTCCATTTATCTTTAATGGAATGGATTTTATGGTCTTAATATTATTGGTAACATCATCTCCTTGGAAACCATCGCCACGAGTCACAGCTCTTTTTAACTTTCCGTTTTCGTAAGTAATGCTTATGGATGCACCATCGTATTTTAATTCACAAGTATATTCTAAAGGAACCTCTCCTAATACTTTTTGAATGCGTTTTTCCCAATCAATCAGTTCTTCTTTAGAATAAGAATTATCCAAAGAATACATCCTATGCTCATGAGGTACGGTTTGAAAGTTTTTAGTAATCGTTCCGCCAACTCTTTGCGTAGGCGAGTTTTCATCAAAATATTCTGGGTATTTATCTTCTAACTCCTGAAGTTGCTTCAATTTCATATCAAATTCAAAATCAGAAATTGTTGGTTTATCTAACACATAATAATTATAGTTGTGTTGATTTAATTCTTCTCTTAATTTTTGAATCGTATTTTGAATGTCCATAGAAAATAAAAATTGGCTATTTTAGCTTTAGAAATAATCTACTAAAATAACCAATTTAAAAGAAATAGCAATATAATTACGACTCTATAATCGAATTTATTTGCTTGTATAAAAGGCCATCACTCAAAAAAGCTCCTTGCTGAATTAATGCAAAAATCGAAGTATTACGCTCGTCTGTAAACTCTTTTTTTCCGGTTTTCATTTCGATTGTTTCGGTAAACATATTATCGCTAAGCCATTGCAATCCTTCTCTGGTCAAAAAATCAGTTTCTGGAACCAATGATTTCAGAACGATTGATTGAACATGAGTGTCAAAGCACTCAAAAAGGAAGATATGATTCTTAGAAAAATGTTCTAAATAAGTTGCTTTTGAAAGGACCCCTTCCCAAATCAAATCAGAAAAAACGTCTAATTCCTGTTCCGCTACTTCCGGTTTTTCTGCTTTAATTTTATCCCATTCGGCTTTATCAATTGCTTGAGTAGCTAGGAATGTACTGAACTCCTGATTCAGCTCTTCAAATTGTTCTTTTGTTAATCTAGAGTATTTCATTGTTATAATTTTTACCACAAGGGCGCTAAGACACAAGTTCTTTGGATTAATAAATTCCGAGGCAAATTTAGAATTTTTAAACCAAAAAAAGCCTTCTTTTTCAAGAAGGCCTTTATAATTTAAATAATAATTATTTAGAATATATATCTAATTCCAAATTGAGCTTGCCATCTTGAAGCTAAACTAGCATCATAGTTGAAAGTTTTAGTTTGGGTACCATTAAATGTATAAGTTGGAATTTTTGTAGTTTGATCAACAGAAACACCAATTGGCTGTATACTTGTAGGCACTTGAACAAGTCCCCAATCAGAGTTTAACAGATTCCCTAAGTTCAACACATCAATACTAAATTGAATTGTATTGTTTTTATCAGAAGCTGATGAAAATTTAAAGTTATAATCTTGCATTACTTTAAGATCCCATTTTCCTCTCCAAGGAGATAAAGCACCATAACGCTCTGCATACTGTCCTCTTCTACCGTTTAAATAATCATCTTGACCTATAAATTTATCAAAAGCGGCACCTTGTCCTGCTCCAGAAAAAATCATAGAATTAATTTCCGCAGTAGTTGGGATATAGATTAAATCATTTGTTCCTGATCCGTCATTGTTGATATCACCACCATAAATATAATTAAATCGACCACCTTGCGCATACTCAAAGAAAGTAGAAACAGTAGTTGCCCACTTATCATTAGTACCGTATTTCCATTTTTTAGAACCCACACCAATAAAACGGTGCGTATCTCCATATTTAGAATTTGAAAGAACAGCATTATTTACATTCCCTAAAGCTGGGTTAAAAGCAAAAGCATCACCTGTAATTTCAGCTTCTATAGAGTTTACATCTTTAGATTTTAAATAGTTATAAGCTAAACTTGCAAATAATCCATTATCAAAAGTTTTTTGCATTTTAACAGAAGTGTTAAAAACATTTCCTTTATTCGAATTTGTCATTACATAGGCATTGTTGGTTCCTTTGTCAGAACCTTCATATATAGCTCTTGAATCAACTCCTGCCAAAGTTCCTGTTGGTACTTTCAAACCCCAGTTTTGAACATGAACTCCGTTGATATCTTTATTATAAGACAAGTCAACTGTCAATATGTAATTATTTTCAAATTTATGATCAACTCCTAAACTAGTTCTCCAAACCTGAGGCCATTTAAAGTCTTTATCCATAATTTGGAAAAAACTATCATCGGCACCACTTACTTGATTCCCTAACCATACAAAAGGAAGTTTTCCAGTAAAAATTCCGGTTCCACCACGCACTTGTGTAGTCTTATCACCTGTAACATCCCAATTAAATCCTAATCTTGGAGACCAAAGTAATTTATCACTTGGCAACACAGTTGAGATCAATTTTACAGCATTACCAGTTTCAGGGTCGAAATAATCTTTAGTCTCATCTCTTACTGCAAAATTTGCTTTATTTACTTCAACATATTTCGCAATTAAATCAGCCGTATTAAAGTACAAAGGCTTATCAACTCTTAAACCCAAAGACAATTTAAAATTATCGTTTATACTCCAGTCGTCTTGCGCATAAAATGCCAATTGACCAACATTTAGTTCAGATAATTTCCAACCATTTTTCTCTCCCACACCAAATGAATTCCTAGAGTTATAAGTATCTTGTGCATATTGCAAATTTTGAGCAATCATACTAGTCGCATAAGGTTTAGCAGCATCAACTAAAAATGCATTTACATCTGAATATGGTGTGTAAAATGTACCCGCATAACCATTTGGATTTCCGAAGTTATCATAACCCGCTAAATTAAATGAGTTTTGAAATTGATATTTCTCGAATGAACCACCAAAAGTAAAAACATGATTACCTGAGGTATAACTTAAATTATCCGTGATTTGTATTACTTTCTGGTCTAATGTATTGTGTATTGAGAATGGCTCGTGTCCAGCTATTATGTAGTTTGAACCTGCTCCATCCTGAATAGTAATAACAGGAGCTGGAGTTGAAAATGGATTTCTAAAATCATTAAAATGAGTATAACCCGCTTGTAATTTATTAGACACTGTTTCACTAAATTTTGAATTTAATTCTAGTAAAAATGAATCTAATTTGTTGTTTATTTGATATCCTGATTTTTCAAATTGAAGTATTGAAGCGTTAGGACCTCTAAAACCTAGTGCTGTTGGATGCGCCGGCTTATCTTTTGAGGCATCAAGAAAATTATAGATAACAGCTAATTTATTATTGTCATCAATGTTCCAGTCTAATTTTATAATTCCTTTATTTGAATCTGAATTATGAGTAAATCCCTGGTAAGCACCAGTATTATAACCTAACGATGATAACGCATTTGAAACATTGATTAAATCAGTTTCTAAAACTCTTGATTCATTTACACCAGTAACAGCATCTCCGTTATTGGCCACAAAGTTAGATCCTAAATCGCTTCTTTTATCAATTTCATAATTGGCAAAAAAGAATAATTTGTCTTTAACAATTGGACCTCCAATGCTGAAACCAGCTTGTGTTTGTTCTAATGAAGGAACAAATATTTTTTCTCCTTTAACTTTACTTCCAGTTAAATCCTGATTTCTATAAAATGAATAAGCTGTACCATGAAATTCATTGGTTCCTGATTTTGTAACTGCATTCACCGAAGCTCCGGTAAAACCAGACAAAGTTACATCATAAGGAGCAGTTGCAACCTGAATTTGATCGATAGCGTCTAATGAAATAGGCTGTGAACCGGTTTGCCCACCAGGAGTGGCTGCATCTAATCCGAAAGGATTATTAAAAACAGCTCCA
>Ga0209519_10000724_pt1 | contig 13957 bp, 14 predicted proteins | sample Rifsed13ft1_FD_184005 | JGI IMG/M metagenome (GOLD analysis project Ga0209519, IMG submission 184005) | Soil microbial communities from Rifle, Colorado, USA - sediment 13ft 1 (version 2) | ecosystem: Environmental > Terrestrial > Deep subsurface > Rock core/Sediment | place: Rifle, Colorado...
CTCCTCGGCCCACATCGGGTGCAGATCCTCCCGTGCCGCATCCATCGGCGCGGGCTCACGGTCCGTGAGTCTCGCGGATAGGGAAGGGCATGCAACTGGCTACGGTGCTCTGGGATCGGCGGCCGACACTCGCCGCGATCGTGGGTGAGACGGCGTTAAATCTTCCGGCCTGCGCCGCCGCGCTGCGGCGCGCTGGGCCCCGGGATATGCTCGATCTGATCGCTGGCGGCGCGTCTGCCGTCCGGGGCGTGCGAGCGCTCTGTGCTGAAGCGGGACAGCGCCTGGCGAAGGGGAGGTGGCGGGCGGCAGCGCGCGATCCACGCGTCCGCCCTATCGACGGGGTCCGGTTTCTCGCCCCGATTCCGCGTCCGACAAAGAATGTCTTCTGCATGGGCCGCAACTACGCGGAGCACGCCCGCGAGCAGCAGGCCGAAGTCCCTGAGGTTCCGGTCTTCTTCACCAAGGCCCCGACCTGTGTCATCGGTCACGAGGCGCCCGTGATTTACCATCCGGTGACGAAGAACCTTGATTATGAGGTCGAGCTCGCGGTCGTGATCGGCAGGAGGGGTATCAATATCCCGCGAGGAAAGGCGTACGACTACGTGTTCGGCTACACGATCCTGATTGATGTCACGGCGAGAGATCTACAAAAGAAACATTTGCAGTGGTTCAAGGGGAAGAGCCTCGACACCTTCTGCCCGATGGGGCCTTGGATCGTGCACAAATCGGCGATCCCCGACCCACATAACCTCCAGATCAGCCTCAAGGTCAATAGAGAGATTCGCCAGGCGGGCCATACGGGTGACATGGTTTTCAAGATCCCGGAACTGATCGAGGTGCTGTCGGCCGGCATGACGCTCGAGCCGGGGGACATCCTAGCCACCGGCACCCCCTCCGGCGTCGCGGCGGGCTTCGATCCGCCGAAGTGGCTTCAGGTCGGCGACGTGATTGAGGCCGCAATCGAAGGGATCGGGGTGCTCCGGAACCGGGTCGTCGCCCCGCGACCCTGAAGCGCGGATTTTCGAGAGATCAGTTCTCCGTGCGTGATGCCCCCGGAACCCGTCGTCAAACGAAGGGAGGAGGACGATGCGAGTGAGCATAACGGCGAAAAAGAACGGTCCCTATCGCGTAGAAGTGGCCGAGGGCGAGTGCAAGGTGCTGGACGCAGAAGGGAAGGCGTTCGATCTCAAAGGTAAGACGGCGTTCTCGCTGTGCCGCTGCGGGCAGTCCCAGAACAAACCCTTTTGCGATGGCACCCATGGACGCGTCGGCTTCCAATCCGACGACCCGGCACCCCGCGTCGCCGGCTAGCCCGTCCACCGCTGGCTAAGATCGGTCATTCACCTTGGGGGTCAGGACCTGGCTGGCTGCAATTTGCAAGCCTGTCACCCACCCTTTCTGTGAACCCTTGCCTACTCGGCGGGTACTCTGGGCGCGGGGCGGCCCTCGAGCCGTGCTTGCACCAGACGGGCCAGGAAGGTCGAGAACTGCTGGATGTTCTGTTCGACGCTGGCCGCTTCAAGCGCCGCCATGTATTCGTTGCGTTCCTCGACCGGCAGCACAGTCCACGGATAGCCGCCGCCGGCGAGCATGACATTCATCAGAAATCGGCCCATACGGCCGTTGCCGTCCATATAGGGATGGATGTACACAAACACGAAATGCCCCAATACGACCCGCACGGGCGGCTCCTCCTCCCGCAGCAGATCGAAAAACGCCGGCATCAGATCGCGCACCACTTCCTGGCGGGGCGGCACGTGCTTCGAGCCACGGATATAGACCTGGTCGCTGCGGTAGCCTGCGAGGTCGGCTGCACGGATGATACCGGCGGTGACACTCGGCGCAAAGAGTTCCCGATACCAGTCGCCATGGTCAGCATCAACAACTGCACCCGGGTTATCGCCGCGGAGCACCTTGCGCACACTTTCCCTGACAGCCTGATAGGCCTGCCAATAACCGCGCGCCGCAAGCGCGTTGCGGTGTTCGCGATCACTCTTGTGATCATCGGGGTTCCACGCGCCGGTGCGCACGCGCTCGATGAGAGCCGGGCTGACCCGGTATCCCTCAATTGACAGCGAGTGGTAGGCGTCGGTGACATAGATGTCTTCAACGGCCTTCATATACGTATTAATGTCGGCAACTGGCCCCGGCGCGGCGGGGAAGATCTCAATCACCGTCTTCCGCATCTGCTGCCACATCAAGCGAACGCGGGTAACGTAAGGAGATTTTTCGCGCGCGGGTAGAGCCAGCGCAGGTCGGTCACTGAACGGATCATTCTCGCGCACGTCATAGCCGGCTGCCTGCATCGTCTTGACGATGTCGTCGGCGATGCGCGCGCGGCCGATATTCCGGAACGCGCCGGCAAGGCGGCCCGCCACCGCGCTGTGGCCGCCGGCCAGGAGCAGGGCTAGGACGTCTGAAGCATCGCGCACCATGGCAAGCGCAGCACGCGCATCAATCGCCTTTTGCGAGAAGTATCCCGGCGCACAGGCGATCAGCGCAGCCGGCATAGAGAACAGGCGCAGCCCTTCTTTCTCTTCCCGTTGTCCTTCCGCCGGCAGAGCAGCCCGGACATCGAGCAGGGAGGTCTCGTGCGGTAGCGGCGTCACGCGGTTGCGCGCCTTCGGCGAGCGGACGAGCAGTTGGTGCGGCACCGCCCGGTTGCCGACATGTAGAGATAGAGACTGCTCGGGCGATAAGGACCATTCCGCCCCGAACCGCTCGTTCAGGTAGGCCGCGCAGAAGGGCCAGAAGGCGGCATACCAGGCCGTACTTTCCCCGGCAGCTCCATCCGGCCGGGCCGGGAGGTACCAGCCCTTCATGACCTCGTACAAGAACCCGTTCCGTAAGAGTCGCTCCCGATGGGTGCGAGTTAGGTCAGCGGAGCGGATGGCGACTACTCCGCGCTCTTGAAGCTCTTTCAGAGCTTCAAGGGACTCAGCCAGTTTTTCCTGTGGTCTTGTCATGGTCGTGCTATCCTTAGCTTATTGTGCTGTGCATTGTTTAGCTTTTTATGCTGATGACATATTAGCTTATAGTGTTGTATCATTTTTAGCTTATTATGTCGAGCAAAATTTAGCTCATTCTGCTATTTCGGACGTTTTTGAGTGACCCTAAGGCCTTGATCCAGCTCAATTCTGCCCACTAGTATCAGCTGAAAGAGGCGTTGGACGCATTCTACGGGGATGAGTATGGACACACTTTCTTTCCGCCAATTTCGCGAACGAATCGATAAGACCAAGGACATGGCGGCGCTCCGGCAAGAGATTCTGAATGTGTTTGCGGCCCAAGCCTTCGCGATTGACAAGTAAAGCAGCGTCTCATTTAGGAGGTGACATTCCTAATCAAGGAGAGCGGATATCGAGAGGCCGTGCTCACCCTTCATCGTGACGGAAAGCTGAGGAAGCTCGATCCGGGGAGAATTACGAATGACGAAAGCCGGTTTGCTGTGAAGGCAGAAAAAGGTTCCTGACACCTTTTTCCAACACTTATTCATCCTCAAACAAATCTGGCCGGAGCCAGCAAAGGATCATCCAAAAAAAAGCCGTAAGCAGTGATGATTGCCATGTCGACGAGTCGAATATATTCGAAATCGGCGAACAGGTTGTCGACTAAGGTCATGATGGCGATAAGTACGAGGAAGCCGAGGAAAAATGTCCGTGACCACCACTTTTCCAGGGAGCTGAATGGGTATCTATTCCAGCGCTTGCCCATGCGTATGTTTATGATTGATCGCAGCGGCCGAGCCCGGGGTCATCGGTACTACCGAACGGCAAGGGAAGTGAGACGGAGGTATTCGCGCTGCAACTGCTGCAGGTCCTGCCAGGCGCTCTTCTTCTCGTTGGGGTTTCGGAGGAGATATGCCGGATGGTAGGTGATGAGGAGCGGGATCCCCTGGTAGTCGTGGAATTTCCCGCGGAGCTTCGAGAGCGGCACCTTGGTCTTGAGCAGGTTCGCGGCGGCGATGGCGCCGAGCGCGCAGATGAGCTTGGGCTGGATGGCCTTGAGCTGCGCGATCAGGAACGGCTCGCAGGCCGCGATCTCGTCCGGTTCGGGGGTCCGGTTGTTGGGTGGTCGGGACTTCAGGACATTGCAGATATAGACCTGTTCACGCTTGAGCCCGATTGCCTCGATCATCCGGGTGAGGAGTTGGCCGGCCCGGCCGACAAACGGCTCTCCCTGCGCGTCCTCATCGGCCCCCGGGGCTTCGCCGACGAAGACCAGATCCGCCTGGGGGCTCCCGACCCCGAAGACGACCTGCGTCCGGTGCGCGTGGAGTTTACACCGCCTGCAGTCCCCGAGGACCTGCCTGATCTCCTCGAGGCTCAGGGTCCCTGAGAGGAGCACTTCCCGCTCCGAGCGCGCCTGGTCGCAGGCGGGCGCCTCCGGAGTGCCGCGAACGAAATCGAGGCCCAACTGTCGTTGGGCCTCGAGAAAGTCTCTGGTTTTCTTCACGAGATCCGCCGCCTCGTGGCGCGAGTCTTTCCTGCTCATGGTCTTATGCTCGTCTTTCGAGGCTATGAAGTAGGCTTGCGCAGGGCCACGACCCGATCGAGGATCCGGTGAGCCGCCTCCCGCTTCGTGAGCTCCGGCAACTCTTCCACGCTTCCCTGACGGTCGAGGATGGTGACGCGGTTGGTCTCGCCCCCGAAGCCGACGCGGATGTCGTTGGCCACGATTAGATCCAGGTTTTTCTTCTCGAGTTTCTCCCGCGCGTTCTGGATCAGCTCCTCCGTCTCGGCGGCAAAGCCGACCAGTGTCCGCGATCCCTTCTTTCGCCCCGCCTCGGCTAGGATGTCCGGGTTGCGCACCAGCTCCACCGTCATCGCCTCGCGCTTCTTGATCTTCTGCGCTGCCTGGGTGCTCGGGCGATAGTCGGCGACGGCCGCCGCCATGATGAGGATCGTGGTGTCGTCCAGGCGATCCAGCACGGCGTGGTACATCTCTTCGGCGGCGGTGACGTCCGTCCGCGTCACGCCGGGCGGAGTGGGAAGCGCGGTCGGGCCGCTCACCAACATCACGTGGGCCCCCCGATCCCGGGCGGCCTCGGCGATGGCAAAGCCCATCTTGCCGGAGGAGCGGTTGGACAGGTATCGAACGGGGTCGAGCGGCTCCTGGGTCGGCCCAGCGGTCACCAAGACCGTCTCACCTTTGAGATCCCCTTGGCGGTGGAGGAGATCTTCCACCGCCTGGAGAATGGCCGAAAGCTCGGCCAGCCGTCCCCGGCCGATCATCCCCGATGCGAGCTCTCCGAACTCCGGCTCCACAATGGAGACCCCTCGGGCCTTCAGGGTGCCCAGGTTTCCCTGGACCGCGGGATGCGCGTACATCTCCAGATCCATGGCGGGGGCGAGCACGACGGGACAGGTGCTGCTGAGATAGATGTTGGAGAGGAAGTCGTCGGCCAGGCCATGGGCGAATTTGGCGATGGTGTTGGCGGTTGCGGGGGCGACCAGGAGGAGGTCGGCCCGCCCAGCCGAGGCCACATGGCCGATCTGTTTGTCGTACTCAAGAGTGAAGAGGTCGGTCAGGAGGGGGCGCCGGGACAGCGTCTCGAAGGTGAGGGGGGCGACAAACCGCTGCGCGCTCTCGGTCATCACCACCGTGACGGCCGCCCCTCGCCTCGTGAGCTCCCGCAGAATCTCCACCGCCTTGTACGCGGCGATGCTCCCGGTCACCCCCAGAATGATCTCTTTCCCTTCCAAGCTCCGCTCCATATGACTCAGTCCTCAGTCCTCAGCCCTCGGACCTTCACGAGATGGTTCACCGGACCCTTGCCTTTCCCGATCTTGATCCCTGACGCAATTGCCGCGTGGATGTATCGCTGGGCCGTTTCAACGGCCTCCTTGACCCCATAGGCCTTGGCCAATCCTGCCGCGATGGCCGCGGAAAGAGTGCAGCCGCTGCCATGGGTGTTCTCGGTCAAGATCTTTGGGGCATCCCGGACCTCAAAGCGTTTTCCGTCGTACAGGACATCGAAGACCCTCGGACCGGCGAGGTGCCCTCCCTTCACCAGCACGTACTGGGGCCCCAGGGCCTTGACGGCGCGCGCGGCCTCCTTCATCCCGTCGAGATCCTCGATCTTCTCGCCCCAGAGGATCGCGGCTTCGTCGAGATTGGGGGTCACGACCGTGGCCAAGGGAATGAGGAGCGTCTTCACCGCCTCAACCGCATCCTCGTCGAGGAGGCGATGGCTGGTGGCCGACACCATGACCGGGTCCACCACGAGATTCCGGAGCCGAAACGCCCCCACCTCGCGGGCGACGGCCCCGACGATCTCCTTCGTAGCTAGCATGCCGGTCTTGCCCGCGTCGGCGCCGATATCCGAGAGGACAGACCGGATCTGGAGCGTGACGAAGTCGGGGGCAAGGACCTGGACGCCCTGCACCCCGAGGGTGTTCTGCGCGGTGATGGCGGTCAGGACGGACAGGCCATACACCCCGAAGGCACTGAAGGTCTTGAGATCCGCCTGGATCCCCGCCCCTCCGCCAGAGTCGGAGCCGGCAATGGTGATGGCCCGTCGCATCGCGCCTCTCCGTATCTCAGCACCATTATGCCCGACGACTGAACTGCGCGCAAGCCTTGTGGCCACCGTACGACGAGGGCGGATTCCGCGCCTCCTACGGCCGGCCGTAGAGGGTGCGGTAACGGTCATAGCTCCCCAGGACCCGTTTCACGTAGCGGCGCGTTTCAGGATAGGGGATCTCTTCGATGAATATCTCTGGGTCCTGGGATGGCTGAAGCGTATCGAGCCAGCGTCGGACGACGTGCGGTCCGGCGTTGTAGGAGGCAAGGGTCAGGACCAGATTTCCTCCGAACTCCTCATGGAGCTTGGCCAGGTAGCGGGTTCCGAGCGCGATGTTGGGAGCGTCCGAAGATTGTTCTCCTTGGCCACCTGCGCCGCGGTGGCCGGTAAGAGCTGCATGAGTCCCCTCGCTCCCGCCCTGGAGAGGGCCTTGGGAGCAAAGGCACTCTCTTCGCGGATGACGGCGATCACCAGATACGGGTCGAGACGGCTCTCGCCTGCATAGTGATCGACCCATGCCCAGAAGGCCCGAGGGTAAAGAAACGTCCAGAAGGAGGACAGGACCCCGTCCTGTCCGGCCGTCTTGAGCGGGCCGCGAGCGGCACGCCGTGCGAGGCTGATGCAGCGCTCGAACTGGCTCGCCCGGCTGAGCGCCTCGCAGGCCTCCCGTTGGAGCGGCAGCTCACGGGGGTGCGCCCTGGCAATCTCCCAGTACTCGTGAGCGGCCTCGTCCCAGAGTCTCAAGAAGGAGAGCTCTCGAGCCTTGGCCACGACCGGGGACGCGGAATTGTCGGGGGGCAGAAGAGAGTTAACAGATAATCTCGCGGGCTTCAGGGCGAGGCGCTGACGGGCGGCCTGGAGGTAGTACGGGTCGTCGCCCGCCTCCTTGAGCAGTCGGTGGTACGTCTTGGTGGCGAGGGTCTTATCCCCGAGCTCCTCCAGCATGCGCCCGCGCCAGTAGAGCGCCTGGGCCTTGAGGGGCGATTGGGGGTACTTCTCCAGGAGGTGCGACAGTTCATGAACGGCCGGCTGGAGCTTTCCCTGGCGATAGAGCAGCCACGCGCGCTGCCAGCGTGCGGTGTCGCCGAGATTCTCATTGGGATACAGGCGAAGCAGGCGGGCGTAGGCCTCCAGTGCCGCGTCCTCCTCCCGCCGCTCTTCGTAGTTTAGGCCGATCAGATGCAGGGCGTCAGCGGCCAGATGGCTCCCGGGGAATAGAGCAGGGATGCGCTCCAAAGTGGCGATCGCCTGGAACGTGTCGCCCGATCGGAAGAAAGCCCTTCCCACCAGGAGCAGCGCCTCTGCCTGAAGGGCAGAGGGTTCGGTCGATTCGGTGAGCGGATGGAGCGTGGTGATGGCCTGGGCATACTCCTTGAGGGCGAACTGGCTTCGCCCCAGAAGGAGACGCACCTCTCCGTTCTCAGGGTGACCCTTGAGGAGTGGGGTCAGGGCCGCGACTGCGTCGCGGTACCTGTCTGCCTGGAAGAGGGCCCTCGCCCGGAGCAGGCGGTCTTCGGGAGTGATGGTGACGAGATCCGGATTCGCCAGGAGGAGGCGCTCTGCCTCGACGGCCATGGGGTCGGCCGGGAAGCTGATATACAGGCGCTTGAGGAGGGGCACAGCCTCCTGCGGACGCTCGAGTGTCAAGAGCAGCTTGCCGAGAAGCAGGGAGGCCTGAGAGGCCAGGGGCGATGCCGGATACCGATCCAGAAAGGCGAGCAAGGTTCTTCTGGCGTCCTCGGGCTGCTGTATCTCTAGATAGGTCATGCCGAGTTGGAAGTGGGCCTCTTCGGCGAGGCGGCTATTCGGGTACCGGGCAAGGAGGCGGGACAGGAGGGCAGTACTTTTGTCCGGGTCTTGGAGGGCGTGGGCCGCCTGAGCGGCGTAAAACGTCGCGTAGTCGGCCAGGAGGTCGTACTCTGCCGCCGCCTGCTCGAGCAGGGCAAGGGCCTCGGCCGGTTGTTGGGTCTTGAGAAGGCAGAACCCGGTGATGAAGCTCACGCGATGCCGGATCGCGTCGGGCGGCGGCTGTGGAATCGCTTGCAGTGCCCCGAGCGCCGCAGGGCAGCCGTTCGCTTCCAGGGTCATCAGGGCCTGGCTGAAGCCGGGTGGAAGATCGGCGGTGGATGCGTGCACGGGCCCGGGGAAGAAGCCAATGAGGACAAGGCAGACCTTCCAGCGGCCTGCCCGCACTGTTGCCCGTTTTCTCATGGCTCGCTGCTATCGCCGGGCGGAGAAGATCCGCGGAGGGTCTCGATGGCCCGGGCGAGCGGGGGATAGAGCACCCCTCGGTCGGTGATGAGGGCACTCACCAGTGCTGCCGGCGTGACGTCGAAGGCAGGGTTGGACGCCGGGAAGCCCTCGGGAGCAATCGGAATCCCTGCGATGGTTGTGATCTCCTGGGGAGCCCGCTCTTCAATAGGAATCTGGTCGCCGGTGGCCAAAGCGAGATCCACGGTGGAAAAGGGGGCCGCGACGTAGAACGGCACCTGATGGTACCGGCAGAGGATCGCCAGCGTGTACGTCCCGATCTTGTTCGCCACATCCCCGTTCATGGCGATCCGATCGGCCCCCACGATCACCGCCTGCACCTCGCCGCGCCGCATGAAATCGCCGGCCATGCTGTCGGTGATGAGGCGGGAGGGGATTCCCAATCGGGTGAGCTCCCAGGCGGTGAGGCGGGCCCCCTGCAGCACCGGCCGCGTTTCATCCACGAGGACCTGAATCTGTTTCCCCCGTTCCCAGGCAGCGCGGATGACTCCCAGCGCCGTCCCGTAGCCGACCGTTGCCAGCGCGCCCGTGTTGCAGTGGGTGAGAATGGTGTCGCCGTCTTTGATGAGCTGCTGGCCGTGCGCCCCCATCGCGCGGTTACAGGCGAGATCCTCCTGATGCATCGTGATGGCTTCCTCGACCAGACACCGTTTCAGGGCGGGCAGAGAGAGGTCCCGGTGCTTCTCGGCCACGGTCAGGATCCGCTCCAACCCCCAGAAGAGGTTTCTCGCCGTCGGACGCGTTCGGGCCAGCATAGCAGCAACCTCTTTGAGGTCGCGGAGGAAGGAAGCGACATCGGTAGCCTGGAGTCTCTGAGCCCCCAGGGCCAGTCCCATCGCTGCGGCCACCCCAAGCGCCGGGGCCCCTCGGATGCGGAGATTTCTGATTGCCTCCGCCACCGCCTCTGCGTCGCGGCACTCGACGTAGACCTCTTCGCGGGGGAGGCGGGTCTGGTCGAGGAGCCGGACTCCCCCCTCGGGCAGCCACGTGAGCGTCTGAATCTCTTGGATCACACCTTCCCCTTTCGGACCATACAGTAGCAGTCCCCCCTTCACTGTCAACGGAAATATGCCCTCGTCTCCGGAGTGCCTCGAAAGGCCTTCACCATCTCCGTTCTGGTGCAGTTTTTCCGGTCACTCGGTCGGGTCTTCGTGATCCATCCGGTCCTCTATCTGCATAAGGCATTGATTCAAAAGGAACATCATCCTGGCACGCTCCTTGCCACAGAAGCCTACGAACCCTTAGGCGGTCTCAAGCATAAACAAGCTGGGAGGGGGGGAAGGAAGAAGGAAGGATGGAAGGTTTGTACTATAAAGTGATCTGGAGCATTCTGCTCTTCCCGTGGTCCCTCGTGGGCCTGATGGTCCTGGGGGCCCTGCGGCAAAACCGCCGGAAGGCCCACGCGCGCGTCCAGAGCCGCCCGTAGAGATGCAAAAACCCCCAGGGGGCGTCCTGGGGGTTTTTGGCGAAAAGGATCGGGTCGGCAGAGCGGTATTCGCGCCGATTAATACATGTCACCCATTCCGCCGCCGGGGCCGGGCATCGGCGCCTTCTCCTTCTTCTCTGGAATCTCAGTGACGAGGGCCTCCGTCGTCACCATCAACCCCGCAATGCTCGAGGCGTTCTGCAGGGCAATCCTGGTGACCTTGGTCGGATCGATGATCCCCGCCTCCACGAGATCCTCGTATTGCTCGGTCTCCGCATTGAAGCCGTAGGCGCCGCTCTTTTCGAGAACCTTCTGGACGACAATGGAGCCTTCGGCCCCGGCGTTCTCGGCAATCTGTCGGATCGGCTCCTCGAGGGCGCGCCGGATGATGTCGACGCCAACCTTCTCGTCCCCGTGCAGCTTGAGGGTATCCAAGGCCTTCCGGGCTCTGAGATAGGCCACGCCCCCACCGGCGACGATCCCTTCCTCGACCGCCGCGCGCGTGGCATTCAGGGCATCCTCGACTCGAGCCTTCCTCTCTTTCATTTCGACCTCGGTCGCCGCCCCCACCTTGATGACGGCCACGCCGCCGGCCAGCTTGGCCAACCGCTCCTGGAGCTTTTCGCGGTCGTAGTCCGAGGTGGTGTCCTCGATCTGGGTCCGGAGCTGCTTGATGCGCCCCTCGATGACCTTGGGGTCGCCCGCCCCCTCGATGATGGTGGTGTTCTCCTTGTCGATGATCACCTTCTTACAACGCCCGAGATCCTCCAGACGGATGTTCTCCAGCTTGATTCCGAGCTCCTCGGCGATCAACTCGCCGCGGGTCAGGACGGCGATGTCTTTGAGCATCTCCTTTCGGCGCTCGCCAAACCCCGGGGCCTTGACCGCCGAGGCGCTCAACGTTCCCCGCAGCTTATTGACGACCAACGTCGCCAGGGCCTCCCCCTCGACGTCCTCGGCGATGATCACGAGAGGTCTGCTCAGCTTGGCGATCTGTTCCAGCACCGGGAGGAGATCTCGCATGTTCGAGATCTTCTTCTCATGAATCAGGAGGTAGGGGTTTTCGAGGACGCACTCCATCCGCTCGGGGTCCGTGACGAAGTAGGGGCTGAGGTAGCCCCGATCGAACTGCATCCCCTCGACCACCTCCAGGTTGGTCTCCATCACCTTGGCCTCTTCGACGGTGATGACCCCGTCCTTGCCGACCTTCTCCATGGCCTCGGCGATGAGGTTCCCAATGGTCGCATCGTTGTTGGCCGAGATGGTCGCCACCTGGGAGATCTCTTTCTTCCCCTTGGTCGCGATACTGAGCTTCTTGAGTTCGGCCACCACCACCTCGACCGCCTTGTCAATCCCCCGCTTCAGGGCCATCGGATTGGCCCCGGCGGTCACGTTCTTGTGCCCCTCCCGATAGATGGCTTCGGCGAGCACCGTGGCGGTGGTGGTTCCATCCCCCGCCACGTCCGAGGTCTTGGAGGCCACCTCTTTCACCATCTGGGCCCCCATGTTCTCGAAGGGGTCCTCCAGCTCGATCTCTTTGGCCACCGTGACCCCGTCCTTGGTAATGGTCGGTGCGCCCCACTTCTTATCCAGGACGACATTGCGCCCCTTGGGGCCCAGGGTCGCCTTGACGGCCTTGGCCAGCTTGTCTATGCCTTTCATCGTCGCCCGTCGCGCCTCTTCATCGTACAAAATCTGTTTTGCCGGCATTGATGCCTCCCTCCTCTCCCGGGACCTCTGTTCACTTGAGAATTGCGAGGATTTCGCTGTCTCGCACGAAGAGATATTCTTCGTCGTCGATGCGAACCTCGCTGCCGGAGTATTTTCCAAAGAGGATCTTGCTTCCGACCTTTACATCGATGGGGATGCGCTTCCCCTCATCGGTGACCTTGCCGGGCCCGACGGCGATCACCTCCCCTTCCTGGGGCCTCTCTTTCGCCGTGTCGGGAATGATGATTCCGCCCTTCTTGACCTCCTTCTCTTCGAAACGCCTGACCAGGATATAATCGTGCAGCGGTTGAATCCTCACGGCCATCCCTTCCCCCCTCCTTCTGCGGTTGAGGTGGTATCCCTTCTGAGCGCCTGTTAGCACTCAACTAACGTGAGTGCTAACAGCCTGTTAATCGACCGCCAATCCTTATGCAAGGTGTATCTTGGCCTGATTCCTGAGATATTTCGCATGGAAACGACGAAAATAAAACATACGTTCTTTTTTCTACGAAATTCTTACGAAATCGTTGTTTATCTCGATAAATTGCCATTCAAGATAGCCCGTTGCGAGATAGAGGCGGTCCTGGTATCATCCCCAAGAAGGTGTCCCATGAGACAGAGAGCGACGTACGCCGAGGTCTCCCTCGATGCTATCGTCCGGAACCTTGACCGGGTCCGGGCTTGCACGGGGAAAGAGACGGAGATCATGGCGGTAGTCAAGGCCGACGCCTATGGCCACGGCGCCTTGCCTGTTGCGCGAGCGCTCGTGGAGGCCGGCGCAGGGTGGTTGGGTGTGGCCCTCCCCGAGGAGGGGGTGGAACTCAGGAGGCAAGGCCTGCAGGTGCCCATCCTGGTGATGGGCCCCACCCCCGCCGATCAGGGTCCCATCCTCTCTGAATACCATCTGGATCAGGTCATCTACCATACGCTACATGGCCGTGCCCTTGCGTCGAGCGCCGAAGGCTCGAGCGCCCGGGTCAGGGTTCATCTCAAGATCGACACCGGGATGGGGCGATTAGGCATTCATCCCTCCGAGGCACCCGCTGCTGCGAAGGCGATTACCCGGCTGCCCACACTGGAATTCGGAGGGGTGATGACCCATTTTGCCGCAGCCGATGCGGCCGATAAGGGCCATGCCCGCGAGCAGCTTCGGCGGTTTCTCGAGGCGATCCGGGAAATAGAGGCGGCAGGGATTTCAGTCCCGCTGCGGCATGCCGCCAACAGCGCGGCCGTCCTGGACCTTCGCGAGGCCCACCTGGACATGGTGCGGCCGGGGATTGTCCTCTACGGCTATCCGCCGTCCCCGTCGGGTGCGCGCGATGGGGGCTGGGAGCATGCGCTGACCCTCAAGACCTGCATTGCCCAGATCAAGAAGGTGCCGAAGGGCGGCACCGTGAGCTACGGCTGTACGTACGAAGCCCCACGGGATATCCTCGCCGCCACGCTCCCCGTGGGATACGCGGACGGCTACAATCGCCTCCTCTCCAACCGGGGACAGGTGCTCATCCGGGGACGCCGGGCCCCGCTGATCGGCCAGGTGTGTATGGACATGATCATGGTGGACGTGACCGATCTGGTCGGGGTGAGGGAGGGGGAGGAGGCGGTGCTCCTCGGACGCCAGGGGGACGAGACGCTCCTCGCTGATGAGTGGGCGGTGCGGCTCGGGACGATTTCCTATGAGGTGTTATGCAATATTAGCAAGCGAGTTCCTCGGTCCTACCTCTGGCACGGAAAGGCCGTCAACTCCTAGTGCCGTTCCAGCTCATTGCCCCAACACGAGCAAGGGCCGTTCCAACGTTCGCATCACCCCACCTTTACACAATTCCAGCGCGCTCCTTTCCCGTCTCACTGGTTAGAATCCCCACACCCTGGTGAAGATTCCAGGAATCCCCCGCACAGCGGTCCCCCCCCCGTCGTGGCGCAAGGGGTTGTTTTTGCAGCTATTCGGGACAGGTATGGTATCTCGCGCGTCTGGCATACGGCTTGCAGCGAAATAGGATAAGGACAATGACTCGAGCCGACCG
>Ga0209519_10000729_pt1 | contig 13939 bp, 9 predicted proteins | sample Rifsed13ft1_FD_184005 | JGI IMG/M metagenome (GOLD analysis project Ga0209519, IMG submission 184005) | Soil microbial communities from Rifle, Colorado, USA - sediment 13ft 1 (version 2) | ecosystem: Environmental > Terrestrial > Deep subsurface > Rock core/Sediment | place: Rifle, Colorado...
CCTCGCTCGTGGCCGAGCCGCTGCGGCTCCTGCACTGCTCGCCGGTGAGTGACGGCGCGGCGGCGGTGTTGCTCTGCCCGCTCGCCGACGCCAAGCGCTACACCGACCGGCCGGTGAAGATCATCGGCAGTGGACTCGCCACGAGTGCGATGGCGCTCTCGGACCGGGCCAACATCGCGGACCTGGACGCCGTGGAGCGATCGGCGCAGCGCGCGTACAAGATGTCGGGCGTCGTACCGGCCAGGATGCAGGTGGTGGAGCTGCACGACTGCTTCACCATCGCGGAGATCTGCTGCGTCGAGGCGCTGGGGCTGGTGCAGCGCGGCCAGGGCGGAGCGGCGGCGCGCAGCGGGTGCACGGCGCTCGGCGGCCGATTCCCGGTGAATACGAGCGGCGGGCTAAAGGCGAAGGGCCACCCGGTGGGCGCGACCGGCATCGCGCAGGTGATCGAGATCTTCGAGCAGCTCCGCGGCGAGGCGGGTGAGCGGCAGGTGGAGGGCGCCGGCATCGGCATGGCGCAGAACATGGGCGGATCGGGCGCGAGTTCCGTGGTGCACATCTTCGCGAGGGCCTGACAATGCCGAGTCCGCGATACTGGCGCGAGATTCCGCAGCGCTACCGCCTCGAGGCCGGACGCTGCCGCGCGTGCGGTCACGTGGCGTTCCCGGGCCGTCGCATCTGTCCCTCGTGCCGGAGCGCCGACTGCGAGAAGCTGAGGCTGACGCGGCGGGGCACCGTGGTCACGTCCACGGTGATCCACGTGTCGCCGTCGGAGTTCACGTTCGAGACGCCGTACGCGATGGCCGTGGTGGAGACGCCCGAGAAGGCCCGGCTGATGGCGCAGGTGGTGGACTGCGATCCGCACACCATCGGGCCGGGCACGGACGTGACGCTCGAGTTCCGCCTCATCCGCCGCGAGGGGCGCGGCGGCATCCTGTGTTATGGCCACAAGGCGGTTCCAGCCGCCTGAGCAGTCCGTGGAGGTGCGCAATGCCGAAAGTCCCGGTGATGGCAGAGGTGAGCGAACGCCACCTGCGCGCGTATCAGGAGGAGGCGTGCCGCCGTGGCGTGAGCGCCGAGAGCCTCGTGGAGCAGACGGTGAACACTCTGCTCCGCGACCTGGAGCGAGAGGAAGAAGCGGGACTCGACGCGCCGATCACGCAGCAGGTGTAGCGGCGCCCCTGCGACGCGCGCGTGCGCGGCTGGTCCCGAGCCGGCGCGACTTGGCGCGCGCCTGACACCCAAGAAAAGAACCCCCGGGATCACCCGGGGGTTCTCTCGATCTGCCTTCACCTGTTGGCGGTATTGTCGAGAAAGGGCCGGTTGGTGGCCGTCGTGGACACGACCGTCATGTCCCCACGGGCCGTGATCGTGTAGGTCCTGCCCGCGACGAACGACACGGCCGTGCGCGTGATGGCGTTGGTGGTCGCGCCCGTGTACGCCGTCCGCAGGTCATACGTCCCCGGGGCCAGCGTCGTGAAGGTGCCGGCGCCCTTGTACGCGACCGCCGCGCCCATCGCGGTTTCCACCGTGGTGGTCGTGTTCTTCGCGTACATGGTCATCGGCTGCGAGTTCGGGCTCGCGTTCACGAACCGCACGTTGGCGTTCGTCCAATCGTACGTCTCGCTGTACGGATCCTCCACCACGAAGCCTTCCACCGTCTTGGCCGTCGCGTCGTAGAACCCGCTCATAAAGAACGAGTACTTCTTGCCCGACTCGATGGCTCGCGTGAGAGAAGAGATCTGCAGGCCGTTGTCCGTCGTCGCCGCGATGCGGGCGTTGAACTGGTAGCTGCCCGGGGCGATGGACGAATAGAAGCCGTTCGAGGCCACGCCGCCGTACACCGTGCCGGTGGTTGACTCCGTGCCGGCGGATGCGATGCCCGTCTTCACATCGGCGGTGAATCCCACCTCGGCGACGGCGACCATCTTGGTGTCGTTGGCGTAGAAGTGCACGCCCGGAGCATTGATGCCGAAGTTGAAGAACCGGATGCGCGTGCCCCCGTTCGGCTCTGGGCCCGCGATCACCTGATTGGCGGCTTCGCCGCACGAAGCGAGCAGGGCCGCTCCGAGCAGCACCGCGAATGTTCTGATCTTGGTCATGGTCATTTACGGGTTGATGATCCACGTCGGCTTGGTATGGTAATCCGCCGCCAGGGCGCCAAGGGCCGTCAGCGTCGCGATGTTCCACACGTACTCGGAGTTGTAGCGCGGCCGGATGCGGTACACCGGCTTGCTCGCGTTGTCGGGATACAGGTTCGTCGGAATGCTGAAGCCCGGGTACACCTGCTTGCCTGTCGCCGGGTCAGTGTCGGTGTAGTGGAACCGGCGCAGGTCCATCCACACCTCGTCGAAGCCCCAGCCCCACAGCGCGATGTACTTCTGCGTCATGATCTGCGTGAGGGTGAGGCTATTGGCCGACGCCGGCACGATGTCAGGATCGGCCAAGTACGCGGCCTTCTCCGCCGCGGTGATCTGCGTCGGGGTCTGGCCGGCGTCCAGGTTGCGGGCGTTTACAAAGTCGAGGTGCGCCGAGATGCCGTTCTTGTAGGCCGTCAGCGCGGTGGCCTTGTCGCCGGCCCGGTACGCCGCTTCGGCCTTGATGAACTGCATCTCCGCGTACGTTACGAGCGGCATCCGCGACTTGTCGTCGAAGATGTAGCGGGTGGGAGACCCCGAGGGCGGCGTGGAGGTGTAGCCCCAGAGGTTCATCGGCTGCAGCGTGCTGGTCAGCGCCGCCGTGGTGTTCGGGTCAAGGCCGCGATACTGACCGTCCGGCGACGGCGCGAGCATACGGCTCATGCGCGGATCCACCGTGCCGTTCGTCTGCGTGCCGTTCATCAACTGCACGATGAACGCCCCCTGCCGGTACGACGGCAGGTTGCCGCGCGTCGGGCCCCAGAAGTTGCGGTCGTCATTCGGCTGCGTCGCCGGGAACTGCAGGAGCGCGTCGTCCGCATTGCCGGCGAGCGAGGCGTCCACCGCCGCGATGATATCGGCGGGCTTGTACGTCGCCTTCGCGGAGAAGTGGTTCAGGGCAATGGCCTTGAAGGCGTATGCCAGCTTCAGCCACTTCGTCCGGTCGCCGCTGTATACCTTGTCGCCCTTCGACCAGTAGGTCGCATCCACGTTGCCGTCGGTCTTCTGCAGGTACGTGATCGCCTGGTCGAGCAGGCGGAGGGTTTCGGTATAGGCGTCTTCCTGCGTGTCGTAGTTGAAGTAGTACTTGGTCTGATCAAGCGCTTCCTTGACGATGATCTCGCCGTGGATGTCGGTGAGTGTCATCCACCCCCAGGCCTTCATCACGTGGCCGACGCCCGCCACATCCCAGCGCTGGCCCGCCTCGGCCTTGTTGATCATGTCGGAGAGGTTCTGGCCGAGCGACCAGTACACGTCACGCCAATGCTCGCCGCCGTTGTCGCTGCCGGGGTCGTAGCCCATGCGGTCCCACGTGCTGGGGGGGTTCGGACAGCACAAGAGCCACATCTGGGTATAGCGGCCCACGAAGCGGCCGTCGAATAGCGGCGCCGTGAACATCCAGTGCAGCATCGGCGGCAGGTACAGCGGGGCCGCCACGGTTTCCGGGCCGTTCGGATTGGTATTGACGTCCAGGAAGTCCTTGCAGCTCCCCGTCGGCAGCACCAGGGCGCCGGCGAGCAATGCTCCGCGGAGTAGGTTCATCGGCTTGTCCATCAAGGAAGTCCGGCGCGTGCCACAGCGCTCTGAGATTCGGGGAATGTGTGTCATGGCTAGTACCCTACCTTGAGCCCGAAGCTCACGCCCTTCGGCATCGGGAAGTTCCCGAAGTCAATGCCCACGCCGCCCGAACCGCCCGTGGCGGCCGTGTTGCCGTTCACGATCGGGTCCAGACCCGTGTAGTTGGTCTTCAAGAACAGATCCGTGCCGGTAATGAAGACGCTGGCATCCTTCGCCCCCAGGTACTTGCCCGGCAACTGATAGCGCAGCGTGACGTCCTTGAGCCGCACCCAGTTGATGTTCTTCTCGATGAACAGTTCCTCGCTCATGCCCGTGTAGTAGGCGTTCTGCTGCGCCGGGATGACGACGATATTGTTGATCGTGGGCGTCGCCGTGTTCTCCTTGCCGTCGCGCAGCACGCCCGCGATCACGCGCGGAACCTCACGGTCCGCCGTGCGCTCGGCCAGGCCGCGCACCGTGAGGAAGTGATCGGTGGCGTTGAATACGTCGCCGCCGCGGCGGAAGTGGAGCAGGAAGTTGAGCGAGAACTTCCCGTACCGGAACGTGTTGGTCAGGCCCATCGTCCAATTCGGCTGACGGTCGTAGCCACGGTCAATGAAGCCGGACGACCGCAGCGGCAGGCCGGAGGTCGGGTCGATCAACAGCTGGCCCGCCTTGTTGCGCAGGTAGAACGTGCCCGTCAGCGACATCAGGCTCTGCCCCGGCACCGTGCCGTTGCGGATGTTGCCGTAGAGCCACGTGTCGGAGTTGTACGCCTCCGGCAGGTCGGACGGCAGGGAGACCGTGATGGCGCGTACGTGCGTCCAGTTGGCCTGGATGTCCCACGACGCGTCGCCCTTCAGGTACGGCGTGCCCCCCAGCGTCAGCTCCCAGCCCTGCGTGCGCGTCTTCGCGCCGTTCAGGTTCATGAGGACGAAGCCGGTGCCGTAGCTGCCGCGCGCGTTCTGGATGATCTGGTCCCTGGTCTCTTTGCGGTACCAGGTCGCATCAATGCTGAGCCGGTCATCAAGGAAGCTCAGCTCAGTGCCAATCTCCTTCGACGTCGCGAACTCGGGCTTGAGGAGTGGGTTGGGACCGGTGAAGCCGTAGCCGTACCCGCCGTACGACGTCGTCTTGGACTCCAGCGCCGGCCTGTACGAATAGGGACGCGCGTCCTTTCCGACCTCCGCCCAGCCCGCCCGGAGCTTGCCCGTCACGAAGCGGGCGACCGAGGGGAACGCGTCGGAGAAGATGAACGACGCGTTGACGGAGGGATAGAAGAACGAGTTGCGCCCCACCGGAATGGTGGACGTCCAGTCGTTGCGCCCGGTCACCGTCACGTAGAGGTACCGCTTGTAGTCGAAGGTCGCGCTGCCGAACGCGCTCACCACGCGGCGACGGAACAGGTTGTTCCACGAGAAGCGCGTGGTGAGGTCCGTGTTGTTGATGGACACGAAGTTCGGGTCCATGAAGTTCAGCCCCCGCTCCGCGTTCGTGTCGTCGCGATAGTCGTTCACGGCGTTGCCAAGCACGCCGGAGACCGACAGCCCGTATGGCAGCTGCACGGCGTTGATGTTGAGCAGCGTCTGCGAGGAGATGTTGCGCGTGAAGTTGTCGGCGATATCGAGCGCGCCGTTGTTGGCGAACCCCGCCGCGCTCTCCGGATGGCGCAAGATGAGATTGTTGTTGGTGTATGCGTCCACGCCGATGTTGGTCTTGAGATTGCTCCAGCTGAACGGCGCGAGCGTGAACCCGACGTTGGTCAGGATGCGGTTGTTCACCGCGTTGACCCTGTTCTTGTTGACGCTGAAGTACGGGTTGTCCGACTCCGTGCTCGCCGATGCCAGCGTCAGACGGCGGCGCTGTCCGGCCGGCGTCAGCCAGTCCTGGGCATCGTCGGTCTGCGGCCAGATGAGCAGGCCAATCAGCGGCCCCGCATAGCCCGGCGACGATCCGCTCTTGAACGGCTGGTTATTGGTGCTGTACGAGTACGTCAACGCGGCGTCTGCCTTGAGCCATGAGTTCACGACGCCCTGCGTGGCCCCCATCAGCGTGACGCGCGTGTACTCCGACAGCGGAATCACGCCCTGTTGCTTGTCTTCCGACACCGACACGCGGTAGTTGATGCGGTTGTCCGGCGCCGCGCCGCTGAAGCTCAGGTTGTGCTTCTGCGTCAGCGAGGCGCGGAAGAAGCCGTCGACGTTGTCATAGAACTGGGTGCCGGACGCGTACGGCAGGCCCCAATACGTGAAGTCAGTCGAGCCCGTGCCCAACGACGCCGTCGGGCCGTAGATCCGCTGCAGTTTCGGGTACCGTCCGGTGTTGTCCATCCGGAAGCTGTTGCTGTACTCGAAGCCGCCGGCGCCCGGCCGGCCGCGCTTGGTCGTGATCACGATCGCGCCGTTGCCCGCGTCAATGCCGTAGAGCGCCGAGGCTTCCGGGCCCTTGAGCACCACGAGGCTCTCGATGTCCTCGGGGTTCAGGTCGGAGGCGCGGTTGGTGAAGTCAACGAAGCGATTGCTGAAGGCGATGCCCGAGGTCGGATTGTCCGACGCGAGCACGCCCGAGCTGAGCGTCTTGTTGTCGAGCGGCAGGCCGTCAATGATCATCAGCGGCTGGTTGTTCGTCGAGATGGAGCTGACGCCACGGATGGTGATCACCGACGACGCACCCGGCACGCCCGAGCTGCTGGTCACTTCGACGCCGGCCACTCGCCCCACGAGCGCATTGACGAAGCTCTCGCGGTTGGTCTGCGCGATCTCGGCGCCGGAAACCTGCTGCTGCGCGGTGCCGACCGCCCGTTTCACGTTCGTCCGACCCAGCGCCGTCACCACCACCGCATCGAGGCTTGTGGCGACCGCCTTGAGCTCGACGTTGATGACGTCGGCGGCGCCGACGGTGCGCTCTGCCGGCGCGTTGCCGATGAGCCGGAACTGCAGCACCTGGCCTTCCGCGGCACGAATGGAATAGGTGCCGTCGCTGCTGCTCAGGGTGCCCGTAGTCGTCCCCTTGATGGTGATCTGTACACTGCCCAGCGGAAGGCCTTGTTCACTCGTCACTTTGCCGGTCACGGCCTTCTGCTGTGCAAACGCTTGCGCGGCGAGAAGGAGCGTTCCCATCAGAACCGTGAGTACTCGTCTCTTCATGGAGATGTACCGGGTGTTGGTGGACAACGTGTCGAGACAGTAGCCCATCATAATGATGGTATCGGCCAGGGCAGCGTCAAGCGTCAGGTCGTTAAGTTGCTGGTATGTCGCAGCCGGGTGCCCGACTCGAGAAGATCCCGACCGTCGTACTGGAGAGCCACGAGGCGCTCTCTCGCACGATCGCCCGCCGGATCGCCACGGTCATCGCCGAGCGGCGCTCGGCGGGGGCTCGGCCCGTGCTGGGGCTCGCCACCGGCTCGACCCCGATCGGCGTGTACCGCGAGCTGATCCGGATGCACCGGGAGGAAGGGCTGAGCTTTCGGGGGGTCGTGACGTTCAACCTCGACGAGTACTTCCCGATGACGCCGGAAAGCATCCATTCCTACCGGCGCTTCATGCGGGAGAACTTCTTCGATCACATTGATATCGTCCCGTCGGACACGCACGTCCCCGACGGCCAGGTGCCGCGCGAGGCGGCGCGAGACTCGGCCGCGGCCTACGAGGCCGCCATCCGCGCCGCGGGCGGCATTGACTTCCAGCTCCTGGGCATCGGGAAGACCGGCCACATCGGCTTCAACGAGCCCGGCTCCGGCGCCCAGAGCCGGACGCGGCTGGTGCAGCTGGACGTCATCACCCGGCGCGATGCGGCCGTGGACTTCTTCGGCGAGGAGCATGTGCCGCCGGAGGCGGTTACGATGGGTGTGGCCACCATCCTGGAGGCGCGGGAGATCGCCATCCTCGCCACCGGGGAACACAAGTCGGCCATCGTGCGCCGGGCGGTCGAGGGAGAGGTGGACATCGAAGTGGCCGCCACCTTCCTGCAGCGACATCCGCACACGACCTTCTATCTCGACACCGCCGCCGCCGCCGAGCTCACACGCATCGCCACGCCGTGGCTGCTGGACGAGGTCGAGTGGACGCCGGCGCTGGCGGTGCGCGCGGTGGTCTGGCTGTCACTTACCACCGGCAAGGCGATCCTCAAGCTCACCCAGGGTGACTACGCCGAACACCAGCTCTCCTCGCTGGTGGCGCGGCACGGCTCTCCCGGCGCGGTGAACGGCGTGGTGTTCAACGCGCTCGGAGCGAAGATCCGGGGGCGCTCGAAGCTGCCTGAGGGCCGGCGGGTCCTCGTCTTCTCTCCGCACCCCGACGACGACGTGATCGCGATGGGCGGGATCCTGCACAAGCTGGCGCAGAACGGGAACGAGATTTCCGTGGCCTACATGACGAGCGGCAACATCGCCGTCTTCGACCACGACGTGCGGCGCTACGTGGACTTCCTGGAGCGGTTGGCTCGGGAACGGGGCATCGGCAGGGCCGACGCGCCCGCCTTCGCGGCGGAGGTGCGCAAGTTCCTGTCCGCCAAGCACCCGGGCGCAGTGGACAGCGACGCCATACAGGACGTCAAGCGGATCATCCGGGAGGGGGAGGCGGTGAGCGCTCTGGAGACGATCGGGCTGGGCCCCGGCCATGCGCGGTTCCTGAACCTGCCGTTCTACCAGACCGGGAAGGTGCGGAAGGACCCGATCGGGCCGGCGGACGTGGCCATCGTCCGCGCGCTCCTCGAGGAGGTCCGCCCGCAGCTCATCTTCGTGGCGGGCGATCTGAGCGACCCGCACGGCACTCACCGGATGTGCAAGGAGGCCGTTGATCGCGCGCTAGCGGAGATGAACGGCACGCCGCCGGAGACCTGGCTCTACCGCGGCGCATGGCAGGAATGGCCCGTCACCGAGGCAACCTGGCTGGTGCCGCTGAGTCAGGAAGAGCTGAAGCTCAAGATCCAGGCAATCTTCAAGCACCAGAGCCAGAAGGACTCGGCGCTTTTCCCCGGCCCGCACGATGACCGGGAGTTCTGGCAGCGGGTGGAAGCGCGGAACAAGGAGACGGCGGGGATGCTGAATCGCCTCGGGCTCGCGGAATACTACGCGATGGAAGCGTATGTAGTTGCGTGACCGCCGAAGGCACGGGCTCGCCAGTTCTTCCGGAGCGCTGCGGACAGTTCGCGTCGAGTGACTGCCGCGGAATACTGCGTCGGGATACACGCGCGGCAACGGTAACGACCGATCGTGCAGCGTCGAAGGTGTTGAACAACATGCGATCTCGCAACATCGCGGGCGCGGGAATGGCGTGGAGTGGCCGGAGCGCACGGGTAGCCACGCTCCTCATCGCGGCGGCGCTCACGGCCTGCCGTGACGGCGGACCGACGGCGCCGGGCCCCTCGGCGCCCCTCACAGTCCCGGCGATCGCCCGCGAGTTCCGCGGGATGTGGATCGCCACGGTGGCGAACATTGACTGGCCCTCGACGGCCGGGCTCTCCGTCGCCCAGCAGCAGGCCGAGCTCGCCCAGCTCCTGTCGGTGGCGGAGCAGACGGGGCTCAACGCCGTCGTACTCCAGGTCCGCGCCGCGGGGGACGCGCTCTTCCCTTCGACGCTCGAGCCGTGGTCGCGCTCGCTCACGGGCACGCAGGGCGGCGATCCCGGGTACGACCCGCTCGCCTGGGCCGTCGCCGAGGCGCACCAGCGCGGGCTCGAGCTGCACGCGTGGTTCAACCCGTTCCGCGCAGGGAACCTGAGCGACACGCTGAACCTCGCCGCCACGCACCTCGCGAAGCGCCGTCCCGATCTCGCCCGCGCGCACTGCACTCAGCTCTGGTTCGACCCCGGCGAGGCGGAGGTCAGGGACCACGCGATCGAGGTCATCCTCGACGTGGTGCGCCGGTACGGCGTGGATGCCGTGCAGATGGACGACTACTTCTATCCGTACCCCGATGCCCGCTGTCCCGGGCTCGACTTCCCCGACAGCGCCGGCTACGCGCGCTATCTGGCCGGCGGCGGCTCGCTGTCGCGCGCCGATTGGCGACGCGCCAACGTGAACGGCTTCGTCGAGCGGCTCTACGGCGGGGTCCGCGCCGCGTCGCCGACGGTGCGCGTCGGGATCAGCCCGTTCGGCATCTGGCGTCCCGGCAACCCGTCGGGGATCACGGGGCTCGACGCGTATGCCGCGATCTACGCGGACTCGCGCCTCTGGCTCCAGCAGGGCTGGGCGGACTACTTCGCCCCGCAACTCTACTGGGCGATCGCCTCGACGGGGCAGAGCTTTCCGGCGTTGCTGACGTGGTGGGGGCAGCAGAACACGCAGCGGCGCCACCTCTGGCCCGGGCTCGCCTCGTATCGCGTGAGCGACGGGACGGCGTCCGCGTTCGCGCCCGGTGAGATCCCGGCGCAGATCGGGCTCGTGCGGCAATCGGGCCAGGCCGGCGGAGCCACCGGCACCATCCTCTACAATGCCAGCAGCGTACGGTCGGATCGGGGCGGGTTCGCGGCGCAGTTGGCGACCGGGCTCTGGGCGACCGGTGCGCTGCCGCCGGCGACGACGTGGCTCGACGCCGCGGCGCCGTCGGACCCCACCATCGCGGTGTCGCACTCGGCTGGGGGGTTGGCGGTGACCGTGACGGGGGACGCTGGTGCGTACTGGTGGCTCGTGCGCTGGCGCTCTGGAGGGACCTGGCTCCAGCGACTGGTGCCCGCCGCGCAGCGGAGTGTGGCGATCACCACGCTTGGAGTGGACGGCGTGGCGGTGACGGCGATCAACCGGGTGGGGAATGCGTCCGGGAACGCGGTGTGGCGGCCGTAACGGCGGCGAGCGGCGTGGATTCCGGCGCCAGACTGGATGGCGGCGGTCGCCCTGGCTCCCTCGTCGGTCCGCGCTCCAGTAGCACCGCCAGCAGCAGCGCGGAGTCAGCCACCACGGTTCTGGAATCTCAAACGCCCGACGAATGCGGCGCGCAAGAAGTCGTTCACCTCGCGATGCCGCGGTACCGTCGAGATCTTGTTCGTCGTCGGATTCACGAAAACGGAATGGCTACCTCACTCGCGCAGCAAGAGGCAGCCATGAGCTTCGAGATGTCGTACCAGGTCGATGCGTTTCATGCAGAGACTTCGAGCGGCTCCCGGATAACCTCAGCGCCCCGAAGTTCCTTTTCACTCAGCTCTCGACTCGCCAGGATCACGAGTTCAACCGCCTCGCGGAGGTTGCTGCGCCCTTCGGAAAGCGTAGCACCCCGGGGAATTGGCGCCGGCCAGCTCCTGAACGAACGCGATGTAGCCCTCGGGGACTTTGCGATACACGGCCGTGAGCGACAGCACGGAAACGCCTCCCCTCGGCAACTCCTGAGGATACACCAGAGCCCAGGTGCATGGCCAACGACAGCATCAGCCGCGCGGTTAGACCGCGACGCGCGGCAATCGGGCGGCGCGAACGCCTGAGCAAAGAGTGCAACCGCCAAAGATGCTGAGCACGACAGCGAACTCGAGAAGCGTCGGGCGTCCTAGCGCGCCAGCGAGCGCGCCGAACGCCGTGGTGACGGCACTGGTGACAGTCGCGGCCCAGCGAACTCCGGGCGCTGCGGTACCGTAAGTACGGTTCAGGAGATTGAGCACGCCGGTCAGGATCATCAGCAGGCCGCCGCTCGCAAACCAAAGCGCGGCCTGCGTGAGTTCTCGCGAATAACGTGGGGTCGCAGCGATGTGGAGCAACCCGAGGCCGATTGCCGACCATGCCAGCGCCGCATAGAGGCGATTGATCACACACGTGTCCGAATCAGAAAGTGTTCTGCCGGTCCAACGCGCTGGCGTTATACGCCGTCGGACCGCCGTTTGGGTTGCACCCAACTCCCATATGCGCGGTCCCTTGCATTTGACGATCACCTGCGGCCTGCTTTAGTGAAACGGAAGGTACAGTCGTGCGCAGCGCAGGATAGATCCAAGTCCCATCCGGCCGCCATCGCGCGATTCTGCCATCGAGTCTCATACAGTTGCCGGTAGTGCTCCGGCGAAATCTGCTGCTTGAGGTGGGCGGCATTCTCGTACAACTGGAAGTAGATAACGCTCATCCTGACCAGTGCAGTGTCGGGGTCGAGCCGCTCGAGTACCACCTTGTTGCCGCGGAGGTTGGCTTGTTCCCAGCAGGCATACAGGATGAAGGCCTGCGGCCGGGGTACGAAGGGAATCCACGCACGAGCGGCCAGGGCGTACCCGTGGCCATCCTTGAACCAGTCCAGCGCTGCGGTGGTGTCGCGTAAGGCCGCAAGCGTGTTGAAGAACCTGACGTCCTGCGAGACCTCGATCTCCTCCCGAATGTAAGCCTTGGCTGACTCTGCAAGGTCCGGGAAGTCGCTCAAAGGCAACGCACCGAGTTGGTCAAAGGGCAGCGTGATCGCTTCGAGGTGCTGAAAGTGCCAGTGCTCCCCCTCCTTGATGAACGAGAAGGAGTACCGGGCGCTCTGCCCGTCGAACGTGAGGGGAATGATGAAGTGTGCTTGATCTTCCACGCGGAAAACGCGAGGCGCCGTGTGCCACTCGCGCCAGTCCGCCTTGGCTCTCATCACCTCGAGGAACCCGGCCATGGGCTCCCGCAGGTTCTCGTAGTACGGCCGAATGTCCTGAGTTGGGTAGGGCCCGCTCTGCATGACGCGCACGAACTCAGCCCATGCCTGCTGTTCAGGGCTCGATGTAGAACCTCCTGGTGCGCCACTGGTACTCGCACAGCCCGCTATCACGAGAATCAAGGCAACCCGCCGCACACTCCCCTCCACTGTGGAATGTTGCGCTTCCGACTTATGCCGTACGTCCCAGGGCGTATAACGACCACTGTTCAACTGCAGGCGCATCCAATGAATGCGAGCGGAGCGAGCAATCACTAGCGCGCCTGACTGTTGCAACAGTTTGTTATGCCCCCGCCCGGTACAGTCCGGGCTGAGTACTTACAGAACATTCTAGGGTGATCCTTTACACTCGCACCACCTTCGTGGACACCGGGAGGTGTCCATGCCGTGGAGCGAGGTCACTGTGGTCAACCAACGCACCCGATTCGTCGCCGATGCTGAGCGTGACGTGTTTGCGTTCAGCGAGCTCTGTGGACGGTACGGCGTCAGCCGACCGACGGGCTATCTCTGGCTGGCGCGGTACGCCAGTGAGGGACCGCGCGGGCTGTACGATCGTTCGCATCGGCCGCACACCTGTCCACACGCCACGGCCGCCGCGGTGTGGGCGGAGGTCCGAGAAGCGCGCCAGCGGCACCCCACGTGGGGCCCCAAGAAACTCCTCTGGCTGCTCGCGAAGCGACGAGACGAGCGGTCGCTGCCCGCGCCCAGCACCGTCGCCGCGTGGCTCAAGCGGGAAGGGCTGGTGCGTCCGCGGCGCCGCAGCGTGCAGCGTCCCCATCCGGGACGCCCGCTCGCCCAGGCCACGGCGCCGAACGTGATCTGGACGCTCGACTTCAAAGGCCACTTCCGAACGCTGGACGGACGCTACTGCTATCCCCTGACGGTCGTGGATGCCTACAGTCGCTACCTCCTGGGCTGCCGCGCGCTCATTCGCCCGACGGGACCGCTCACGCGTCCCGCCCTCGAGCGCCTCTTTCGCGAGTACGGCGTGCCCGAGCGGATCCGCACCGACAACGGCGCGCCCTTCGCCGGGATGGCCTTGGCGCGGTTGTCGACGCTGGCGGTCTGGTGGATCAAGCTCGGCATCGTACCGGAGCTCATCGAGCCGGGGCACCCCGAACAGAATCCCCGCCACGAACGCATGCATCGCACGCTTAAAGCTGAGACCACGCGGCCACCGGCCGCGACGTGCGGCGCGCAGCAAACCCGTTTCACGCGCTGGCGGACGCTGTACAATGAGGAGCGTCCGCATGAAGCGCTCGAGCAGCGTCCGCCGGCGACCGTCTATCGGCCATCGCCCCACCCGTTTCCGTCGCGGCTGCTCACGCCCGAGTATCCCGGCCATTTCGAAGTGCGGCGCGTCAGCCGCAACGGCGGCATCCGCTGGCATCGCCATCGCGTGCCCGTCAGCCACACTCTGCTGGAGGAGTACATCGGCTTCGAAGCGATCGACGACGGCCTCTGGGACGTCTACTTTCACCACTGCCGCCTCGGGCGCTTCGACGAACGCCGCGGCCGGATCATCGATGACCGAGGACGCCTCTTCCGTCACCACCCGCACGCCTACACCCATCACGAGCGAGTGTAAAGGATCAACCAAGAACAAACTGTCAAGGATCAGCCCGGCCGTTCAGTTGCACAATGTTGTTGGGCC
>Ga0209519_10000733_pt1 | contig 13871 bp, 20 predicted proteins | sample Rifsed13ft1_FD_184005 | JGI IMG/M metagenome (GOLD analysis project Ga0209519, IMG submission 184005) | Soil microbial communities from Rifle, Colorado, USA - sediment 13ft 1 (version 2) | ecosystem: Environmental > Terrestrial > Deep subsurface > Rock core/Sediment | place: Rifle, Colorado...
CGCCCGGGCTGGGCCAGGCGAGCGACCGCCAGGTGCGCAAGGCGATCGAGAACCTGCGCGAGCAGGGCGTGCTGATCTGCAACCTGCTGGATGGGGAGGGCTACTTCATGGCGGACACGCTAGAGGAGTACCAGGCCTTCCGGGCCCAGTACGGCAGCTATGCCTTCACGATGCTGGAGAAGATCAAGGCGATGGACCGGGCGGCGGACGAGCGCTGGGGCGAGGAGCGGACGCTGCAGAGGAGGATGTTTTGATGGCCGAGCTTCCATTTGGTGAAGATATCAATTACTGGAAGACCGGATCGTCGAGCCCGGAAGTATGGATCGCAAAGGCGCGCAAGCTGATCGTCGATTTCGGCGGCAAGATACTGATGGAGGCCTTCGGGATGGATGAGAGCGGGAAGGCTGCGTTCATGCTGGCGTTCGAGATCGGCGGGGACCGGTTCAAGATGGCGTGGCCGGTCTTGCCAAGCAAGACGAAAAACGAGCGCGCCGCGAGGATCCAATCAGCGACGATGATCTACCATGACGTGAAGGCAAAATGCGTCTCAGCTGCGGTGCTCGGCGCCCGGACGGCGTTTTTCTCCTATTTGATGCTGCCTGACGGGAGAACGGCAGCTCAGGTGGCCACGCCGGAGATTGCCCAAACGATCCCGGGGCTGCTGCTGAGCGGCTGATAATTTTCCTTATCAATCGAGGATCCAATGACTATGACAGCCAGATATCGGGGCAATAAAAGCTGCTACCAGGCGACATACATGGCGTTGGAGTGCAATGATTACGAGCCGCAGCGCAAGGTGCGGCCCCGCCGGCAGATCAACTCGGCAAATTGCCGCACATATATCGTGATCCGCGACCCGATTCCTGTCGACAGAGGCGGTTTCGCGCCAGGAGCGGTCTTCGGCGTATGCGAGATCGAGGAGATGCTCAGGCAGCGGACGGTCTCGATAGGAATGAGGCTGGAATCGGAGGGCAGGATTCTCGAGGTTACAGAGTGTCGGTCACCGAACGGGGCGCGAGTGTTCAGGCTGGTGGAGAGCGAACTATGAGACGTCTAATCTTGAATGGATATAGGGAGCAGGTTGGCGATTTCCATGCGCTTGCCGGCTGGCGGATGACGCTCGTCGAACGCAGACCGACTGCGGCGATGTATGACTGCATGGATACAGATTTCGACCTGGTGAGAATAGCAGCCAGGATGCTGCGAGCATACCTGGTCGAGGTGACCTGGGAGGACGAGCAGGTGAAGCTAAAAACGATCGTTGAAGGCGTCGGCAATCCTGCCGAAGTGAGGCTGGCGGAATGGCAGGGTCTGTAAAAGGCAAAGTTTGCGAAGAGTGTGGAGAAAAGCTCCCTAAAATGAAGGGAAGATTTTGCTCTGTAGACTGCAGAAATAAGCGCAAACGCAGGTTAGAGGCCAGTGAATACCCGCGGGTGAAAGTCGAGCGGACTGGAGAATGCTGCATCTGCGGAGAGAAGGTCCGGGCGCCATATAGCGCGTACTGCGAAGTCTGCGCCGTGGACCGATTTCAAAAATATAGGAGGGACAAATGAACAGGTTGGTTATTTTTGGGATAATGATCTCGGCAGGATTGCCGATATTATTGGCCTGGCTGCCCGGCTCGGGAGCGTTGGCCTGTGGCGGCAATAGATGCACGCCAACAGTGACCAAGATGCCGCAACCAACGAAGACGCCGGCGCCAACCATGACATTGACGCCCATGAGCACCCAGACCATACCGGCGGCAACTTCGATGCCGTCGGACACTCCGACTTTGCCGGCGAGCTCCACCCCGACAAAAGCAGCAGGATTGCCGACAGTGACCATCTCGCCAACTCTGACACCGGCACCGGTAACGGCGACTTCGATAACGGTGATTCCATCGGAGAGTGTTACATCCTCGGTGATCACCACCCAGGAAGAGAGTGAGCAACAGGGACAGAAAGCGGGGGCGGACGACGAGCTGCCCCAGACAGGGATCGGGCTGGGAGGTACGGCCGCAATCTCTATCGCGCTGGTGGTCCTGATCATGATTGTGAGGGGAAGCAGAATCTATCTTCACAGGAGGGAGCGATGGTAACTTTCAATACAACGCAAATGGCGGTGGCGTTCATCCTGGGTGCATGCGCCGGCGCTTTGGTCCTATACATCCTGCTCACCGGCACGGTGCTTAGCCAGTTCAACATCATTGTCAACCTGACGCGGGTGCACCTGAGAGACATGGCGCGCCGGCTGGACGAGCGCACCCTGGAGCGCAAGGTAACTGAATTGGAAAAGCGCCTGGAGCAGATCTTGAAGCTGGCGGACGGTAATGATGATTGACGAAATTAATATTGGTTCGGCGCGCCGAACTTATAAAGGAGACTGATATGATTGGCATGGTATACAAATATCCCCTGAAAAATATCGAGAGCAATCCCTGGCAGGGGCGGATCGGCGAGCCGGATGTGGAATACATCGAGGAGTTGGCAGCAGATATCGCTGCAAACGGGTTGTTGCAAATACCTGTCGGTCGCGACGTCCTGGGGCGGATCCAGCTTGCCTTTGGGCACAATCGCCTGGCAGCGTATCGTTTGCTGAACAAAGATTCTGGCTCTGGCCCCATCGATTACTCAGAAATGCCGGTGGACGTGCGCAAGCTGAGCGACGAGCAGATGGCCGCGCTGGCCTGGTCGGAAAACGAGAGGCGCCGTGATCTGAACCCGATCGAGCGCGCCCTGGCAATCCGGAAGCGCATAGAAAATTTTGGATGGACACAAGAACAGGCCGGTTCGAGATTGGGTCTAGCAAAATCATCGGTCTCGATGATTTTGAAATTGTTGAATCTTCCTGATGAAATTCGTCAGGCATTGGCTACCGGCGACATCAGCGAACGTGTGGCGGCTGCGCTGCTGCCGCTATATGATGTGCCGGCAGAGATCCGCAATAATAAAAGTCTTGGATATTATTACAAATCCCCGGCTGAGATCGTTCGCCAGGCTCTGGCCGGCGCCTCCAGCGACGCGATCCGCAAAGAGATCAACCAATATTTCGAGCGGGCTTTTAAGTCGCTGGAAAAAGCGGAGTGGAAGCTGGACACGCTGTTCCCGGAGGGCAATGGGGTCTATTGCGGCCTGTGCAGGACCTGCGATAGGCGCCTGGCGAGCCGTAACCTGTGCATGGACAAGTTGTGCTTCGAAGCCAAGATCAGGATCAGCCGGCACCGCTATCTGGAGAAAGCCTCGCTGGCGTCGGGATATGACATCGTCGATCAAAACAAAGGCGGGAATCCGAGCGAATTGCCGGCCGATAAGAAAACGTTGGAGCGTGTTTTGACGACTAAGTGCGGGAACATACGTGTGGCTTATAAACAATCCTGGCTGCGCGATGATGACCCGCGCACAGTTCCCGACCATCCCAAAGCGGGGCTGGTGTGCGATAAGCGCAATAATACGTGCACTTGCGTGGCGGGGCTGCAAAAGATCACAAGGGACAAGATGTATCCGGCTGCGTCAAGCTCTCCCACGTTGATCATCGACGAGCGTACCGAGGATACCGGCGAGATGGTTAAGGCGCCGGCTATGGAGTCGCCGTTACCGGCGCCGGTGTCCAGCCCGAGCCCAGAGAATCTGGAGGATGTGATGCGACGCGCTCGCCGGGCAAAGAAGGAGGCGCAGGACCGGCGCGGCGAAGTGTACGGTCTGCTGGTAGACATGCTGGCAAGCAGCCTGGCGGAGGATAACCCCGGAGCATTTTTCGTCCTGGTCCGGGGCTATACCTGGTTCACGGAAGAGCCGAAGCTGGACGACCTGTATCGGGAAGCGGCGCGCGGAATGGCGGATAGGATTATGTCCAGCTCATATGACAGTGTTGAGATAATGATCGAGCGCGTGAACAAGACGCTGAATAGGCTGCAGTTGCCGGAGATCAGGCTGGGAGAGAAGACGCTGGTCGAGGTGTTCACAGAGACTGCCGAAGAGTGAGATGCGGATAACTGCGATTATCAGAGGAGGATTGATGCACGAATGTGGTTTTTGCGGGCAGAGTTGTGATTGCGATGGGGAGGATACCTGGCTGATAACTCCGGAAGATTGCCAGCATGCCTGCGATGAACTCGGCGGGTCGCCGTATGAACTGGCCGATGAGGATACCTGGGAATTGGAAGCTGCTCGGAACCAGGCATCCTCAGAGAAAAATGCGCATCCAGAATTATTAGAGATGTATAAAGCAATGGAAAATCTTAAATTGACAATAAAGGCTGAGTTTGAGATAACGCGGCTTTCAAAATTAATGTGGAGGTTTATTGAATGGTTGACCAGAATAATGAAATGATTGATCCAAAAGAAAAAAAGGCATCAACTGAGGAATTATGGGCGATAGATCAAAAATAGAATGGACCGAGGCGACCTGGAATCCGATTCGGGGATCGCGAGGAGATTGGACCTGTGTAAAGGTCTCGTCGGGCTGCGCCAACTGCTATGCCGAGCGTATCAATGTACGGCGTGGCGGGCCGCGCTACATCAAAGGCAATGATGAGCCACGGCTTGACCGTGAGATTTTGCAGCAGCCGCTACATTGGAGAAGGAAGCGCATGATCTTCGTCTGTTCGATGACTGACCTGTTCCTGGAGTCCGTGCCCGACGAATGGATATTCGATATTTTCAAGATCATGGCGCACTGCCCGAATCATGTCTTCCAGGTGCTCACCAAGCGGGCAGAGCGCATGGCAGACCTGGTCCCGAATATCCGCTCGGCAGATTACTGCCGCTCTCATCTGGTCGATAGATTGCATCATGTTTGGCTGGGAGTCAGCGTCGAGGATCAAAAGAGGGCAAACGAGCGCATTCCCCACCTGGTACGTACCCCGGCGAGCGTGCGCTTCCTGAGCTGCGAGCCACTCCTGGAGCCGATAGACCTGGGTGCAGCGCATCCCTGTGGATATTATTGCGACCCTGGGGCGGACGGGGGAGGGTATCATGACCATCCGTTCCTGACGCCGGGAATCGCTTCTCCTGTCAATTGGGTCATCGTTGGCGGGGAATCGGGTCCAGGACACCGACCAATGAAAACGGAATGGGTACAAAACATTGTCAAACAGTGCAAAAATGCTGGTGTCGCCTGTTTCGTCAAACAGCTCGGAGGATGGCCTAACAAGCATGGCGATCCGGAGGGATGGCCCGAGGATTTGCGAGTGAGAGAATGGCCGGAGTAAACAAATAGCCTGATTGCCGCAAGTAATGGGTGCTTGCGAAACAAGGTTATTCGTGTTACAGTAATCCTATGGGCCGAACAGACACGGGCAGCCCCCGTGTCTGTTTTGTTTTTGCCCTCGTCAGCAGAGCTGACGCTTACAACCAGGGGGTGGGCCGGCCCGTGCCCGCCTGCCCCCGTCATTTCCTGAGGAGGCAATAACATGTTCGACCCAGAGCAAGTTTTTTTCAACGGCATCCAATTGCTGGCAGTCATCTTCGGCCTGGTCGAATTCTGTAAGAGCATATTCGCCATGCAAGGCAAGGCGGTCACCGTGTTATCGGCGCTGATGGGCGCCATCCTGATGGTCGCCTTCCAGCTTGTTGGCATCCTGCCGGACGTATATGCCCAGGTTCTGGACATCGCGTTGAAGTCGATCGTCTTCGGCCTGGCAGCCAGCGGCTTCTACAAATTTGCCAATAACCGGCTGCCGGCGGTGATCGACAAACGGAATGCCAGCCGGCCATACGGGTAAAGGGAATGACGCCTATGGAGAGCTGGATATCCCTGCTCATCCAAGTTCCATTAGTGGGGATATTCGTATGGTTTACATTGCAAATCACTCGTAATTTCCAGGCCAGCCAGGAGAAGCGGGATCAAGAATGGCGGGAATTCCTGATCGAGCAGCGCCAGGCCAACAATTTGGTTTTAGCCAGGTTGGCCGAGGAGATCAAGACGATCACTCACGAGCTGGCGGGGATGAAAGAGATTATCGTCGTGCACGACCAGCGGGTTATCGCTGCGATCCCCGTCATGCAGAGAACCTTAGACGAGATGAGTCAAGAACGTCGCGAGAAGAATGCGGCAAGATTGCCGACGGCAAGATTGCCGAAGGGCAGGAGACCTGCCGAATGAACTTGCCTCGAGGTAAAGGATATTTTATCTGGATTGCCTCGCGCTGTGAGGGTGGAGAACCGGCGCGCATCGCCGAGATGGCCGCTCGAGCTGGGCTTAGCCACATACTGATCAAGATCGCTCATGGTATCTATAACTACAACATCTCCGTGGACCTGCCGGCAATTATCACCGCTCTGCGCTCGGTTGGCGTGGAGCCCTGGGGCTGGCATTATGTCCTGGGCGACAATCCGGTCGGCGAGGCGGACCGGGCGATCCGGCGCATGATCGAGCTCGAACTGACCGGATATGTGATCAACGCAGAGAAGGAATATAAGAACCGACCTGCAGCCGCTCTTACGTTCATGCAGCGATTGCGCAGCGGCTTGCCTGGCGCAACAGTGGGGCTCAGCTCATATCGCTACCCATCGGTGCACCCCGAATTTCCCTGGTTCCAGTTCCGCTCGAATATCGATTTCGACATGCCGCAGATTTACTGGATGTTCGCCACCAACTCTGCGCAACAGCTCCAGCGCTCATATGATGAGTTCATCTCAATGAGCCCAATGCTGCCATATCTTCCTACCGGGGCTGCGTTCACCGAGCACGGTTGGGTTCCAATGGCCACTGAAGTGGTGCAGTTTTTAGATCGAGCAGTGGATATGGGAGTGCCCGCGGTCAATTTCTGGGAATGGTACAACACCAGGACTTATCTGCCGGCACTGTGGGATGTGATTGCCAGATACCCCTGGCCAGCAGAAGAGCCAGCGCCCGCACCAGAACCGCCTGTTGGTCAAGCTCTGGTCATGAGTGTAGTCGCCTCGGCTCTAAATGTGCGCTCCGGTCCGGGGATCGGCTATCCGATCGTGGGCTCTTTGTCTGCCGGCGATCAAGTAATCGTGCAGGATATTGCTGCTCCAACCGAAGCCTGGGTGCAGCATGAAACAGGCTGGTCCGCTGTGAAATATGGCGGCAAGACATATCTGGAGAGGGCCTAATGCCCCACAGAGCGGCCCGCACTTGCGCCACACCTGGCTGTCCTAACCTGGTTAGGGGCAGTGACAGGTATTGCCCACTTCATGAGCCGCCAATGGAGCGCAAGCCGGACGAGAGACCATCTGCTTCACGGCGCGGCTACGATGCGGCATGGCGACGAATCCGGAAAGCGTTTTTGAGAGCTCATCCTATGTGTGAATGGCCAGGATGCGACGAGCCTGCCACCGAACCGGATCACATCCTGCCGCGAAAAGCTGGCGGCACAGATGATTGGGACAACCTGCGGGCGTTCTGCCACGTGCATCATTCCCGCAAAACTGCCAGATATGACGGGGGGTATGGCAATCGGAAGGCAAAGCGATGATCACTTATCCAGGTGAATGCTCAATCGCTGATTTCAGTAGTGTGATGATCTGGTTATTTAGGCTGCGATCATTTTGCTCAGCGATCTTTATTAATGCAGGATGCAGATCTATAGGGGGGCAAATAAAAAAAGCGTTCAGCCTGGAGACCGTGAGCGGCACTTATTTTTTTCTCTGTACGGGTTTGGCGATCTGAAGGTCAAATAATATGCCCGGACCGATGCCCAAAGATCCTTCCATACGGCAGCGACGCAATAAATCAGCCTCGCGCGCCCTCCTGCGGCCAGATTTTGCCCCGCGCTTGCGAGCTCCCAGGCTTCCGGAGCTTCCGGCCGGTGAAAAGTGGAATCCTATGGCGCTCCATTTTTGGCGGGCCGTCTGGTCCTCGCCAATGCGTTATGAATACGTTCACGGTGATGAACCGGCACTCTTTCGATTGCTTGTTCTGGTGAACTCATTTTGGACTTATGGAAAACTCGAAGTCGCTAAGGAGATCCGCTTGCTTGAGCGAGAATTCGGCCTGACGCCACTCAGCCGGCGCCGTTTGGAATGGTCCGTTTCCCAGGCTGAAGAGGCCAAGGACCGCCACGAGCAGAGGCGCTCGAAACGCGCCACTATCATTGATGGCGATCCGCGCAAGGTTTTAGACGGATGAGCGTGCTCATGGTCCCACGCGATGAGACGTTTTATCCCAGCCTGGGAGCTCAGGTTTGCGACTGGATCGAAGAAAACCTGGTGCATGGGCCTGGCGATCTGCGCGGCGAGCCCGTGCAATTGGATGATGAGAAGCGGGCGCTGATATTTCGCATGTACGAGGTCTTTCCCAAGAGCCACCCCTGGGCCGGGCGCAGACGCTTCAAACGAGTGGCGATTTCTTTGCGCAAAGGGTCTGCGAAGACCGAACTGGCTGCCTTGATCGCCGCTGCCGAGCTGCATCCCTTCGGTCCGGTGCGTTGTGATGGTTTCGACGCCAGCGGCCAGCCAGTGGGTATCGGAGTGATCGATCCTTACATTCCGATGGTTGCCTATACCGAACAGCAGAGTGACGAGCTGGCTTACGAAGCTTTGCGCATCATCCTGCTGTATAGCCGGCTGGCGGATGACTTTGATATCGGCATTGAGCGCATCATGCGCATCGGCGGCGATGGCAAGGCCATCAGCCTGTCGTCTTCCCCGGATGCGAGAGATGGCGCGCGCACTACCTTCCAGGTATGCGACGAGACTCACCGCTGGAATTCTTCCCGCCTGAAATCCGCTCATCGCACAATGCTGGCCAACATCCCCAAGCGCAAACTTGCGGATGCATGGAGCCTGGAAGTAACTACAGCTCCATCGCCTGGGGAAGGCAGCGTTGCCGAAGATACGATGGATTATGCCCGGCAGGTTGCCGGCGGCGCCATTCAGGACAGCCGTCTGTTTTTCTTCCACAGGCAAGCGGGGGGTGAAGATCCATTGGAACTGGAAACGCCTGAACAAATTCGGGCAGCGGTCATCGAGGCTAGCGGGCCGGTCGCGAAGTGGAGCGACGTCGACGGCATTTGCGAGCAATGGCGCGATCCGACGGCTGATAAATCATATCTGGAACGGGTATGGCTGAACCGGCTGGTGCGCTCGAGCGAGAAAGCTTTTGATTTTGAGTTATGGAAAGAACTTGCTATACCGGATTTTATTCCACCGGAGAGCGACACGATCACGCTCGGCTTCGATGGGGCGCGCTTTCGGGATTCAACAGCTCTGGTTGGGACGCATCTCAAAACCAGCTTTCAATGGCTGGTTGCTATTTGGGAGAAACCGCCCAATAAAGAAAACTGGGAAGTTCCCGCCGATGAAGTGGACGAAGCGGTCGATCTGGCTTTCAAGCGCTGGAATGTCTGGCGAATATATTGTGATCCCCCTTATTGGGAAACGTATGTAGCTAAATGGTCAGGGAAATATGGCGAAACGCGCGTAATTGAATGGTGGACCAATCGCATGAAGGCGATGGCCTATGCGATCAGGTCATTCGATAATTCTATTAAGACGCGAGAAGTTCACCATTCTGGCGACAAACATTATTCCCGGCATATCGGAAACGCGGTGCGACGCAAGCTCAATATAGTTGACGAGGAAGGCAAACCGCTGTGGGTGATTTATAAAGAGCGCCCGGATAGCCCATTCAAGATCGATGCGGCAATGGCAGGGATTCTCTCCTGGGAGGCGCGCTGCGACGCCATTGCTGCCGGCGTCTCCCTGGAAGGGGATATCTCTGAGGCCATCCTGGCCGACGATTGGGGCATGTGACCGATGAGATTAGACATCGCCTGTGGTAATCATAAGGACTTGGGCTGGATCGGGATCGACATCCAAAGCCTGCCGGGCGTGGATATCGTTCACGATTTAAACGTTCATCCCTGGCCCCTGCCTGCGGACAGCGTGGACCAGGCCAAGGCCTGGCACATCGTGGAGCACATCCCGCCGGTGTGCGTGACGGAGACGGGCACGCGCCGGCCATTCCTGGAGTTCATGGACGAGTGCTGGCGGGTGCTGAAGGTTGGGGCTCAGATCGACATCGAAACGCCTTACGGCTCATCAGACGGCTTTGTTCACGATCCGACCCATTGCAACCAGGTCGATGAAATCACTTTCGAGCATTTCGACCCGGCTTATAGTCGTTATCTCACCTACCAGCCCAAGCCGTGGAAGATCTTGCTACTCAACTGGACGCGGGACGGGAACGTAAATGCCATTCTGGAAAAGCGAGCGCTGGCAGCAAGGATATGCTGAGTGACTATTAAGATGTCTTCTTTGTGTGATTCTTTCACCGGTCGCCCAGCGGCGGTTTTGGGCGGCGGTCCCAGCCTGCCTGCTGACATGCAGAAACTGCCTCCGGATTGCATCTTGATCGCTGTCAATTATCACGCCTTCCACATTTGCGAGCCAAAGTACATAGTTTACAACGACCACCCGCAGCACGACCCGCGGCTGGCCGAATTCGTGTTCGAACCCAAGGCAATCCGGGTCAGTCCCGAGCCGACATCGGACGTGATCTTCGACGTGGATGTGTGGACCGGCTTCTACAGCGCCAATACTGCCGCCTGGTTCGCACTGTGGATGGGCTGCGAGCCGGTCATCCTGTGCGGAATGGACCTTTACCAGGGCGATAAATTATATTGCCATCCTTACGATGGCCCGGATGTGCCCTGTTTCCATTACCCGCTTGAGCATCATATCCGGCCCTGGATCGAAGAGGGACGCAATTTATTGCCACACGTCGAGCGGCTGCGGGCCATGTCGGGGCCGCTGGTGAATGTTTTCGGGCAATTCCGGAACGGGAGCGGCAGTATTTCTGCCGATGGGAATGCCGCATGAAAACGTTTCTCCAGAAATACCTGGAAGATATCGTCCTTTTTACCGGCGGCAGCCTGGTCGTTGTGGGCGTTCACCAGATCTACCCGCCGGCAGCGCTCGTCGTCGCCGGCCTGATGCTAATCGGCGTCGCCATCTTGATCGGAAAGGTAAGAGCCAATGCTTCTAAGTAGCCTGATGAGCGGCAATTCGAAGCCGAAGGAAGACCCGAATGCCAATCCACATCCGGATTATGCGCCTTCGTGGGGCTATGCGACCGAATCCGGGGAGCGTGTCTCTGTGGCCGGTTCGCAATCGATTGCAGCCGCGTACCGGGCGAAGAACATCATCTCCGACGATGTGGCCAAGATGCCGTTTCAGGTGATGCGAAAAACCGGCCGGAATATCGAGCAGGTCCAGCCCGATGCGGTCACCCGCAACATGGCGTACCTGCTGGAAGTCAGTCCGAACGCCTGGGGCTGGACTCCCTTCCAGCTCAAGAAGGCCGCTATCGAATGGCTGTTGTTCTACGGCAACGCCTATATTTGGAGTCCGGTCGTTGGGCCTCGCCAGCTCCTGATCCTGCCTGCCAGCCGGACATACCCGGTGTTCGACACGGATGGCGATCTGTGGTACCGGCATACGTTCTCGAACGGAGTCGTTCAATACATCCCGGCAGTGGAGATCCTGCAACTGCTGATCAACCCGGACGATACCGGTTTCGTGGGCCGGGGCGTGATCACCTTTGCCCGCGAGACGTTCGGCAGGCGGTTAGCTGCCACGAAGACCCAAAGCAAGCTGTATGCGCAAGGCATGCTGCCCGCTGCTTACGTGCAGATGGAAGGTGAGCTCAGCGCCGAGGCACGCAAGAAGGTGCGCGGCGCATACGAAGAGCAAATGGGCGGCGGTTCGGAGAACGCCTATCGCCTGGCCGTGTTCGACAAGCGGATCACCAAGTTCGAGCCGATCAATATCCAGCTCAAGGACGCCCAATTCCTGGAATCTATCGACGCCACGGATCGGGATGTCTGCAACTTCTTCGGTTTACCTGAGCACATGCTCAACCGTGGCAAGGAAGCCTACAACTCCAACGAGCAGAAATACATCGAATATCTCGTAGGCACGCTGGATGCCTTCCTGGTGCCCTGGGAGCAGGGGGCGCGCATCCGCTGGCTTTCGGCGGCTGAGCAAGCTAACACCTATTTCCGTTTTATTCGTGAGAGCCTGCTGCGCATGGACACTAAGGCCCGCAACGATGCAATGGCGGTCGCCATCCAGAACGGGATGATGACGCCCAACGAAGGCCGTGAGAAGAACGACATGAGCGCATCGGATGATCCGAACGCCGACCGGCTGTTCATGGCCAGCAACATCCAGCCCATCGGCGAAAGCCAGAATTCCCAAATCAACGTGGAAGTCCCTGCGAGGAGAGAACGATGAGGTATTCCTACATCCTTGACGCATTTACCCGCACCCCCTGGGCCATCTTGCCCGAGCGGTTGAACGTATTGCAAGAGATCGTCGCCCGGCACGTCTCCGGGGAGAAACTGGACGCCGAAGAAGTACAGATGGCTATCCACGGCGCGAAGCGCCCGGCCAATCGGAAAGCTGGAAGTATCGCCATCCTGCCCCTTTTTGGGATCATTTTCCCGCGTGCGAACCTGATGACCGAAGTATCCGGCGCGACCAGCGCCGAATTGTTCGGCAAACAGTTCGATGAGCTGATCAAAGACCCCGAAGTTAGCGGAATCGTCCTGGATATGGACAGCCCGGGCGGCCAGGTCATGGGGATCGAAGAGCTGAGCCGGAAGATTTACGAGGCGCGTGGGACGAAACCGATCCTGGCGATTGCCAACCACTCGATGGATTCGGCGGCCTATTGGATCGGGACATCCGCCGATGAAGTCGTTATCACCCCTTCCGGAGAAGTGGGCTCGATTGGCGTATTTGCGGCTCACTGGGACGAAAGCAAGGCCCTGGAAATGGAAGGTCTGAAACTGACCCTGATCAGCGAGGGGAAATACAAGACCGAAGGCAATCCCTTCGAACCCCTGACCGAGGAAGCGCACGCGGCCATTCAGGCTGATGTGAAGGAATTCTATGACGTTTTCACCCGTGACGTGGCTCGCAACCGGGGGAAAACAGTCGACGAAGTGCAGAGTGGCTTTGGCGAAGGACGCGTGGTGGGGGCGAAACAGGCGGTCAAAATGGGAATGGCGGACCGGGTCGGAACGCTGGACGAGACCGTCAATCAACTTCAAAGGAGGTTATTTAGATTATCGAATGAAGAAAACGAGCAAGCGGAATCCCTCCGCATAAAAGTAAGCCAAATCCTGAAAAGCGGCAAAGATATGCCGAAAGGAGAACGTGATGATTGATTTAAAGCCTTATTTCGACGCCGTGAATGCGGCGGAGGCGGAGGTGCAACGCGTTGCAAATGAACTCGATGCACTTTTTCGCCAGGAAACGGACGAGGCCAAAGCCCAGGCATTGGCCAGGCAGCCAGAATTAGAAAAGGCACAAGCCAAACACGCCGCGGCCATTTCGCTCTATGAGCAGATGCAGAAGGCCAATCGCCCGAACGATATCGCCAAAAACTTTGTACCCGTTTCCAATACCCCACCCGATGACACCGAAGGCCATCAGCCATCGGTCATCAAGCGCCAGGAGTACGACCGCTTGTCCCTGCTGGACCGTGCGCGCTTCGTCAAATCCGGCGGAACTCTGCAAGACTAGCGGCAGTAATCTGCCGAGGAGAAAGAGCAAATGGCTAACACACTCACGGGACTCATCCCAACCATCTACCGCGCCCTGGACATCGTGCTGCGGGAACTGACCGGCTTCATCCCGGCCGTGACAATGGACGGCTCGGGCGAAGCGGCAGCCAAGGACCAAACCATTTCATGGCCTGTCACCCCTGCCGCCGGCGCGGGCAACATCACCCCTGCCACAACCGGTCCCACCCCCGTTGACCAAACCATCGCGCCGGGCACGATGACGATCAACAAAAGCCGTTCGGTGGTCTTTGGCTGGAACGGCGAGGAGCAAAAGAGCCTGGGCGGCTTATATAACCAGATATTGGTCGACCAGTTTGCCCAGTCCATGCGCACCCTGGTAAACGAAGTG
>Ga0209519_10000741_pt1 | contig 13835 bp, 8 predicted proteins | sample Rifsed13ft1_FD_184005 | JGI IMG/M metagenome (GOLD analysis project Ga0209519, IMG submission 184005) | Soil microbial communities from Rifle, Colorado, USA - sediment 13ft 1 (version 2) | ecosystem: Environmental > Terrestrial > Deep subsurface > Rock core/Sediment | place: Rifle, Colorado...
GAATGGGTTATTTAAAAACAGATATATATTTTGACGATGAGATTGAAATAGAGATTCGTGGAACTAGGAGAAAGGCAAAAATCGTTTCGGTCCCTTTTTATAAGAAGCTAGCAAAGGAGAAAAGAAATGGTAGAGATTCCAGAAGTGCTTAAATACACAAAAGAACACGAGTGGGCAAGGGTTGAGGATGATATTGTTATAATAGGTATTACTGATTACGCCCAGGATGCCCTTGGGGAGATTGTTTACATTGAGCTTCCTAGTGAAGGAGACGAAGTTACAAAGGGAGAAACCTTTGGTGCAGTGGAGTCAACTAAATCGGTCTCAGATCTATATGCTCCTATAAGCGGCGAGGTGGTAGAGGTTAACGAGGCTCTTCTTGATTCCCCAGAGGCAATTAACGAAGATCCTTATGGTGAGGGGTGGATGGTAAAGGTAAAACCCTACGATCCCAGTGAGCTTGAAGATCTCATGGATAGCGATGAATACACTGAATTCATTGAGAAGCAATCGGAGAAGTAATGATAAAGAATTGGATGATTGATGAGAGGCTTAGATTCATAAACTTCTAAAGCGAATATGTTTTTTAAAAGATTTTTAAAGATTATACCTGTTGTCATCTTTTAACACCGCTTGGAAACTTAACCATTAGATTACATGCATTATAGAGATTCCTTCAATTTTAATAGGAAAAGGATTATGGATGATAAAGTTGAAAATGATAGGTTAGGAAAGGACCTGTTTGCTTTAAGACACATCGGTCCCAATGAAGACGAACTTGAAGAGATGCTAAAGCTAATCGGCGCTGATTCTTTAGGCTCGCTTATTGAAGAAACTGTTCCTTCAGCAATTCGTCTTAACAAGCCGTTAAATCTTCCTGAAGCGGTAAGTGAATATCGGTTCTTGGAAGACCTTAGCAAAATAGCGAGCAGAAATAAGGTGTTTAAGTCATATATTGGCTTGGGGTATTACGACTGTATCACCCCTAGCGTAATCAGGCGAAATATTTTTGAAAATCCAGGTTGGTATACCCAATACACCCCATATCAAGCTGAGGTTTCCCAGGGTCGCCTTGAGGCGTTACTAAACTTTCAAACTATGGTGTGTGACTTAACTAAAATGGATGTTGCCAATGCCTCTCTTCTAGACGAAGGTACTGCCGCTGCTGAAGCAATGACTATGCTAGCACGACTAAAGAGTAGGGATTCTCATGATAGCGCCAATATATTCTTTGTCTCTGAAAAATGCTTTCCACAGACCATAGATGTATTGAAGACAAGAGCAGATCCATTAGGAATCAAGCTAACAATTGGCGACCATCAGAGTTTTGAGTTTAAAGATAAGGTTTTTGGGGCCATAGTTCAGTATCCGAATGGAGATGGCGAGGTTCTTGATTATTCAGATTTTATAAATAATGCCCACAATGCTGGAGCTTTAGTGGCTGTAGCCTCAGATCTGCTTAGTCTTACATTACTTACACCCCCAGGGGAATCTGGCGCTGATGTTGTGGTAGGGTCTAGTCAGCGGTTTGGCGTGCCACTTGGTTACGGCGGGCCACACGCAGCATTCTTTTCAACACGTGATGAATTCAAGCGTCAGGTTCCGGGACGAATCATTGGGGTATCCATAGATTCACATGGCAATATTGCATACAGGATGGCTCTGCAGACTCGCGAACAGCATATAAGAAGAGAAAAGGCTACATCTAATATTTGTACCTCAGAATCATTGCTTGCTATCATGGCGAGTATGTATGCTGTATATCATGGGCCTAAAGGTCTTAAAGCGATTGCAGAGAGAATTCATACCCTAGCTAGAATTTTGGATAGTGAGCTTAATAAATTAGGGGTTAAGCAAGATAATTCTTATTTCTTCGATACATTAAAGATTGACTTAGGAGATGGGCGAGCAGACAGACTTGAAAAAATAAAGTCTCTTTCAAATGAAGCACAAATAAATTTTCGATATATAGCCAATCGCCATATCGGCATTTCAATAGATGAGACAACAGAACTTGAAGATATTGAACGTATTATTGAGATCTTTGCAAAAGCAAGTTACCAGAACTACCAAAAGCGGAGTCCTCGAGAGTCGGCAAGAGGAATAGAAATTAAATTTCCTAAGAAATTAACGCGTAAGAGTAATTACTTAACACATCCTGTTTTTAACAAATATCATTCCGAGACTAAGATGCTTCGTTATATAAAAAGTCTCGAGAACAAGGATCTTGCTTTAAATACATCAATGATACCACTCGGATCTTGTACAATGAAGCTCAATGCAACAACTGAGATGATCCCTTTAAGCTGGCCAGAGTTTTCAAGGTTACATACTTTCGCTCCAAGGGAACAAGCTCAAGGGTATGAAGAGATATTTAAAGAATTAGAAAGAGCATTATGTGAAATTACTGGATTTTACGCTTGTTCTCTACAACCCAACTCAGGGGCGCAAGGAGAGTACGCTGGACTCATGGTTATACGAGCTTATCATAAAGATAGGGGTCAAGGGCAAAGAAATGCAGTGTTAATTCCATCTTCAGCGCATGGTACTAATCCAGCAAGTGCAGTGATGGCGGGGATGAGAGTTGTGGTAGTAAGATGTGACGAAGAGGGCAGTATCGATGTAGAAGATTTGAGAAGCAAGGCGTTAGAATACAGAGATAATTTATCTACACTTATGATTACATACCCGTCCACCCATGGTGTATTCGAGGAGAAGATTCAGGAGATTTGCGCAATTATTCATGAGCATGGTGGTCAGGTTTATATGGATGGAGCCAATATGAATGCACAAGTGGGTCTTACAAATCCTGCCATCATTGGAGCGGATGTTTGCCATTTAAATTTACATAAAACATTTAGCATTCCACATGGAGGAGGCGGTCCGGGAATGGGTCCTATATGCGTTGCAAAACATTTAGCACCTTATCTTCCTGGTCACCCATTGGTTGATACTAGGGGTATAAAGTCTATATCAGCAGTGGCTTCTGCTCCTTGGGGAAGTGCAAGCATCTTATTAATCTCGTATGCATATATCAAATTACTAGGCTATCAAGGAGCAACGAATGCAAGTAAGTACGGTATCTTAAATGCTAATTATTTAAAATCTCGACTAGAAAAACACTATTCTGTTTTATATACAGGAAGATATGGAAGGGTTGCACATGAATTCATTTTAGATCTGCGTCAGTTCAAACGAATCTCGGATATTGAAGTAGAAGATGTAGCAAAGAGGCTCATGGATTATGGTTTCCATGCTCCAACTATTTCATGGCCTGTTCCAGGCACGATGATGATAGAACCAACCGAGAGCGAGGCTAAAGATGAATTAGATCGCTTTTGTGATGCTCTTATATCTATACGAAAGGAGATTCAAGAAATTGAGGATGGGATAACAGATAAAAATGACAATCTGTTAAAAAACGCGCCTCACACCGCTATAGAAGCAACCTCGGATACCTGGAAGCATCCTTATTCTAGAGTGAAAGCAGTCTATCCACTTGATTTCGTTAAATCTAACAAATTCTGGCCACCCGTTGGAAGGATAGACAACGCTTATGGAGATAGAAATTTAATCTGTACCTGTCCTCAAGTGGAGTCCTACCCAAACGAATAAGCACCAGTGACTAAATCGCAAATCCCAAACAAATACTAAATTTCGAAACTTAATGTTTGGCGTTTTGAATTTGGTACTTGAAATTTGTTTGTAATTTGGTGCTTGTGATTTGGAATTTGTAGTTCCATTAAATCTTCTTATCAATGTAAGCTGTTTTTTTTACGTTTTCAATCCACGCCTTTATAGATTTTTCGACCTTTTCTTGGTAGAGCTTTTCTCTTATTTCTTCCCTAACACTATCTAGAGAGGTTGCCTCAACTAATTTTTTATCAGTCACTTTTATTACATGATACCCTGCAGTGGATCTTACTGGACCTACAATTTCTCCAACCTGGGTTTCTATAACTGCTTTTTCGAGTTCCACTACCATATCACCCTTTTTAAAATATCCTAGATCACCTCCCCGTTCTGCTGATGAAGTATCTTTAGAATATTGTTTTGCAAGCTCGCTAAAATCCTCTCCCGACTTGGCTAGTTTTGCAATCTCTAGAGCTTGGGTTTCCGCCTGCTTTTCTTCCTCAGGTGATTCAACAGTGATTAATATGTGGGCAATGCTTATCTCTTCAGTAGACTTAAGCTCTCCATGATTTTCCTCGTAATATTTTTTTATCTCATCTTCTGTTATAGCAATTTGACCTTGCACCTGAGTACCTATAAGCTTGTTGTTTAGAAGTTGTCTTCGCCATTGTTCTCTAAAAGACTCAGGGGTAAGGTTTTGTTTCTTTAGCGCCTCATCCATTTGTTCGTCTGTTAAGTTGTATCTTCTCTTTACTTCTTCTACAGCGGCGTCAATCTCCTTTTCTGTAACCTGAATTCCTAGTTTTTTTGCTTCTTGTTGTAGAAGCCTTTCTTCTATCATCAGTTCTAATATCTGACTTTGCACTTGTGTGTCTTCTGGATTTTGGTTTGTGGTGGAGGCTGTTTCTTTTAATTCAGATAGGGTAATGACATCTTCGTTTACAACAGCCGCAACTTTGTCTATCAGGTTTTCTGTAACTTGGGGTTTTATGGTCTCTCCTGAAATGAATTTATCATCTTTAAAATCACCTATATACTTCCTCCCATCAGCGTAAGTATATGTTCCCTTACCGTCCAGCATATTATCTTTGAACTCTCCTTCATACGTGTCTCCATTTGGGAAGGTCAGTGTCCCCTTGCCGTTCCTCTTATCGTCATTCCATTCTCCTACGTACTTTCTTCCGTCTGACCACATCATCGTTCCTTGACCGTATCTTTCGTCATCCCTCCACTCACCTTCATATTTATCACTGTTGGGCCATGTGTACGTTCCCTGACCGCTTTTCACTCCATCTATACAATCTCCTACGTATTTTGTTCCATCAGCATAAGTAAGCGTTCCTTTCCCATTAATTTTGTCATCCTTCCACTCGCCTTCATATTTACCACCGTTGGGCCATGTGTATGTTCCCTGACCGCTTTTCATGTCATCTTTAAAATCGCCAACATATTGTGTGCCATCCGGCCAAGTCATTGTCCCACGGCCCTCTCTCTTATCATTCTTTGTTTCTCCTTCGTATATTCCTCCGTCTGTATAAGTTAATGTCTTTATTTCCTGAGCATGTAAAATTGTTGTAAGAGTAATTAAAAATATGGCAATCTTAACTGCAACTGACAACATAATTTTCTCCCTGCTCATTTTGTTGCAATTAATATTTTTCACACTTAACCTCTGAACTTTTAACTATATTGGCGTCTCTATTTATCTAAGCCTCCTAGCATTTTTCGATAAGAGACTAAGATTGAATCAAGAACTGGATAAGAATAAGATATATATCCTATTTCTGAACTCATTATTGTGCATTATCTGTTTACTTTTTCCTGATATACTTTTTTAACTCATATTAATACTTTTTGCATTTGCCTTGGAAAGTTCAGCTAAGACTGATTTGCCGAAATACAATCTTTTTATTATCCATTTTCGCTAATCTTCTTTAAGTTATCTTCAAAAATTTCTACCCCGATTTGTTCTCGTAGCTTTTTAGTATAATCTGAGAATGTCTTTTTTCTCAACTCGACTTGAATTTGCCCTATTACTTGATCTAATGGGATACTCTTTGGGTCTTCAGTTACCTTTATTATAATAAACCCATTTTCAGTCTCAATCGGATCGCTTATTCCTCCTATCTTTAGGTTGAAGATCTTGTTTTCAATATCGTCTGGCAGGCTTCCTCTCGAAATATATCCGAAATCGCCTCCTCGCTTTTTTGATGTGATGTCATCGGAAAAATATTTTACAAGCTCTTCAAAGCTCTCTCCTGCATTAGCCCTGTTTACAACAAGCCAAGCAATGGTTCTTGCTTCATCTTTTGAGATACCTTGCTCAGGGTTTGCTTTAATGAAAATCTCGCTTACTCTAACTTGCTTGAAGCTATTTGGATTTTCTTCATAGTATTTTTTAATTTCTTCTTCACTTATTTGATGGTCCATAATATCCTGGCTTAGAGCCTGAATCAAAAGCCGTCTTTCATAATTTTGTAGGCTTTCTTTAATTTTTTCCCTTTTGTCTATACTCATTTTTTCTGCCTCTTTATATAGAACCATTTGATTTATGAAGGAATCTAGGTACTCCCTTAATCTTTCAGGTGATGAGAGATAATTAATCCGCTGCCTTGGCGGGAGACCATTAAGTGATTTGATCAAATCTTCTTTTGTGATTGTCTCACCGCCTATTTTCGCAACCACTATGGAGCTTCCTGTTAAATCTTTAGATCCTACCCTTTTTCCCTGATAGAAATTGTCGAAATCGCTACAGCCTAGAATTAGTGCTATTGATAATAGAGAGATAATTAATTTCATTTGTTATCTCCTATAGATAAAAGCTATAGGTGTTAATAATTGTAGGTTAAAAAGTGAAGGATTTACTTTGTTACAGCAATTTTAACGCCGCCTACTAATAATGAGAGTTGAGACTCTTCTCATTTGAATATACTTTACATGAAAAAAATCATTGTGGATATGATATACTCATCCGAAACAATTTAAAGGTTTGTGGGAGGTATTTGATCACCAATAAAATTCATCCCTGTCTATTTCTTAATAATTCAGGGTAATCGGCTTAACCAAATCAAAAATGCTCTTGTTTCATTTTATTCAGAAACACGTAGCTGTGAACACCTGTCATTAATATATTATTTCAGTTCTTTAAGTCTTTTCTTTATTTCTTCAAGAGCCTTTCCATGTTTATAAAGAATTTTTAATCTACCACTTGGTGCAAAATGGTGATAAAAGGGTGATGCTTCAAGAAAGACTATAACGATTTCTTCATTTCTTATCTCAATCTTTTGAGCGAGTAGTTTTTTGAGTAAGAGCTTGAGCTCTATAACCTTGACAAGGTTTAAAGCGGGCTCAGGCAGCTCTCCAAATCTATCTTCTAGTTCGCTTTTAATCTCTTTGATACCTTTCCCTGACACGACTGAAGAGAGCTCTTTATAAAAAAGGAGCCTCTCCGCTCCATCACTAATATAATCATCGGGGAGAAAAGCAGGCGTGTTTAATCTTACTTCTGGTTCGTATTCTATGTGGGTTTTCTCCTTTTTAAGTTCTTTTATTGCCTTATCAAGCATCTCTAAATAAAGCTCAAGACCTACTTCTGCAATGTGCCCTGACTGCTCAGTGCCGAAGATGTTTCCTGCTCCTCGAATTTCGAGATCAGACAAAGCAAGCTTAAACCCAGAGCCGAGTTCCCGAAGCTCCGCGATTGCCTTAAGCCTTCTTTTCGCTTCAGGGGTAAGTATATTTACGCTAGGAATAAGAAAATACGCATAGGCCTTTTTCTCAGCCCTTCCCACTCTACCTCTAAGCTGATAAAGGTCTGCAAGGCCAAAGGTGTGTGCATAATTAACGATTATCGTATTAGCTCTCGGTATGTCGAGTCCCGCTTCTACTATAGCCGTTGTAACGAGCACATCGGTTTTTCCTTGAATGAACCTAAGAATAGCCTTCTCTAGTTTTTTCTCCTCCATCCTTCCATGTGTAATGTCAATCTTCGCCTCTGGCGCGAGTTCTCTTATAGTTTCTGCTATTCTAAGGATATCCTCAATACGGTTATGTATAAAAAACACTGACCCGCTGCGATTGAGTTCCCTTCTGATTGCATCCCGAATTATATCTCCATTAAATTGAGAAACGTAGGTTTCGATAGATTGCCTTCCTTCAGGCGGGGTGTTTATAAGGCTTATGTCTCTAATCCCGGCAAGAGATAGCTGAAGTGTGCGTGGTATTGGGGTTGCACTGAGCGCTAATACCTCTACACCCTTTTTAAGTTTTCTCAATTTTTCTTTGTGTGCTACGCCGAATCTGTGTTCCTCATCGATTACAACAAGACCTAGGTCTTTAAACTTAACTTTATCTCCTAAAAGTTTGTGGGTTCCTATAATAATATCTATCGTGCCATTTTCGAGTTTTTTTTGGATTTCTCTTATCTCCTTTTGCGTTTTGAATCTTGAAAGCATCTCAGTTACTACTGGATACCCTTTTAGCCTTTCGGTAAACGTGATATAGTGCTGATAGGCAAGAAGAGTTGTAGGTACAAGGATGGCAACTTGCTTTCCGTCCATAGCTGCTTTAAATGCTGCCCTTACTGCGACCTCAGTTTTTCCAAAACCTACATCCCCGCAAATCAGTCTATCCATGGCTTTTAGTGATTCCATGTCACTCATCACGTCGTCTATGGCTGCTTCTTGATCTTGCGTTTCTTCGTAGGTAAAAGTAAACTCAAATTCTCTAAATACGCTGTCCCTTCTTGAAAACTGGAATCCTTTTTTTGCTTTTCTCTCGGCATAGAGCTCAAGAAGTTCTTTAGCGATATTTTCAACCGCCTTTTTTACCCTTTTTATAACCCTTTTCCAGTTTTGGTGTCCGAGCCTGTCAATTTTCGGATTTTGGTCTCCGATGTATCTCTGAACAAGCTTGAGTTTATCAACTGGCACATAAATTTTATCTCCACCATCATATTCACATTCGAGGAAATCCCCTTCAAAATTTTCTAACTTGAGCCTTTTAAGTCCTCTAAATATTCCTATTCCGAAATCTACGTGAACAACAAAGTCTCCGGGTTTTAGTTCACTAAATGATGTTATAAAGACGGATGGTATGTCTCTAGATTTTGTTGGCCTTATTTGTTTCCTTTCCCCAAATATTTCCTTCTCTGTGATTACTGCAATCTTGCCTTCTGGAAAGATAAAACCAGATGAAACCGATCCGATCAGGATATTTACATTTTTTATTCCACGCTCGGTTAGTATATTTTTGATTTTTTTCCTCTCGATTTCCGTTTGTAACACCAGATTGACTTGTATTCCAAGAGCTTGCCATTCTTGTATCTTAAGAGAAAGGAACTCAAAGGCAGAATCAAAGCCATTAGATTCGACAAGCTCACTACGAGCTTCTTTTTGAACGTTTGCTGTTTCAGTATCGAAACGTATGCTTTCGATTCCAGCTTCATAAATCTCTACATCTTCAATAAAAATTCTTTGGAACCTTAAAATTTCATCATGTAGTTGATCTTCGGTTAGATAAAGCTCTTGGAACTCAGGAGTAAGCTTCAAGTGCTTCTTTATCGAAGTGTTAATATCAGATAATGAGTTGAAATAGGTTTTAACTGATTTTGAAATCTCATCGGGGTTATCAAATATGATTAAGGTGTCTTTAAGAATGTAATCGAATGCGGTGCTTAGATTCTGATAAAATGAAGGTAGGAACCACTCGATTTCTGGAAAGCGTGTACCTTTTTCAATCTCTTCAAGGAGTGAGATTTTAGCTGAAGCAGGTATTTCCTGCTCCTCTGCTTTTTTTCTTACATATGACAAGGATTGTTTGATAGCTTCATCTGTTAGGATGACTTCACTTACTGGAAGAATCATGACACCTTCGGTTGTTTCTAAGGATTTTTGGTCATCTACGCTGAAAAATCTGATTGAGTGGATTGCATCTCCATATAGTTCAAGTCTTATGGGGTTTTCAAATCCTGGCGAAAATAGATCAATAATGGCACCTCTAACACTTACATCTCCAATCTTTTCAACAAAGTCGCTACGTAAGTAACCCATCTGAATTAGCTTTAAAATAAAATTGTCTCTTATGATATCGCTTCCCTTTTGAATTTTGATAGCAGAATTTCGTAGAACATATATTGGGATCGTTCTTTGAAAAAGCGCAGGTGCTTCAGCTAGGAGCATTCCCCTCGACCCTCCGATGAATTCGTCGGGGGTCAGGGCAGGTTTTTTCTCGCTTGCAAAATATAGCCAGTTTATCCTTTCTCCACCCTCTTCCGTTTGAGATGAGAATAATACATCCCTGAAGCTCGATTCCTTTTTTAACAAAAGGGGCGGTTTTTCTCCTAGGTAAAAAGCAATATCCTCTGCTGCCAATTCCCCGATTTCTTTCGAAGAAACGATATATAAGATTGGTCTTTCTATCTTTTTAACTAATGCCGAGGCAATATAAAATTTAGAAGAACCCTTTAAACCAGAGAGCTTTAGTATTTTCTCGCCCGTTATTATTTTATTCAGAAGCTGATCAAGAGTGTTAGAAGGGATTGAGTTATAAAAGGTATTTTTATGTTGGGATTTATGTAGTGCTGTAAACTGATCTATGTATTTTTTTTTATTCATAATCTGTCTTTAATAAAAGGGGCTCGAGATTTTTCGATTTATCTTGTCATCAAATATTTTGACTTATTAACCTTACATTCCAAAGGATATAAAGAACTCGTTTTAGTTTTTTCTTAGGGATTTCGCAACTCAGATTGACGTTTTAGAAAAGTTATTTGTTAGCTATAAGGTTGACACTACTGTTTCCTAATTTCCTCTAGAATCAATCTACCCATCTCTTGACATCCAACTTTTGTTGTTCCTTTCTCGTAAATATCTCCAGTTCTGTATCCTTTTTCAAGAACTTTTCTAACAGCTTTGTCAATTTCGTCCGCTGCATTATCCATATTAAATGAGTATTTAAGCATCATGGCGGAAGAAAGAATAGAAGCGATAGGGTTTGCAATATCCTGCCCAGCAATATCAGGAGCACTGCCATGAATAGGTTCATAAATCGCTCTTCCATTTCCAAGGCTTGCCGAAGGAAGCATACCGAGGGAGCCTGTAAGCTGTGCAGCCTCATCACTTAGTATGTCCCCAAACATGTTGTCCGCTAGGATTACATCAAAGCTTCTGGGTCTTCGAATAAGCTGCATCGCAGCGTTGTCCACATATAGATGTTCAAGCTCTACGTCTGGAAACTCCTCTTTGCCGATCCTAGTTACTGTTCTTCTCCAGAGTTCCATAACCTCAAGCACGTTTGCCTTATCAACGGAGGTAACCTTCTTTCTTCTTTTTCTCGCAATCTGAAAGGCTACCCTTGAAACCCTTTCAATCTCGGTTGTAGTGTATGAGAGGGTGTTTACTCCCCTTTCTTCACCGTCTGATAGTTTTGTAATACCGCGAGGAATGCCAAAATATATCCCTCCTGTAAGCTCTCTTACTACCATGATGTCTACGCCTTCTACGATTTCACTCTTGAGGGTTGAGGCGCTTTGAAGAGATGGATAAACAACAGCCGGTCTCAGATTTGCAAACGCCTCTAATTCTTTTCTAAGGGCGAGGAGCCCCTTTTCTGGTCTAATTTCATAATCAAGACTGTCCCACTTTGGACCACCTACTGCACCAAGTAGGACTGCATCGCTTGACTTTGCCTTTTTTAGAACATCAATGCTTACTGGGACTCCAAAGGCATCAATTGAAGACCCACCAAATAGTGCGCTTTCAAACTCAAATTTAATATTAAGCTTCTCACCTAAGGCTTTGAGCACGTAAACGCTCGCATTTGTTACTTCCACTCCTATTCCATCTCCAGGAAGAATAAGAATCTTAAGCACTTTTGTTCCCTTAGAAAAAATTTATAATTAAGATTTATTTTACCTAATGAACTAATTATTTAGGAATTAATTATGTATCTTACAATTAGAGGTAATAATATATCAAAGTTAGAAAAGTATTGTATTAAGCACAAAGGTTATTAACCTTTTTCCCCAGAACTAAAGGGCCGAGAATAGAATTTTAGAATAAAATCAAGATATATCATGTATGCTACGCTTTCCAATTTGGAGTTATGGCAATTAAGGAAATTAAGTTTATAAAAATGTAAATAACTGTATTGGGTTGAATCATGAGCTAAAGATTTTCAGAGTTTTGTCTTCCATATCTAAGAAATGAGTAAAAGAAAAAAGGAACACAGGGAAACAAAGAAAAAAAACCAAAACGTAGCAGATTCTGCCCGATTTGAGAAAAAAGGTGTAAGAATCACATCATTCATTGGCAATAAGGGGTTGGTGGCGCTTTTTTTATTTCTCCTCTCTTTCGGGGCGTTTGCTTATTCACTTAAAAGCGACTTTGTTTGGGATGACATATCGCGTATAAAAGAGAGCTCTTATAGACTCAATATATCTAATATAAATTATAAATCGCTACTCCCCTGGCTTGGTAAGGGCATTATAGGAAAGCATTATCGTCCTCTATTGCATATATCATGGATCGTGGACAATGAAACATGGGGTGTTACTCCCTTTGGTTTTCATCTAAGTAATATCATCTTTCACTCCATCTCGACAGTGCTGTTTTACTTCATGGTCCTTCTTATACTAAGAGAATTCAATGTGCAAAGAAGAGAATCTATAGCTTTTATATCATCAATTTTTTTTGCTTTACATCCCATACATGTTGAATCGGTTTCATTCGTTGCCGCACGGGCGGATTTGCTCTGTAGTATATTCTTTTTTCTAGCGTTCATATTTAATATCCTTTCCTACAGAAGATTATGGTTTTTTATCTTGACTATCTTTTTCTTTTATCTTTCTCTTCTTTCTAAAGAGGTTGCGGTAGCATTTCCTTTAGTTGCTATAGGCTTTGATTTAATTAATGGTAGATTTAAAAGCCGCGGTAGCTTTTTAAGATACCCTTTTTATGGTTTATTGATTTTTGGTTATTTCTTCTTCAGGTCAACACTTCTTGAGTCTATTATTAAGTTAGATTTAGTTTATGTTGGGGGGGTGTTGAAGGTTTTATTTAGCTCATATTTTTTCTATTTAGAAAAGCTTGTTTTCCCCTTTAATTTAAATCCTTTTATTTCAACTCGGCCATCAGGTTCTTACTATTTTCTCTTTTCTGTCCTCATAATCTTTATTCTGTGTGTTGTCGCTTTTGTGTCTATAAAAAAAAGAGAAGGAATAACCGCTTTTGGCATATATTGGATTTTTTCTACTCTTGGCCCTCATTCTCTTGTTGCTGTGCTTTCAGTCGCAATCACGCCTCTTGCTGAGAGATTTTTGTATATTCCTTCCGCGGGATTCTGCTTACTCTTAGGATATTTTCTGGTTGAAGCTGGGGAAAGATTAAACTTTAAAAAATTAGCTTGGGCTCTAGGATTTATTCTGTCTTTAACCTATTTATTTTTTACTATAAAAGGTCAGGGGGTATGGAAGGATAACTTGACACTATGGGAATACGCTTCCAAAAGGTCTCCTATTAATGCTACTCCTCATGTTAATTATGGGACGTCGCTATTACAAGCAGGAAAAACCGATGAAGCAATTGGAGAACTCCTTTTTGCTTTTAAGCCGGGTGTAAGAAGCGGCAAGAAACAAAGGATTTATGCGTCAAATAATCTTGGGCTTGTTTACTTAGATAAAAAGGACTATGAGACCGCTGAAAAGTGGTTTAATAAAACCATTTCTGACGATCCAAGATTTGATACAGCCTATTATCATCTTGGGGTAGTTTATATAATCAAAGGTCAAAACGGAAACGATGCATCCTATTATAGGAAGGCAGAGGAGTATTTGAAACAGGCAGTCAAAATAAGACGCTCCTATGGAAGAGCGCATCTTGCTTTAGCTAACGTTTATATGGAACTCGGGGAAAGGGAAAAAGCAAGGGATGAGGCTAAAATGGCGTTACAAAGTGGACTTATCGAGTCCCTAGCTAACCACGCCCGTAATATACTGAGGAAAACCGAGAATCAGTAAATAAGATTTACCTGGCGCTTGCCATATTCTATACAATAACAGGCAATTTATTTTGAAATCGAGTCAGTATCAAAAGCGCAGGATATATTTAAGAGACATTTGACTAAAATGACTCTTTTTACTCTACATAATTCCGTAATATTCCTATGCCCTCAACCTTTACCTCTACTTTATCGCCTATCTTAAT
>Ga0209519_10000745_pt1 | contig 13819 bp, 23 predicted proteins | sample Rifsed13ft1_FD_184005 | JGI IMG/M metagenome (GOLD analysis project Ga0209519, IMG submission 184005) | Soil microbial communities from Rifle, Colorado, USA - sediment 13ft 1 (version 2) | ecosystem: Environmental > Terrestrial > Deep subsurface > Rock core/Sediment | place: Rifle, Colorado...
TGATCGAAGAAGAACCAAGTATCACACCCTGCTGACGCACCGGACCCGCCGTAATAGATTCCATCAAGAGACGGTGCTGTAAGTACAAGGTTGTTATTGTAATCCACGGCCTCTGTGCTAGATAAAAAGTTACATGAGTTAATAGGCCTGGTCTTAGCCACGTAGTAGCCAAGGGTATTACCATTATCTCCAAGAATGTACACATACCAAGGATGATTGATCATGTCTTGGCGTAGCGTAAATTCTACTAGAGCAGCACGAGATGGAAAATTCTGCGGAGCTGGGTTGGGATAAAGATTCTCTGCTTGAGAGAATACCTCATTCCTTTGTTTAACACTTCTCTCCCTTGCATTATCTTCCACACCACAACCAGTAAACAGGACCGTTAAAAGGACAGCAACAAAGACTGTCCATACGATTCCCATGATATGACTTTTTACATAGGTCAGTAGCCTACGCATTTGGTACCACCTCCATCTGGATAGTTATTTGCAGGAATTTGATATGGTAGGTTGGAAGACCTGAACTGCCCTTGTGTATAGGACTTAGCAGCATCAGCATTGTACTGATAAATAGCACCCAACCTGGCTGACTTCACTCCGGTGATAGATGCATTAATACGTTCCAGGTTTTTACCTGTTGCGGTTTTCTGCTCATCAAGCAGTGAATTGATCTGTGCTTCATTCCCCTGAATAGAGGCGCACAGGTTAAAGAAATGGTTGTAGTTAGCAATGCGACTACCACCACTCTGAATAGTTTCATTAGCGGCAACCTTACCGCGAACTTCGGCAGTGAAATACTTAAATGTTAACACTGTCGCCCAAGCGCAGACTATTGCAAGCACACCTATTGCAACGTACTTTGCTATAGTTGATTTACCTAGTGTCATATAGAATACCCTACTAGGACTCCTAGGCCAAAAAACCATGAACACCAGAACACAAATTCAGCTTTCATGCTACCTATTTATCCTTTCAACGTGGTCTGCAAAGGACGGGCAACCAGCTATAAGTTGTTGTTTCCTGACTTCCTCAGCAATATAGTTAAGGCCATCCAGGAGTTCATCTTCTAGTTCAAGTAGCCAATTCCTACCATCCAAAGGATCAATTACCCCATGTTCTTTACGGCCCTTGGTAAGCCTTTCGCAGATCCTGTGGACGATGTATAGTTCTTCTGACTTGAGGGAGGCACACATCACATGTATCCCCTTCAATAGGTCAGCCTCGCTAAGTGCGAGCGTACTCAATGATCCCGATGTCGGGGTACTTCGACCGAATAACTTTGTACATATCGAGATCATTGTTGTTAATGCAGAGTTGAATCTGCTTTCCTTCAATAGAATCCTCCTTAAGTTTTACCCTCTTGGCGAACTCTACTGCCTTAATGGTAGCCTCCCATACCCACTTCCTAAGAAACGGTTGGAAGATCCAGAAGTTAGAGAGAGTACGATACTCTACTCCATAGGGTTGAAACCGGAAGGAGCCAGCCTTTCCGTAGAGTTGCTTACGCTTAGTATCCTTATCAAGGACAACCGCTGGAACACCGAGGAATAGATCCATTGCACGAATAACGCTAAATGGATCCATGCCCTCGATTCCACCAACATGAACATGTCCACCACATGAGCGAAACGATTCATCGCTACAGTGTGGCTTATCATTCATAAAGGTAGTCCATGCGTCATAGTCTGGATCACAACCAAACAGCTTTGCAGCTTCTGTTTGTAACTCAGACTCAGGAAAAGAACAAGAGGCAACCCCGTTAGCTACCTCTAGCCCAGCTTCGAGCGCCAGCTTATCTACATTAGCTAGCCCCTTGTATACGTTCTCTGCAAACTCATCAGCAGAGAATGATGGAGGAATATTAAACTCGGCAGTTACGTTATCCTCCTGGACAAAGAATCCATCACCTAGATCCCTAGGTTCACTCTTGGAGCCACCAATGATACCAACGGCAGACACAAAGCCTACCGGTTCATTCCTGATCTCTTTGCAGAGAAATACTTCTGGATCTGCCCCAAGTGAGATCTTCACGCAACACCACTAAGCTTGTTCTTCTTAAGAACAGCCTTAGACGCACCAATCAACTTGGCGTTTTCCTTGTCTGTTAACACAGGCAATTCTGTCCCTTTGTTGTGGTGATACAGGAGCTCGTCCATAGGGATGGCGCGAGCAAGATAGGTGATGAAGTCAGCCCTATCGCGGTTGGACTCTACGGTAAACACCTCTGTCCACCCAGCGTTGATAAATGGTACGGCCTTCACTCGATAAAGAGTAGCTTGAAGGATATTGTACCCACCAGCAGACGCAACGTTTCTCATCACAAAATCAATGATCTTAGCTGATCCGTTTGGCTGCACAAGGACGAGTCCACCGCAGTTATATGACATACCCCTGAAGCTGGCATTCATATGACTTGCACCCCAGTTGGTAATGCCGTGTTCCTTCCATAGAGCCTCTGGCACAGGGCACTCACTTAGATCAATAGAAAGACTAAGAAAGTCGCTCTCGTAAAGGGAGGTGTTTGAATCATCCCCAGTCGGGCCTGAGAGCTTATATGAAAGAGATAGATTAGCCTTTTCAAGGAGCTTTTCCACCTCCTCATCACGAATGAACCACTCCTTTTTCTTTGCCATACGAACCATTGCATCGAGATTGTACATGAACCCTTTACTCCTGAATTCGATTTAAGATCTTTGTCAAGAAGCTAACGATATCTCTGTCCTTAGGAAAGACTTCGATAACCAGGAAGCGCCTTGCGTTCTGGCCTACTCCACCATGTAAGGTGAGACAAAGTAGAGGTATTCTAGGACGATTAAATTCTTTGTCCATTTGTCGGTTAATGTCATGTTGAGCAACAGCTTTCTTAAACTCGGCATTGTACTTTTCCCAATCCCGATATTTGTGCTCAGCAGTAAACCATTCACCACTGATATCTGGGTGAGCTACCCCTTGTGATGGATGTCTGTGTCCACCAAGGAATCTAGCCCACCACCTCTCGGCTGCTTTAGGAGGAGCATCAGGCATTTAAGTCTATTGCTCCTTGTATTTGCAATACCAACGCTCCTGGCCATCGTTCATTGTAGCCAGTTTATACTGTGCCCAGTCGGGCCTTTCGGGTGATTCAGACTTAGCCTGCCAGATGGCACACTTAGACTTACCCTGGGCGAACTGGTTAGGCATAATCCTACTACCACCATGTACAGGACACGCCCACTTGTTAGCAGCCGTTGATGTTCTACTATCAGCACCAGAACTAGCACTACTCTTTTCGCGATAGAACGGGCCAATACTATGTGCCTGGAATTGCACAAGTGCCTCTTGCACAACCCCGTCTTCAATGTTACTAAAGATCCCTAGGGGACTCTCTGGATCACAAACGAGGTCTGAGTCATAAACATAACCTTCGATTTTGTATCCATCGATATCACCAAGTATCTTGATACGAATTTTATCTTCCATCGATCCTCTCTTATTCTCTACGATTATATCCTCACTGTATACTTCGTCAAGGATTTGTCGAACCCTTGACACGGTTAGGTGTCTAGGGGTCATCTTCCGAATACAAGCCTTCTGGAGGAATAATACCGGTTAGATCAACTGGTTCATAGTATGCGGTCTTTGAGTCGTGATTGACCTCACGCTTAACATAAGCTTGCCCCTTGTTAAAGATGTGTACGGCATGACCGTCAATTACATCAGGGAGCATATCATTTTCGTCAATTAACTCAAGGCCGTCCTTAGAACCTCCTTTAAACTTCAAGGTATAGGACATTAGAACTCCGAATATCTGTCACAGAGGGCAGTTAGCACCGCCCTCCATGACTAACTTGATTACGTTACATTTACACAGGCTTCACGTAGGTTACATCCCCCACAAGGGTTAAATGTTCCAGTAAGCTTCTGGTTTGGTCCGCCCCAAATACTCTTAGGGTCTACATTAGCCTTGTTTAGTTCAACGTATTCAAGTGTGGATTTGTTCATATAGAGAGGCGGGCCAGCCTCATCCTTTAGAACAAACTCCATCTGCCTCTCGTGAGCGATCCTAACCCTGTTCGCTACAACAGGATCTGGCTGGATCACTTCTGCATAGAAGGTCAAAGACCCATTTCCCTTATCGCCAAGGTAGTTATCGTTTTCGTACGCCTTAACGATGTCTTTAGAGGCAGCCAAAACAAGTCCTTGGTCTAAGCCATGAGCCTCTATCTCCGTTACAAGCTGCACATACCAGGATGGCTGTGCTAGTTTAACACCCATGAACGGCAACTCTGCAAACCCTCGGCGGTTATACTCTGTTCCTCCACCTTTTACTTTACGAGCCGATGACATCTTATATGCCGTAGACTTTACGGAGACAACAGTGCCTTTGCCAAGTAGTTTGATTATGTTATCTGAGGTAGACGCATTCGTAGTACCTAGATAACATGGCTCTTGCGCGCCCAATAGTTCGTAACCGATAGCGTTGAGTGTAGCAAGGGCAGCAACTTCAACGACATGACCCAACCAAAAGGTAAACCTGGATGAACCGGAATATTGTTCCCCTTCATGTCCGAGTAATGATAAGGCGTTGGCTCTTGTGCAGCCAATTGATTTAGCCATCCCGAACACAGGGGATCCATTGACATCTAGATTTTCATGTTCTTTAAGCCACTCTGACTTTTTGGTTTCTAGTAGCTCAGAAAATATATCAATCCATCTTGCCCATTCCGAATCATCAGGATTGTCAGAATGATCCTTCCACCACCTTTCCATTGATCTTCCAATGGGATGGCCTTTCATTTATTCTGGAAGCGTCCTAATCAGCCACCAATAGAAGTCCCATACGTAAAGCATCCTGACAGAGGCATCGTTGGCACCCTTATAGTTCCTCCCGACGGAATACTTCCTTACAAGCTCATCAAGCTGGGCACGATTAATTCGCACCTTCTTTGAACGAAACCATCCTTTATCGCTGGTATACAGAAGTACGCCAGCGGCACGTTCAAATGAACCAAGCAAGTTGTACTTGGCTGTATTTACAGGACGCTCGTTTGTGTATGGAGGTGGTGCAGCAGGAGAGCCTTGCGCCCTCTTAGGTGTTGCTGGAGCAAAGTGGCCAGGAAAGGCAGTACGATAAGCCTTAAACGCCAGCTCTGCCGTGATGTTAACGGTTTGCATAGTTTCCTTTCTAGTCCTTCTGACTGTATCTGCTAATTTCACCTAAGATCAAAGTGTCAATCTCGTCATTATCCATGGGTGGTTTACAGTAATAAGAATTCCACGCACGCATAAGCCCATAGATTAACCCTGGATCATAGTTGAACTTACGAACAAGTAGACCACACAACTGTGCGGCCTTAGTATTGCGACCCTGCCCTTCTAGAATGAGTTCGTCACAGAGTTCAGACGCCCACGTTACGGGCCTGTTATTCACCTCTGTTCGGACATGTTCCTCCGCACCCATTATCTTAAGGACATTAGCAACGCCTTCGAGGTGAAACGGCTTCACTTCGTTGGCAAGATAAGTCATGTACTTACTACCTGACTCATGGATTGATGGCGGAGCGACTATATACCCGCCTTCTTGTTTTATATGATGTAGGTTGCCACCAAGTCTAAACGTAGTCGTTCTTGCATGGATATCTGGTTTGAAGTACACATGATATCCTTTTCCTGTCTTAACAGTAAACGTCTCAGTAAACTTTGGCTCTGCCTCAATCAGGGCTTGGTATGCATCGTGATTATCAAGGTCGATGACAGCAATGCCAGATATAGCACCTGTTACAATGCCGATATTCTTTGGCATGTAGCCATCAAACCACTGCTCTATCTCCCATATGAACGGCTTCCTTGTCATGTATGCCATCCACTGTGATAGAGCAGGTCGCTTTCCGCGATGCATAATTGGGATTACAGAAAACCCCCGGTCAAGATACTCCTTTGCATGTTCCAGAAAGATGTTTGACTTACCGGTCAGATTTCCCCTCCTTTAATTCTCTAAGGAATTCCATTCCTGTTTGTGCTGCCTCTCCACGTCTTTCCTCTGGCGTAATAACTTCATTACACCTTTTACATAGCACAAACTCTGTTGGAGCATCGGTTAATACCCTCTCAACGTACATCGATGTTCCACATCTGGAACACATACGAAGTTCAAGAACCATTGTAATTGGCCTTTCATGTTTCAAGCAAAAACAAGATCTCTAAAGTCATCATCGTCATCAACCTCTGCGTGGACAGGCATAGGTTCTTCTTCGCTTACTCGCTTCCTGGATGGAATCTTTAAGAAAGAATCTATGTGGAACCCGAGGTCGTTAGTCTCACACATGATTGAACAATATGTCATCCTAAGACTTGAATGAGACTTTGTATCTGAGTATGATGTTTTGCATTGCTTACATACGTACAGGATATGCTCCTTTTTAGAAAGGCCGAGACCGTACGAACGGACTTTATCGATTACTGCTTTAAGCCGGCCTCGACCAAAATAAAAGTGTGTTCTTTTACGTCGCCTCACTGTGCTCACTTTCCGATGTGGCCACGACGAGAGGTGCCTTCTTAGTAGTTAGCTCCTCTATATACATCTTAACATACTCTGTACGAGAATTCAAGATTTTGTGCCTAACTTCTTCCGAAGAAGAGGATGATGCAACAAGGGTGTCAATCGCATGAACTTCATGCGGAAACAACGAAGTGTTACGCCTACGTATCAATGATTCAACCATTGATATTAGGACTTCACAGGCCTCACTATCTGTCACATGTATGCTCCTTCTGCATAAGCTGATTGGATAAATTCTTCGTCTGTCATTTCAACAATTCGCTTGTCTTCTACTTGAGCCTCCTTTTTAATTAGGCGCTTCCATTGCTTTTCGTGGTTATCAATAGCCCCCTTCCATAGCTTGGTAGCATCAACTTGGTAGATTGGTGCAGGGAATACCTTACACCACGCAACGATCTTCGCTTTGCAGTCATCGCATATTTCTGAGTTTGTGTTCCACTTTGCGTACGGAACCTCAGTTAGGCATGTTGAGCATTGTCGCTTTGCTACGTATTGTACGTGATTGTTATTCCAGTTGCCATTAGTCGGAGTATACAATCCTGCGTATTCACCTAGGACAGCAGGAGTATTAGCCTTTGTTCTCTTATATTTGTACGACGAATTAGAGAACCACCTTCCATCGTCAACCTCCCCAAGGGAGTCATTAAAGATTGTAAACAGCCCTTCTGAATTTAGGAAGACTAGTTTATTTGACGATCCGATAATGGCCTTAATTAACCTGTTGGCCCCTCTGTTTAGTAGGAAGTTCTGTGGCATGTGCCTAAGATACTCCTCAACAAACACCTTGGTATCAGACCGCGAATCCCTGGTGTCTCTAACACCAGAGATAGTACCATTGTGAGCCATCACTAGTCCGCGATGAACCTTAAATGGATGGTTGTTAGCTATCGATATGGTGCCAGCAGACGCTATACGGAAGTGAACAAGGAAAGGAGAGTATTTGCCTTGGGCTGTGAAGTCTTTATCAAACTGATTTCTGAAGACATCAAAGTCCATTGACTTAAACGTTATCAGCTTTGCTTCTGGATTGATATAGGTGTATCCACCCCCGTGTGGATTGCCATCCCAGCAATTCTCAAATTCTGTTTGGGTAAACTTCTCTCCCTTGTTTATGGCACAAATAATACACATACTCTAGCTCTCCTTTTTATAATTCTTTATGAATGAGTAGAGATGTGGATATGTTTCCTTGTTCCTCCCTACCCATTTTATGAATGATTGTGCAGTCATACTGTAGAGGGCTCCACGAGCCTTGGCTGCATTCTCTCCATTTGAGTAACGAGGAAAAGATATCTTTCCTGTCGCCTCGACATCGTTACAGTATTCAAACAAAGCATAGCAAAACTCAATGTTTTTCAACACCCTTATTCGCTTAAGGTTTCCCTTAAATGATCTAAGCTCAATAGTGTGAGGTGGAACAAGGTTGATAAACGTATGCTTATCAAGATCCATTGACATGTTGTTGGCATAGTAAAAGATATTGCTCTCTATCTGTTCACTAAATGGAGCATGGCCACCAGCATATCTTTCAGACAAGAAAATCATGAAGTCCTTGTTCTGATAAATAAATGACAGGTACTTAGCCATAACTATCTTTGAGAATGGGGCCTTTGAAAAATGAACATGTGTCCCACAGTTCTCAGACCAAAACGAATCAGCCACCTTACTGAGTTGTCTTAACTCTTTGAATATAGCGTTGTCTGTATCTTGCCACCAATCAAGTGTCCCAGGATGAGAGACAACCTCGAACCCGTTGGGGACAGATGAGTCGAACTTACAGTACGCTATGTTCTTTAGCCTCTTTGTTAGAAGCTTGGCTACACTATCCCTCAATGGGACGAAGGATGGCCTAAGCTCAACCTCGATCTCAATGCCAGCGAACGATGTCTTTTGAAGATCAATCTCCTCAGTCTCACGATGAAGCCAAACGGGATCTGGTTTAAAGTTCCACGCTTGAATAGCTGAGTGCGGATCCATGACGGATTGCATATGGGGATTGTTACCTGGGTTGCCAAACATATCGGCAACTAATGATGACAGAGACGTGGTACACCTAATACAACGTTGATCGTAAAAGTCAATTGTTCTACCTAACAGTTCATAGGCATTTATACCATAGTATCTACCGCAGTTATTATGCCTAAATACCTGTTTTGCTAGAACACAATATATGCACCAGTTCGAGAAATTCTTTGGGTGCTCAAAATTCCCCTTCAGCATTCCAGTATTCATAGTGATATCGCACGAGCCACAGCGATGTATTCCTACTGAGTGCTTTCTACATATACTGGAATATCGCCTTCTGTACGGACCAATGAGAACACCACACGCACTGCATTGCGAAAGCACATCATCAGGCTCGTGATTGTGCGGTTCAGCATATTCCGCCGGAGGCGATGATGTGAATAAAAGTCTTTCGCTAAAACTAAGTGTCTTTACCCATAGAAGAACATCTTCTCCGGTTACTAGGATTGCAAGCACTTCAATCGGGTTCGCGGCATGATACTCAGCACCACCTAAATATCTTTTAAATACACACGCTGGATCATGGCAGGTTATCCCGCGATGACATAGCACGGTACGTTCATTATTTAGTTCTTCTCTTGTATAGAGACCAGATATGGCGTTGTATCCGGTATTAATACTAGACAACAACAGTGTCCTGTCCACAACGGACACTGGGGGGAGGAACTGATCAAGATCTTTGAGTGAAAAGGTATATGTATTTTCACCTTGATCAGATATGGATACATTAACTATTCCATGATCTTTGAATAACTTACCACTAATTATTCTTAAACTTGATTCGGTACTATAATTGTTGAATGCGCCTAATCCAGCCGGGTAGATTGGTTTTAATAGATACCTTTCTAGATGCTCAATATTAGGAATAAACACTCCGCAGTCATAGTCATTAGCGCGAACCTTAGTTTGGTTCCAACTATTAATAGCATCATTCATGTTGGTATTATCTACAATCTCGGTTGGGGTTAGGTATGCAGATAAACCAAAGTAATTCTCTAAATCAGCGTCCGCCTGGGCGACCTGATTACTCTGTGATAACTGATTAATAGTGGCAGTTAACTCTCCAAGTAGCTCAACGTCTACTGTGTCCTGATTATTATTGGGCATTTGCTGTTCCGCCTGCTACTCCGCCTGAATAAGTAACAACCCATTCTACTGTTTCTGACCCAGGGCCTACTGTTAATGTAGGGGGTGACGTGAACAGCCTGGATTTTCTTAAATCACGTATAAGTTCGCGTTCTTTATTTTTGTCATCTGGACTAAGCCAACCAGACTTTCTTAGATTGCTAAGAACGATATTGGCCCTTGTGTTTATCATTAAGTTCTTTGGATCAATCCTTCTAAGAATAAGTTTTTGGGCGTCATCAATATATGATTGATCAATAGCTACGATATCGTCCTTGTAAATACCAAGGAAATTTGCAGTAAAATCACCACGCTTATCGTGCAATTCCTTCCATACTTCAAGACCATCACGACTTGATACAGCTACATCGAAGATATATTTGTCGCCAGCGGTTAGCTTCCACCTACTATCAACCATACCAGGTGGGAACTGCTTGCTTGATGTTCTATTTACATACCACCCAGGAAGATCATCAATAGCTGATGGATCCTGAGATACTATCTCATTAATCAGCTTGTCCCACTCATTATCAGGCTCAGGTGAGTCTTTATCTTCTTCTTGATACCCTTCTGGCATTTTAGTTTCTAACGGAGTAAGATTTACGTTCCAGTTATTCTTGCCTTTTGCGCCAACTGCAACTTGGACGAAGTTGGGCATTGACAGAATGGTAGCCATCTCCAGAAGAACGCGATCGTTAGAGACAATAAAGTCTATATCGCTCCTGTTCTGGGTGATAACCCTTCCGTCATAACCCAATGCCTTGGGACTTGAGAACTTTGTGTCTGGAGCTACCATAGATCTTGGATGAGATCCAAAGAGAAGGACATCTCCATAGTATTTCTTATTCAGTTGGTTGATCAAAAGATCAACAGTGGCCTTAGTCGCAGGATCCAACTGCGTCACCTTTGCTTTCCTCCTTGTTAGGCTCAGGATATACTATGGGATACATGAACATACACTGAACATATATCTCCCTTTTGCAAGTTGCTGTACACTTAATGACATCTTGATATTCTATGTCATAGTAATCGACATCATCCCCTTCTTCCGCAATTAACGGCTGTAGGCAATCAGTCCATACCCAGGTGTGAGTACATGATACATATACAAGATGTTCTCTTAGAAGATCAACTGATTTGAGCAACCTCAATGCTCGCTTCATCTGTTCTTCATCACCATCAAGCAGGGCTTTATCAGCCATTTCGCTAGCCATCGGATGCAATTTAGCTAGCTTATCCTTGATAGCAGTCTCTAACTTAGTCTTTGCAGCGGCGTCTATAAATGTCAAACCTTACTGTCCTTCCACAGTTCTCTGTATTCTGCCCCAAGGGTATATCCAATATCTATCTCTTTGGAGTTACCTTGGAAGTATTTCTTAACGGAGTCATGGGCACCATCAAACGCTGCTGCAAATGCCCTAACAAAATCTGGATGAAACGATTTCATATCGAAATTGTTCTGCATCATTAAAGCGCCCATTGGACAACAGCGTCGTAGTTTAAGATCAACAAAAGCACAGGGATGAATACGAAACCCCCTGCGCTTTACGGTGATAATGGCGGTATTAATGTGTTCTCTGTATTCGTCTGTATTCACTTTTCCTTTAATTCTTTCCCACGCTAGATATGGCCGGGGTCATTCCGCGTGGAACTTTATCCGTGACCGTATATGTATGAAGGCAGTTAGGCGATCTATTGCCCCATGACCATGTTAATAGATCGGACTTTTCTGCATGTTCGCAAAAACCTGGATGTCCCGATGTTCGTTGACACAACCTTCCATTTGAATGACGACAAGGACATAGGCCGGAGGTGTTCTTTAAATCACCTGTTAACTGATCAATCCAACTAGGCTCTACTCTAGAGGTAGTTTCCTCCGCCTTAGGAGATTGTAATTGTTTAATTGGAGTGGCGTTTGCTCCTCCTGTTGGAACGACTGACACGTTGGTCTGCTTTCCTGTTGTAGAATGAGACTCCTTTGTTTCTGGTTCTTTTGGGGTGCTAACCACAACAACAGGAATAGACTCCTCAAGGCCAACTGGTATGGAGTAAAACTTTTTATCTGTTTTCATTATTTATCCTCAAATATGGATGTTCGTCAAGCAATACAATTACCATAGCCCCTTCGTGTAACTGGTTAACATGCCTAATATCGAGCAGGTGCCCGTCGTCTCTGGTATGATCCTCGATATACACCTTGCCATCCTGTGGCAGATTACTTAGCTTTTCTATTAATTCAGCCACTGTCATTTGTATTTCCTTGTGCGATTTAATATAGTTACATCGCAGCTAGTAGCTGCCGTGAGATCTACCCTCATACCGGACTTATCTCCTTATTGCTGTACCCATAAAGTGGTGATACTTGCTTCGTATTGCTTACATATAACAAGCAATAATAGTGATAGCAAGTACCCCGACGGGCCTTGGAATAGGCAGAACTTACCGTTCATGTGGTATACACGGCAGCTACTAGCCATGATGAAACATGGCTTTGGATAACTGATTTGGCCGAAAGACAGGGTGGATAGTTAACAGAAAGGGTATTAGTTCCTGGATGCCAGCAGTTTATATGCCAGCATTGCCCATCCGGGGAGTCCGCCTGCCTTAACCATTATTGGTATTGGCGGTGGATGGGCATCCTCACTAGCAAAAGAGTGAAGATACTTTATCCTCTCGTAGAGAGCTTGTTCTTCCGCCCACTCTATTGGGCAGTCATACCACTCGTTGTCTTTTGTTGCCATGTGCAACAGATACTCTTTAGGACACGCTAATAACTTGGCGTCTCCTGCCATTCTTCCGAGCGTGAGATGTCCATCTGTATACAACTCTTGCACTTAACCTCTCCAATGTTAAACTGCATGGAGTCAACATGTTCACACACGTCAACAATTTCTTCACCCAAGATCTCGCCCTCTTGTTCGGCAGTCCAATCGAAACGCTTATTTCGCCACATGACTTCTGATCCAGATAGCGTTGTTACAACTCGTCGGATTGAGAGAAATATCTTAGGTCCGGATGAAAAATGAATGTCTTGGATAAACTCCTGGTATACGTCATCTCCTATCTTGTGAGTATGTAATGGTAGTTCCCATCCATACCACACCTCAGGACGAGCGTACTCTTGTTGATCTACCGACCCCTTTAGAAACGCATTAGCTTCTTCGGTAAACCCTATGATGTCACATGTTCTTGTGATGGCTAACCTCCTTAAAATACTGCCGCCAGTATATGCGCGACTACATACGCTATGTATAGCGTACATAGAATTATGATGAACACCCCGAAGAAATCTCTGTTGCTAGGCATCGACCGATTCTCCTTTTGGCTCTGGTGGAGGTAGCTGCGTGAATGCATACTTCATTGCACACAAGCCACATATAGTTGTCGCTGTTACCTGATACGCATATAGCCTACCTGCCTTTACTTCTACTCTACGGCACATGGTCATCTTGTCACCATGAGACATGATGTGCCACAGTATGCTTCCTAACGCACGGGTGTATACGTACTTGGGTTTCTTTGGCATAACTTCTAACCTTAAAGATGGAGTGAGGAAACAGGTTTGAACTGTTACTAACAGGGTCACAGCCTATCGTGCTACCATTACACCATCCCCACAATTGAAGGCTGTATACAGGATTCGGACCTGTCGTTGTTGCCGGGTTATATGCCGGTGCGTGTCCCCACCACGCCGCTACAGCCATGTGAATTAATAGGCTTGATGGCTGTAGGTAGGATTTGAACCTACTTGATAGTGAAACGCTTTCGCCGTTAAACGAGTAATTGTTACTCACATGCATTTAAAATAACAATCACTACGGCCACGCTCGGGTTTCAGATGCACGTCTGACACTATCACCTTCCGTGAGCCAATGTGTTCCCACCACATCGCTACAGCCACATGATTAATGGCGAGTGAGTAGGATTTACACCTACATCTCTGGCTTAAGATAACCAGGCTTTACTATTAAGCTATCACTCGATAGTTTGTTGGTGCCGAGAGAATAGAATCGAACTATCCTTCTGCATGGTTATGCGGGGCCACGCGCTCCTACCTGGACTCGGCATTAGTGATTAACCGTTTAGCACACCAAGATTAAAGCCAACGATATAAGCATCGATGGCCCTA
>Ga0209519_10000754_pt1 | contig 13740 bp, 11 predicted proteins | sample Rifsed13ft1_FD_184005 | JGI IMG/M metagenome (GOLD analysis project Ga0209519, IMG submission 184005) | Soil microbial communities from Rifle, Colorado, USA - sediment 13ft 1 (version 2) | ecosystem: Environmental > Terrestrial > Deep subsurface > Rock core/Sediment | place: Rifle, Colorado...
ACTTACGCAAAGTCGCACTACAAGAACGCGAAAGATTTGACTTTCGCTCTGTGCCCGATCTTCAACAAGGAGATGAAGGACCTCGTTAAGCTCGGCGCCAAGTACTTGCAGATCGAGGATCTCGGGGCTTGGCTGCCCATGTTCAACAACAACAAAGACGACTACAAGTGGGTTCGCGAGAGCATCGAGATGATGTGCGACGGCGTGGACGCCAAGATCGGCTGGCACTTCTGCTTCGGCAACGCTTGGGGTAACGACATCATCAGCAGCAATTTCCCGCAGGGTTACCAGACGGTACTCCCCTACTACTGGAACACCGAAGGCATCGACGAGTTCGTGCTCGACTACGCGAACCGCGAGATGAACGGCGTCGACTTCCTGAAGAACTGCCCGAAGAACAAAGGCGTGCAGGTCGGCGTGCTCGACATCCGCACGAGCATGGTCGAGACACCGCAGAAGATCGCCGACCGAGTGCGGCTCGTGCTCAAGCACCTCTCGCCCGAACAGGTCACACTCTCCACGGACTGCGGCATGAAGCCGCTGTCGCGGATGGTCGCCAAGCTCAAGCTCAAGGCGCTCGCGGATGGCGCCGCGATCGTCCGCAAGGAAATCGGCGGCTAGCATCCCAGGTAGGAGCGAGCTCCGCTCGCGACTCTTACTTTCGCGAGCAAAGCTCGCTCCTACTAAAGCCGGCCCACCGGAGCGTGCACGTTCCTGCTAGCCGGCAGCGACAGGTTGCTTCCACCTCAATAGAGGCCGGTAGCTGTCCACGTATGCAAGCATTAACAGCAGGTTGATACCGAGCACGAGCGTGCCGGCGACGTAGTTGACGACGCCATTGTGCTCCAGCACGAGGTTGAAATAGGCCACGACGACGGAAATCGGAAGCGCGGCGACGAGCGCCAACGGTACGAATACGCCCATGAGAACGAGCGCGCCCGTGATCGTTTCCATTGCCTTCACCAAGTCGAAGAGGCCGCTCTCTATCAAGACCGTCGTGAATTCGATGGAAACGGGGTTTTGTCCGAAGGGTTGCGGGGTGAAATGAAACCAATGGTTCAAGCCCGCGTAAACCATCCAACCGCCGAATATCATTCTTCCCGCGATGACCAGATACTTCATGATCCGCACCTCCGGCCGAAACGTGTACCATTCTAAACCGCGAGGGGGTTGCTATGAGCAAGTGGAGTAACGGTCTTCTCGCGGGGCTGGCTGCGACGATCGTGCTGTCCGTGCTGATGGCCATGAAATCCGCGCTCGGCTTCATGCCCGCCGTCGACGCGATCGAGATGTTGAGGCAGCTCGGCGCTACACACTTCGGGCTGCCCGGAAGCCCCGTCGCAGCGTGGATTGTCCACCTCGCCATCGGCGTTGTGCTATGGGGTCTCGTGTTCGCGGGCACGTACGAGACATGGCCGGGCGCGCCGGCGATAAAGGGTGCCGTGTTCGCGATCATGATCTGGCTGCTCATGATGAGCATGTTCATGCCGATGGTCGGCGCGGGTTTCTTCGCCACGAACATCGGGCCTGCCGCTGCCGTCGCGACGCTCGTGCTGCATCTCGTTTTCGGTGTCGTTCTCGGCGGCGTTTTCGGCCGGCGGTACGAAGGGGGCGCTACCGGAACGTTCCGCTGACCGTGAGTCCGATGAAGCCCGGTGCGAAAGCGGGCGCGACGGCGAGCTCGGCACGGTCGACGAAAATGTACGCGCTCGCGATCCCTAGACTCGCGCCCGCAAGCACGTCCGCCCAATCGTGCTCGTCGGAGTCCACGCGCTCCCATGCGACGAATCCCGCGGCGGCGTAGGCGGGCCAGGCGCTCTTCCGTCCAAAGCGGCGTTGGATGAACGCCGCGCCCTGAAAAGCCATCGACACGTGTCCCGACGGGAAGGCATCGTCACCTTCGCCGTCCGGACGCGGCTTATCGAACGCTTCCTTGAGCACCCACGTGGCCGCGACGTTCGCTCCAAAGGAGCGGTAGAACTGTCCCCGTCCCTCGCGATCGCCGCGTTTTACCGTGAGAGCGAACGCGGCTGCGGGCAGCGCGACGCGCGTGAGATCGCTCGCCGTTTCCGCGGCATCGTCCGCATAGACATTCGGAGTTGCCGCAAACCAAAACGCCGCACTACCGGCTAGGAATAGCGAGTAGAGCTCGCGCCGACGACGGCGCGGGCACAGCGCCCTGCGACAGAATCGCGGCCAGAGGCCGCTCTCACTGGAAGACAAGCGAGTCGAGGCGCGATTCCGCGGAAACATTCCCGAAAGTACTTTAGCTTCGTTCAGGTTGATACGCGCGAAATCCCTCAGCGGAGGGGCGATTGTCCCTCGTGCAACTTCTCTATTGCAGCTCGTCGAGCACCGGTTGAATGCCGGGCAGCACGACGAAAGCCATGCGGCCGAACTCGTTGGTCACGGCGGTCTGGATGTCCTCGGGCGACCGGCCGGCCGCGTGCATCTCGCGGATCAGGTCCTGCATTTGGACGATCTGGTCCAGATACGCTTGCATCGTCGCGCGGTCCGTGAGCTCACTGTGCCCCGGGATCACGCGGTCGAAATCGAGCGCGAGCGCCTTCTCGAGCGTGCCCGACCATTCGGCGAGGCTGCCGCCGCCGTTGTAGTCGATGAGGCGGACGAACGGATCGCCGCCGGCGAACAGGTCGCCGGTGAGAACCAGCCGCTCCTCGGGCAGATGGATCACGAGGTCGCCGTCCGTGTGCCCGCGCCCGAGCCAGTAGAAATCCATGACGCGGCCGCCGAAATACATCCGCAGATGATCGTCGAAGGTGATGTGCGGCAGGCCCATCGCCTGCACCTCGGCGAGGCGCTTGCGCGCGTTCTCGGTCGCGACGATGTCCGAGCCCTGTGCCTCGAACGCGATATTGCCGCCGACGTGGTCGGGGTGCATGTGCGTATTGACGACGTACTTGACGGGCAGATCCGTGACGGTGCGCAAGAGCTCCATCGCGCGCGCGTTCTCGTCCGCGAACTTCGAGTCGACGATGAGCACGGCGTCCTCGGAAACGAACACGGTCATGTTGCCGGACGCGGAGCTTCGGATCATGTAAAGGTCGTCCGCGACTTGCTCGATCTTGAGCTCGAAGTTGCCGAAAGGGCTTGGTCTGCCCTGCGCGATGGCGGTGCTGGTCGCCGTAAGTCCCGCGAGCAGCGCCGCGGCTGCGAATGCCTTATGAATGGTCAATGTCTGGTGCTCCCCTGGTTCGCCCGTGCGCGTCGCGGCCGGCAGCGTTCAAGTATAAAGGACGCCGGATTTGGGCTCCCCTTCCAGGAGCCAAAGACAATCGTATCCAAAGTCGGAGAAGGGAGGATAGTCGTTTTGCCGCCGAACGGCGCGCCGGCCCGCGACCTCAGGCGTCGAGCGCCTCGTACACGGATTGCCGGAACTGCCGCTGACCTTGCGTGCCGGGGATGCGCGGCAACGTCGCGGCGCCGGGCTGCGGCGGCGCCGGCGTGCACTCCTGCAGCCAAATGAGGATCAGCTCCTCCTGCGGGTCTGCTTGCCACCAGCCGCCGAAGGCGCCGGGCCAGCCGAAGGTGCCGACGCGGCCGGTGACGATGCCCGGCACCTTGTCGTCGATGACCACGGAGACGCCGAGACCGAAACCCTGCGTGAACGGTGCACCGGCCACGAACGGGTACTTGCGCTGCTCGTCCGTGTAGCGGTTGCTGAGCATCATTCGGACGGTTTCTGGTTTCAGCACGCGCACGCGATCGAGCCGGCCGTCGTTCAGCAGCATCCGCGCGAAGCGCAGGTAGTCGGCGGCCGTGGATGCGAGCCCCTGGCCGCCCAGGTGTGCCATCGGCTTATCGGTCGTGAACGCGTCGACCGTCGACGGCGTGAACTGACCGGCCTGCGCCGAGATGTAGAACGTGGCGATGCGCGCGCGCTTTTCGGGCGCAACGGCGAAGCCCGTGTCGTCCATGCCGAGCGGCTCGAGCAGGTGCTCGCGCATCGCGGAGGCCAAGTCCGTGCCGAGCACGCGCGCCGCGACGAAGCCGAGCACGTCGATCGAATGCCCGTAGTTGAAGCGCTCGCCGGGCTGGTAGACGAGCGGCAGCTCTGCGATCGTCTTCAGCCAGGCAGCCGGCGTCATTTCGCTCGCGATACCCATGCCGATGCGGCTCATCAGCGCGGCGCCGAGCGGCAGCGGCGCGAGGAAGCCGTACGCGAGCCCCGAGCGATGCATCATCAAATCTTCGATGGTGATCGGGCGCGCGGCCGGGACGGTATCGTCGAGCGGCCCGTCGGGCCGGCGCAGCACCCGCATGTTCGCGAACTCCGGCGCCCAGCGCGTGATGGGATCGTCGAGCCGCAGCTTGCCTTCGTCGACGAGCTTGAGCGCCAGGGCCACGGTCACGGGCTTCGTCATCGAAGCGAGCCCAAAGATCGCGCCGCTATCCATAGGCACCTTGCGCTCAAGGTCGAGCCAGCCGGCCGTGGCGTCGGCGACGAGCTCGCCTTTTTGCCAGACCTGCGCCACGACGCCGGGGATGTCGCCGGATTCGACGGCGCCGCGCGCGGCCGCCTGCACGGCGTCTTCCAGCTTCGGCACCGCTGCGAGCGCGATGCGTCCGCCGGGTACGAGCGCGGCGCAAGACAAGGCGGTTCCAGCCGCCATCAACTGACGGCGCGTAAGCGAATTGCTCATGGTGTTCACTCCGTGAGTGGAAAGTAGTGATCGACCCAACTGCCCGCGGTGACGTTGAGCCCTTGTGGAAAGACCTCGAACGCCGGCGATGGCGCGCGCGACGTGAGGCGCGGGACGTAGTGCGAATAGATCCGCTCGCGAGCTGCGTTGACCTGCGGGAACACGTCCCCCTTGCGCACCACGAGGCGGAACACTGCACACGTGGCGGCCGGCAAGCTGCGCCGCTGCAGCTCCGGTGGCGGCGAGGCATCGGCGCTGACGCGCAACGCCGAAAAGAACTCGCTGGCGCCGGCGGGTGGATCGAACTTCAGCAGCACGGCGTACGTGCTGGCATCGAGCTCGCCGGGAAAGCCGCGCAGCGACTCGAGCCGCCGCCACGTCTGCGGGACCTCGTGACCGTTCGCGGGTGTGATGCGCCGGACGATGCCGGCGAGATGCAGCTCCGGCACTTGCTCCACGCGCTCGTGAATCTCGGGCTCGTGCGCTGCCGACTTTTTTCGCCGCAGCACGTAGCGCACGGGTCCCAAGCTGCGCAGACGCCCCGGCGGATGACCGAATGCACGCACGAACGCGCGCGTGAACGCTTCCTGCGAATCGAAGCCGCTGTCGAACGCGAGATCGACGATGCGCAGATTCGGCTCCTTGAGCAGGCGGCCCATCGCGGCTTCGAGGCGCCGGCCGCGCACGTACGACATCACGCTCTCGCCCTGCAGCCGCGTGAAGCCGCGCGAGAATCGCGACGCCGAGTAGCCGGCGTGATCGGCGATGCTCTTGACCGTCATCGGCTCGAACAGGTGCGCCTCGATCCAAGCGATCGCGGTGAGGTGCGCGTGGATCAGCGCCGCTTCTTCGGACGGGTCCGGCGCGTGAGTCGGCTCGGGGGGCGGGCGTTGCTGCGACGACATCGCCGCTATTCTAGGGAGCGCTCGGCGCGTGTCTTGATCGATCCTGCTCGGGCGGCACGTCCCGCCCGTTTCATGCCCGGCGATTCACAGCCGGTCGCCAGAACCGCAGGATCTACGTCCCAGTAGGGGGCTCATCGTATACGAGTGGTCCGTCTCCAACGATCGCTTTATCATTCCTATCCGTTCCCGCTCGGAGCTTCCGACATGAGACGTCTGTCCGCCGCTCTTTCAGCGTTTGCCGCGACCGCGCTCCTCGGCGCGCCCGCTTTCGCCCACCACAGCCAGGCCATGTTCGATCAGTCGCAGGAGATACTGATCGAAGGGACTGTCGCGCGGTTCGACTGGGTGAACCCGCACATGTACCTGATCGTCGAGACCACAGGCCCGGACGGCGAGCCGGCGCTGGTAGAAGGCGAAGGCCTCGGGATTACGCAGGCGCTCGTCGATGGCTTCCGCCGCGAGGCGCTCGAGCCCGGCACGCCGGTCGTCATGCGCGCAAACCCCAATCGCGGCGGCTGGGGCAAGCAAGTCCGCATTCTCGACGTCACGACCGAGGACGGCGAGATCCATCCGTTCTATGCAGCGAGTACGCGCAATCGCACGCTGACACCGGCCGCGAGCCTCGAGGGTCAATGGGCACCCTCCAGGGCTGCGCTTGGCGCCGGTTTCGGGGCCATGGCGCGCTGGCCGATCACGCCGGAAGGCCGTGCCGCTCAGCAGGAGATGGTCGCCGACGGGCTCTGCTTTGTAGAACCCGTACCGTTCCTCGCGGTACTCGACGAGATGCGCTCGATCGCGATCGGCGAAGACGAGGTCGTGCTGCACTTCGACAACACGGGCGATCATGTCGTGCGCACGGTCCATATGAGCTCGGAGCATCCGGCTGACGTTCAACCCTCGCGCCATGGGCACTCCATCGGGCGGTGGGAGGGCGATACGCTCGTCATCGATACGATCGCCTACGAGCCGAACCCCTCCGGCAACGGCGGGAACGTGCCGTCGAGCCCGGGCAAGCATACCGTCGAACGGCTGACACTCACGGAAGATCGCCTGCGGCTGCGCTATGAGATCACGGTCGAAGACCCAGTGTATCTCTCGGAGCCCGCCACATTGGCGCAGCAGTGGGACCATCGTCCGGACCTCGAATTCTCGCCGCCGTCGGAGGTCTGCGACGACGAGGTCGCGGCCAGGTATCGCGACCACGTACCGGAGTAAGTCGATCGATATCGGCGATGACGAGATCGTGATCCGCTTCGACAACTCGGGTGACGAGGGCGTGCGCGTCGTCCCCCTCGACGCGGCGCATCCCACCGATGTCGAGCCGTCGCTCTTCGGTCACTCCATCGGTCGGTGGGAGGGCGAGACCCTCGTGATCGATACCGTCGCCTTCGAGCCCAACCCCTGGGGTCTCTTCGCCCGCGTGCCGTGGAGCGCGGGCAAGCACACGGTCGAGCGGCTGACACTCATTGAGGGCTGCGGCCGCGGTATGAGACCACCGTGGAGGATCCATATCTCGAGGAGCCGGTTACGCTCGCGATGCTGTGGGATCACCGGCCCGACCTTGAGTTCTCTCTCCGCCGACGAAGCGTACGACGACGCAATTGCCCAGGTATCTTGAGGAATAGTCGGGTTTATCACCTGTTTCGAAGCTTAGGAGCTGAAAGATGCGGCGCGTGATCAAGTCGTTCACCTGACCGCACGGTTCTGAACCGGGCGATGCGGCGGGTAACCCGTCTACGGCAACTCGGCACGCCGTCGAAGGCCAGCAAATTGTTAACCGACTCATAGGCGAGTGATGCAGTTGGGACCCACATTTTAGACGCGTGCGTTGCCCTGCCGCTTCGTTTCTTGAGGAGCCAGACTCGATGGACCAATCCTGGTTTGAGATGCGGGACGTTCGGCGGCGGTTTTTCGCCAAAGCCGTCTGGATCCCTCTACGCGCATCTCAGGTAGTTCTGGAGGAAGGTCGATACGGATACGTCGGCTATCGAGAGGAGTTCTTCGGCGCCGGCACGCTCGCAGTGCCGATGGGATCGAAGCCGCAGGCACAAGACGTGCTCGACTGGAACGAGGTCGGCATCTCACACGATCACGCCGGACACCTAGACAACGGCGTCTACGTACCAGCGCATTGCTATCGCGACTATCAAGGGCTCTTTGACGGCGAGCATCTCGTACTTGACCAACGTGGCAACAGCGCCGAGCCGCGTCAGTGGCACCTCGCGCAGGATCTCTCAATAACGCTCGGCTTGAAGCGCGAGGAGGACGTCTGGGTGCGCCCCGACGAAGGATACGTGGATGTCGCTCGCCTCAGCCGAGCTTCGGACGGCGCACCAGAGCTGCTCGAGATTCGGGGTGGGCACCTGAGAGACTATCTTGCCGCGAGAGAGCTCGCCCTGTGCGTGACCTCGTATCGTCAACGGGTCGAGGTCCGCGCGTCCGGGGACGGTATCTCTTGGGCAGAATCCCCCGCCACCGACAGCGACGATACAGACAGCTGGGAAGGCCGAATCATCGAGATCTGCGAAGGGGGCAGGCCGTACGGAGAGAGCGCGGCGATCATGCACGTTAAGCGCACTGACGTGGACCCACAAGAGGACGTACCCCAATTCGACTTTCCGACGGACGATGTGATCGAGTCCCGCACATGGACCCGCAAGTACGAAGGCAAGAAGCTGTATCGCATAGAGGGAGAGCTGTGGCGGGCCGAGTGGGTAGACCCAGCGGACGCTAGCCCCATCGTCCGCGGCGACAAGCCCGAGCCAACGGTCTTTTTTATCACTGACGCTGAAGGCAAGACCGAGTCGAGGAAGACACTTATCCACGGGAGCCGATGGCTGTGGTTCAGGCCGGAGGTGATGATGAGCCTCGCGCACAGGCGCGGTGGCTCGCTTTCTTGGTACACGCGAGACACTGGATCGGTGCGTTGCTCCCCGAGCTACGGCATTCATTTCGGCGTTAACAGCCTCGGCCTGATCAACGTCTACGCGAAGGACATCGGCCTACTGCCAGACTGGCAGCAAAAGATTTGGGCTGGCTACAACGTTAGCCCCGATGGCAAGGTATCGGAAGAGTTGCTCGCGTCGCAGATGCGCGCTGAGCCGGCGGACACACAAGCGCCGGAGAAATTCTTATCGATTGGCCTGCGACAAATCGTGGACCTGAGCACAGCGAAGCTCGGCGTCTCGATTATCCGGGATCACGATGTAGTTCCAGAAGTCCTGTCGAAAACACACCGGTTTCGGGCCACCGACAAAGCAGGGCTATACAGTCTGGCCAAGGACCTGGCAAGACTCACCGCAGACAGTCTCGATGCGGCGGCTATCCAGACTATCGTCACTCCGCCAAAGCGAGAGAAATGGGGCTCCTTGAAGTCCCTAGAACACTTAATCGCACTTCAGCAAGAGCCGCACGTCGCGCACGAGATCATGGGGAGCCTGGTTGGCGCGTACGAACTCAGGCATGGGGACGCCCATCTTCCGAGCAAAGAGGTGGACCAGGCGCTTGAACTCGCGGGCGTCGATCAAGCGCTGCCATTCGTACTGCAGGGTTACCAGATGCTTCATGCGTGCGTGTCATCAATCTTCAGCATCATCGAGGTCTTGAAACAGTGGAACGAAGTAAGCTCGGCATGAAACGATGAGAAGCTCATTCCCGTCGATGCAGCTCAGCGATTGGCTGCCCAGCATCTTCGCCGCCCCTGCTACCATAGTGGAAGCCCCGGCGCATGATAGGAAGCGGAGGACGCAAAACAGGAACTCGAAGAGATGACGTCAGGGAGCTGGACAGCCGGGGGTCACTGCTGTGACCGGCAATTCGCTTTGGCGGGCAATCATCACCTGCGATCGCATCAGCGCTCGATTCGATGGCGGTCATTCCACTTTTGATAACGGGTCATGCTCTCAAATTGCGGATCCGAGAAAGCGATGACTTCAACGACGCTTGATGAGTTGACGTCATGCGTCGTGTACAGATCGAACGACGGAGACGGATCGGGCGACTCGATCTCATCGGAAATGAACAGCGATACGAATCGCGCGGCAAAGCTCGAGTGGAATTGGCGGGCTGGGGCGGGCGACGGCGATGTAGTCCCACTGCTTTATGTAGCCATGTAGTCGTTGAGCATGGGCTTGCAGGTATGGCTGATGCTGTGGCAATCTGTAGCCATGCACATCGACGCCGTGCCGAACCGCACGTCCCGCCCGACCTACCTGCTGCGTGAGTCGTACCGCGAAGGCAAGCGGGTTCGCAAGCGCACGCTCGCCAATCTCTCTACCCTCTCGGATGAGCAAATCGAGGCGATCCGCGCTGTGCTCGCCGGCACGGCGGTGCGACCGGTCGAGCAGTTGTTCGAGACGATTCGCTCCCGTCCCCACGGTCACGTTCAAGCAGTGCGTGTAGCCATGCAGCGGCTGGGCTTTGAGTCGCTCATTGCCTCGCGTCCGAGTCCGGAGCGCGATCGGGTATGCGCGATGGTGGCCGCCCGGATTCTGGCGCCGCACAGCAAGCTCGCCACCGCGCGGTGGTGGCAGACGACGACGCTGCCGGAGGAGCTTGGCGTCGAGGCAGCGGATGAGGACGATCTGTACGAGGCGATGGACTGGCTGCTCGAGCGCCAAGAGCGCATTCAGCGCAAGCTCGCGGCGCGGCATCTCGAGCAAGGCGCGTTGGCGCTGTATGACTTGAGTTCCAGTTACTTCGAGGGGCAGTGCTGCCCGTTGGCGAAGATTGGGCACAACCGCGACGGCAAGAAGAACAAGCTCCAGGTCAACTACGGGCTGCTCACGACGCGCGGCGGCTGCCCGGTGGCGGTGTCGGTGTACGAGGGCAACACGCACGATGCGAAGACGCTGCCGCCGCAGGTCAAGCAGTTGCGGGAGGCGTTCGGACTCGAGCGACTGGTGCTGGTGGGGGATCGGGGGATGATCTCGCACAAGGCGATCGTGGAGGAGTTGCAGCACCACGAGGGGCTCGCGTGGATCACGGCACTGAAGAGCGGGCAGATCCGCACGCTGGTGGACGGCGGGACGCTACAACTTGGGCTGTTCGATGAGCGTTCGCTGTTTGAAGTGTCGCATGCGGACTATCCGGGTGAACGGCTCATCGCGTGTCGGAATCCGGCGCTGGCGCAGCTGCGGGCGTACAAGCGCGAGCAGCTGCTGGCGGCGACCGAGCGGGAGCTCGAGCGCGTGCGCGCTCGTGTGCAAAGCGGTCGGCTGAAAGGGAAGGACGCGATCGGTGTGCGGGTCGGGCGTGTGGTGAACAAGTACAAAGTCGCCAAGCATTTCGAGCTTACGATCGAAGAAGACCGGTTGACGTTTGCCCGCCGCGAAGCGCAGATCGCGGCCGAGGCGGCGCTCGATGGGGTCTATGTCATCCGGACCAACGTGCCCGAGCCGCAGATGTCGGCGCCCGATACGGTTCGCAATTACAAGGCGCTCGCCGATGTCGAGCGTGCGTTTCGTTCACTGAAGACCATAGACCTGAAGGTCCGCCCTATCCATCACCGGCTCGAGCAGCGCGTCCGCGCGCATATCTTCCTCTGCATGCTCGCCTACTACGTGGAATGGCAGATGCGTGAGGCGTGGCGCGAGTTGCTCTTCGCCGATGAAGATACGCAAGCCAAAGCGGATCGCGATCCGGTCGCCCCGGCTCAGCGCTCAGACAAGGCGCTGAAGAAGATCGCACAACGGACGCTCGAAGACGGGACGCGCGTGCATAGCTTCCAAACGCTGCTGCAGGAGCTCGCGACGATCGTGCGCAACACTTGCGTCACACGCGACGCCCGCGCCGGCTCGCATCCCTTCCAGATGACCACGACACCGAATCCCACTCAACGTCGAGCGCTCGAGCTCCTGCAGACGATCGCCGTGTAGCCACTCGCACGACGCTCCGAAATCGTCCAACTCCGCGAACTACAGCCAAATTATCGCCGCGGCGAGAGGGAACTTCAGTTTAGTGAATTGCGGGCCACGGCCCGGGCGAACATCTCGGGCGTCCACTCCGGAGCATCGCCGTCGCGCACGATCGACGAATCTCGCTGCTTCCGGAGCCGCGTCAAGCTAGTACGGGATTTCCGAGAAGTAGAACCGCGCTTCATGTTTGCGCACAGCGTCGCCGTAGCAGCGAGCGTTAAGCCAACCCGACGATGTTCCCGTCGGCGTCGATGTCGATCGCGTCGGACGCCGGTACCTTCGGCAGCCCCGGCATCGTCATCATGTCGCCCGAGAGCACGACCATGAACCCGGCCCCGGCATTCAAGTAAACGTCGCGGACGTTGAACACGTGCCCGCTCGGCGCGCCGCGGAGCTTCGGGTCCGTCGAAAACGAGTACTGCGTCTTCGCGATGCAGATCGGAAGACTCCCGAACCCGTCCTGCTGAAACTTTTCGATCTTCTGGCGCACCGCCGTGTCGGCGACGACCTCGCTCGCGTGGTACACGTGCTTCGCGACCTTGCCGATCTTCTTCCAGAGCTCGTCGCCGTCCTCGTAGACGAACTTGAGCTTGCCCGGGGTCTTGTCGATGAGCTTGACCATCGACTGCGCGAGATTGATCGCGCCCTTCGAGCCCTTCGCGAAGTGCTCGCACACCAGGGCTTCGACGCCCTGCTCGCGCAAATGCTTCTTGATGAGCTCGAACTCGCGCTCGGTTTCGCTACCGAAGCGGTTCAGCGCCACGATGACGGGTAGACCGTAGTGCTCGCGAATGTTCGCGACATGACGGTCCATGTTGGCAAGCCCCTGCATGAGCGCCTTCGTATCCTCGCTGTTGACGTCCTCGATCTTCGCGCCGCCCGAGTATTTGAGCGCGCGCGCAGTGCCGACGAGCACGGCCGCCGACGGTCGTAGACCCGACTTGCGGCACTTGATGTCGACGAATTTCTCGGCGCCCAAGTCCGCGCCGAAGCCGGCTTCAGTCACGACGTAGTCCGCGAGCTTGAGCGCCGTCCGCGTCGCCAACACCGAGTTGCAGCCGTGCGCGATGTTCGCAAACGGTCCCCCGTGCACGAGCGTCGGCGTGTGCTCGAGCGACTGCACGAGGTTCGGCTTGATCGCTTCCTTCATGAGCACGGTCATCGCGCCCTGCGCGTTCAGCGCCTCGGCGCGGATCGGCTTGTTGTCGCGCGTGTAGCCTACGATGATCTGCTTGAATCGCTCGCGCATGTCGTTAAGCGACGACGAAAGACACAGGATCGCCATAATCTCCGACGCCGCGACGATGTCGTAGCCCGTCTCGCGCGGGAAGCCGTTCGCCGTGCCGCCCAGGCCGTTGACGATGTGGCGGAGGCTCCGGTCGTTCATGTCGAGCACGCGCCGCCACGTTGGACGGCGCACGTCGAAGCCGAGCTGGTTGCCGAAATAGATGTGATTGTCCACGAGCGCCGCAAGCAGGTTATGCGCAATGCTGACGGCATGGAAATCACCCGTGAAGTGCAGGTTGATGTCCTCCATCGGCGCGACCTGCGAATGGCCGCCGCCCGCACCGCCGCCCTTGACGCCGAAGCAGGGTCCGAGCGACGGCTCGCGCACGCAGATCATGGCCTTCTTGCCGATCGCGTTGAGCGCGTCGCCGAGGCCGACCGTGGTCGTGGTTTTGCCTTCGCCCGCGGGCGTTGGAGTCATCGCGGTGACGAGAATCAGCTTCCCTTCCTTTCGCGATTCGAGGCTCTTGAGCAACGCCGACGACAGCTTGGCTTTGTAGTGACCGTAGGGCTCGAGGTCGTCGGCGTCGAGCCCCAAGCGCTCCTTCGCGAGCTCCACGATTCTCTTGAGCTTCACGCCGCGGGCAATGGAAAGATCGTCTTTCATGGTTCGGTCACCGCCAAAACAGCAATCAATAACGGTAGTGGTCGGCCTTGAACGGACCGTTTACGGCCACGCCGAGATAGTCAGCCTGCGCCTTGGTGAGCTTGGTCAACTTCGCCCCGACCTTCTCCAAGTGCAGCGCGGCGACTTTCTCGTCGAGATGCTTGGGCAGGACATGGACGCCGATCGGGTATTTCTTGTTGAAAAGCTCGATCTGCGCCAGTGTCTGGTTCGTGAAGCTGTTCGACATCACGAAGCTCGGGTGTCCCGTCGCGCAACCCAAGTTCACGAGACGGCCTTGTGCGAGCAGGATGATGCTCTTGCCGTTCTTGAGCGTGATCTTGTCGACCTGCGGCTTGATGTTC
>Ga0209519_10000762_pt1 | contig 13666 bp, 10 predicted proteins | sample Rifsed13ft1_FD_184005 | JGI IMG/M metagenome (GOLD analysis project Ga0209519, IMG submission 184005) | Soil microbial communities from Rifle, Colorado, USA - sediment 13ft 1 (version 2) | ecosystem: Environmental > Terrestrial > Deep subsurface > Rock core/Sediment | place: Rifle, Colorado...
CGACCCGTAAACGACGGCAAGTCCCAGGCCTGTTCCCTTGTCCGGCCCCTTCGTCGTGAAGAACGGCTCGAAGATGCGCTCCCGGGTCTCCTCGTCCATTCCCATCCCCGTGTCGCTCACCGAAAGCACCGCGTACCGGCCCGCCTTCATGTACGGATACTGCTTCAGGTATCCTTCCTCCAGCGATATGACGGCGGTTTCGACGGCAAGTTGTCCCCCCTCCGGCATGGCGTCGCGGGCGTTGAGACAGAGGTTCATCGCGACCTGCTCGACCTGTCCACGATCCGCGCGGATCATCACCGGGCCCTCCGCGGGGATGGTCTTGATCTCGATGTCCGCTCTTGTGACCTTCCGGATGAGTTTCACGAGGCCGGTCATTACCTCGTTCTGGCAGAGGACCCGGAACTGCATGTCCTGGATGCTGATCCCGTCCCCGATGGCGGCGAGGATCGCCTCCGTTTTGGCCTTCTCTTCCTCCGCTCTTGTTCGAGCCGCCTCGATCAGGTCTCCCGCCCGCTTCCGTTCGGTGATGTCCATGACGTTGCCGATGACCTTGACGATCCGGCCCTCTTCCCGTACCGCCTCGGCCGTGGTGCGCACCCACAGCCGGCGGCCCGTTGCGGTGGTGAAAGGGAACTCCAGGTCGTAAGGTTCCCCTTTCCCGACACATCGCCTGCTTCTCGATATCCCACTCCCAACCGCCGACCTTGCTCAGGCGTTCCGTGGAATTCAGCAGCGCCTCGTCCCTGGCCGACACCTCCTCGGACTTTTCCCTTGCGCTGATATTCTTCAGACGGGACCATATAAACTTCAGTTTTGAGTCTCCAGCACCTCTTTCACTTTCCGCGCCAGGGAAATCGGCGAGAACGGCTTCTGCAGGAAAGCCGTGCCCGGATCCAGGACACCATGGTGAACAATCGCATCGTCCGTATATCCGGACATGAAAAGGACCTTGACCGCCGAGTGCTGCTGTCGGATCCGATCGTACAACTCCCTTCCACCCATCCTGGGCATGACCACATCGGTCAATAGCAGGCTGATCTCTCCCCCGTGTTCCCCCGCGACCCGGAGGGCATCCTCGCCGTCGCGCGCCGGTAGAACCGAGTATCCGTATCCGCTGAGAACCGCGCAGGCGAATTTCCGAATCGACTCTTCGTCTTCCACGACAAGAACGGTGTTCTTCCCGCGAAGGTCCTCGTCAGGGGAGCTCGCCTTGTGTGGATCTTCCGCCCGGTCTTCCGTGCGCGGAAAGTAGACCTTGAACGTCGATCCCTTGCCGGGCTCGCTGTACACCCAGATGTATCCCCCGCTCTGCTTGACGATGCCATATACCGTGGAGAGCCCGAGCCCCGTGCCCTTCCCCGATTCCTTCGTCGTAAAGAAGGGCTCGAAGACCCGCGACATCGTCACCTTGTCCATCCCCACTCCCGTGTCGCTGATGGCGAACATGACGTAAGGACCGGGCTGCGCGGGGAGATGCTCGCGTGAATATTTCTCGTCCAGAAAAACATTGCCTGTCTCGATGACAAGCTTCCCGCCGCCGGGCATCGCGTCCCTTGCGTTCACCACGAGGTTGACCAGGACCTGCTCGACCTGCCCCGGGTCGGCCTTCACGCTCCACAACTCCGCCCCCGGGTTGGTTCGGAGCTCCACGTTCTCCCCGATCAACCGGCGGAGCATCTTCTCCATGCGGGATACCACCTCGTTCAGGTCGAGCACTTTCGGCTGCAACACCTGCCGGCGGCTGAACGCCAGAAGCTGTTGCGTCAGCGACGCGGCTCGCTCGCCCGCCCGCTTGATTTCCTCCGCATCATTGCGTAGCGACGAATCCTCCGCAAGCCGGCCCAGCATGAGTTCGCTGTACCCGGTGACCACCGTGAGAAGGTTGTTGAAGTCGTGCGCGATGCCCCCCGCGAGCCGGCCGACCGATTCCATCCTCTGCGACTGACGGAGCTGTTCTTCCAGTTTCTTGCGTTCGGTAATGTCGATATAACTGCCGTGTATCAGGGTCCGGTCCGTGAATGGCAATCGGGCCAGCCGTACCTCGCAGAGAAGGTCCTTGCCTTCCGCGTTGTGAACAGCCCGCTCGAACATCATGGATTCGCCGGACAACGTCCGTCCGATCATTTTCTCGATGCTTTCGGCGACGGGAAGTCCATCGGGCTGGGACGACGAGTAGAAGCGTTCGGGCCCGGATGCCAGGAGTTCCGCACGGCTGCACCCGAAAAGCCGCTCCGCGTTGGCATTGGCGTCCACGAACACGTTCCGGGCCACGTCGTACACGACGATGGCGTCCGGAGCATGCTCGAACTGCACCCGGAAGCGACTTTCGCTGAGGTTCAGTTCGCGGTTCGCTTCGACGAGTTCCCGGGTTTTCGCATTCAGCTCGCCCAGTTTATTTTCCAGTTGCGCGTTCAGTTCCTGGTTCTCTTTCAAGGATTTCGTCAAGCTGGGCATCGCAATGGCTTCAGGGATCAGGGGGATCATGTAATACGCGGCTACCGCCGAGATCATCGCCGTGAACGCTTTCACTCCCCCTTCGATCCAGTAGTCGGCGACGAATACCGTGTAGGCCGCCAGAAAATGGGTGGTGCCGCACGCCAGGATGAAAACCCCGAACAGGAGAATTACGCGGTGAAAGGGAAGATCCCGTCGTTTGTAGGCAAAGTAGAACAAAGCGGCAGGGATGGAATAGTAAGCGATGCCGGTGACGATGTCGGAGATGACATGGAGCCATACGAGTCCCGGCTCCCAGGAATAGCAGGCGCCATGCTCCATGTAGCTGCTGACGACGTGCTCGTGTTCCATACCGATGATTCCTCGACGTCATTCCGAGGAAAGGAAATCGCCTGAAGAATCAACTCTCTTGAAGTATCGTAGGATACTATCTGCAGCATGTAAATTTATTTGATGCTTTCAGCGAGCTTGTCGAACGATCCGCTCCAGCCGGCCTCGCAATCGCTTATGGTCCCCGATGGAATGCCGGCATGCTGCAGGGTCATGATCGTCTTTCCGTCATCATCCTCGAACGTCACGGTCACCAGCAATTCCAGCGGCCATTCTCCTTGCATTCCGTAGTGCGCAGCCGGGACCACGTTCCCTTTCTCGTCCGCGAAACTATCGGTACAGACAATCCGCTCCATTGGAACGATCTCGCGGTACACGCCCGTACTCCAATAGTCCTGGCCCTCGGGCGAGCGCATGCAATTGAGATACTTGCCTCCCACGCGGAGATCGATCTTGCAGGCAGGCGACGTGAAACCTTGCGGTCCCCACCAGCGCATGATGCGCCCGGGGTCGGTCCACGCTTTCCAGACGGCTTCGCGCGGCGCATCGAAGATGCGTGTTATGACGAGGTCCTCGGCCATCGGTGATACAGCCGGATGATCATGTCTTGCGGCCATATTTTCCCTCCTTGGCAACCGCCAGGGCAGCCATTGCGCCTGGCGGCCGCGCACGATAGGTTGGCGCTCCGTTGGAATTTAAGATGCCCGGAAATAATGGGATGCTTCATGTCGAGGGTTTCAGAGGGCTTCGCGAATATCGGCTGCGCACCGGTGAGTCTCGAAGGTTGCATGCACCAGGCCGAGTTCCCCGGGCAGGAGGCGGTAGTAATCGTCAGGATCCAGAGGCCGGGATGAGACGATCGCGACCTCCGCCGCATAGATCCCCGGACCCACGGACCACACGTGCAGATCGGAGACCCGGTTGTCTCTCTCCGATTCGATGGCCTTCCGGATCGCTTCCCTCACCTCGTCGGGGGCATGCAGATCGAGAAGCACACGAGTCGACGATCGGAGCAGCCCCCAGGACCAGCGCACCACGAGCGTCGCGCCGACCAAACCCATGAAGGGGTCCAGCCACCGCTGCCCAAGGTACTTGCCGGCAAGGAGCGCAAAGACCGCGAGAACGGAGGTCAGGGCATCCGCCAGCACATGAAGATAGGCGGACCTAAGGTTGTGGTCCTTGTGGCCGTGGTCACCGAGAACGGCGAGGCATGCGCCGTTGACGATCAGGCCGAGAACCGCGACGAGGATCGCCTGGTTGAATCCGATGGGCACGGGCGACAGGAAACGCGCGGTGCTCTCCCAAGCCATGGCCAGGGCGATCAGCGCGAGCATCGATGCGCTCGCAAACGCGGCCAGCGAGTTCACTTTGCCCGTGCCGAAATTGAAGCGGACATCCTTGGCGTGGGCACGGGTGTAGCGGTAGGCGAATACCGAGATGGCGAGCGCCGAGGCATGGCTTCCCATGTGGAGCCCGTCGGCCAGGAGCGCCATCGAACCGAAGGCGAGCCCCGCCACGATCTCGACGATCATCGTCAGGACCGTGACGATGCTGACGATCAGCGTTCGCCTTTCGGCGGATTTTTTCCTGTCCTGGCCGAACGTATGGTCGTGTACCCATCGTTCGATGGATTCCGTGTGCATGTCGCTGTCCTTGTCTCTTAGAGGCGGTTTCGGATCCGTTTGGTTCCGGCGAGGAAGAAACGGTGGATTGTTTCCGATGGCGGGAGGTGGGCGAGTAAGCGGGTGACCGCCGCGACGGCCTATTCGCCCAGAGCGGAGACTGTTTCCTTGTCCGGCTCGCGACTCTCCGGGGCCGGCATCGGAGAGGACTTCTGCCACCGGCTTAGTGTGATCGACTGGGTCGCGGCGGCGAGGCCGAAGGAGAAGACGCTTAACACCAGCGGAACGCCCTTGGTTCCAAGCAGGTCGGAGGCGGATTTGACCGCCCCCACCGCGATGACCAGGATGGCCACGTTGCGGATCTCCCGGTTGCGGGCGCGGAAGGCGTAGAGACCGAGACCCAGGGCGGCCAGGTTGATGATGATCGATTGTGTGCACTGGAAAGTATCCGGCCCTTCGGGCCCGACGGGAAGGATGATCCACCAGGCGATCGCCCGAAGGAGGAAGAAGAAGCCGGTCAGGGAGGCCAGGAGCGTGACGGCTCCGCTCAGATCCTCCGTGTCGTACGTCTCGAACAGCGGGGAGCGGGCGGGAGGAACGTGGCGTCGGCACCACAGGTAATGGACCAGGGCGACCACGGCCAGCACGGCGGCGGGAGCCGTACCCGCCAGGGGCGATGCGGGGAGACCTTTGGTCAGGAAATCGAGCGCCAGGGTGACGACGGCGTAGACCTGGAGGAGATAGGAGGTCACCCGGACCGCGCCGCTCCCCCATCGATCGGAGAGGACGGCCACGCCGAGGGCCGCGGCCCCGAGCAGGGGGGCGGCCGGAAGGCTGCCGAGCGCGGCGGGGAGGGTCAGCCCCAGGAGGGCGCTCCCGGCGACGACGAAGGAATTGGTGCCGGGGACTCCCTCGATTTTCCGCATCGCGAGCCAGAAGGCGGCCCCGAAGTGGACGAAGGCGAACAGGATCGCCACCAGGTTGAGCGCGAGGGCGCTTCCGTCGGCCTCGCTCACGACGACCCGGGCGGCCAGGTACGACCCGACGGCGTTGATCGAGGGAAGGCAGAAATCGAAGGTGGAGATCTTCACTTGGCGGCTCCGGACGATGCCCAGGAGGGCGATCGTCAGGAATGCGATGCTGACGATCGCCAGGACCGGCAGGAACCACCCGGGGGCCAGGGTAGGCGCCGCTGTGATCTTGCGGGAGGCGACGGCGGCGAGTCGCGTCCCCCAGAGAAGGAACATGGTCAGGGTGACGAGCAGCACCGTCCAGCGGAGCCAGCCGCAGCGCTTCAGGGTCCCCGCGTAATATCCGAGGAAGTTGGCCGTCAGCAGGATCATGAAGAGGTAGGGGAAGAAAGGATCCGGGTAGTCGATCGCCGCACCGCCCAGGCACATCCCCAAGGTACCGACCGACACCGGAAGAAAAGCCGTGAAACGGCGGCTGAGGAACGCCATGCCGGCGCCGGTGGCCATCAGCGTCCAGTACGCCGGGACGAGCGGGAGCGACCGGAAGCGGGCGTGGGTCTCGACCACGATGGTCGACATGAGGATCGCCCCGCACGCGACGAATACCGGCGCCAGGGAACTTCCCCGCCGGTACTGGTACCACCCGGCCACCATGAGGGCCGCGGCGTAGCCCATGCCGAGCCCCATGCCGAGGAGCGGGTTGACGATGGCGTTGTCGGTGATGGTCCTCAGGATCAGGGCGACCACCATCAGGAAGCAGAGGGTGGCCAGGCGGGGAAAGAGCGACGCCCTGCTCGCCCAGCGGATCACCTCGTCGGAGAGGCTGTCGGACTCCCCGGCGGCAGGCGTGCCCGGCGGCTTTCCCGGACGCGGGGAAAGTGTCGTCGGGGTGACCTTCCCCGGGCGGGCCGTGGATGCGGCGGCCGATCGACCCGGGGGGGATGCCGCGAGGCGTCCCTCGAGATCGGCGACCCGCCGGCTCAGGCTCTCGATATGCTCATGCAGCCGGTCAACCTTCTCCTCGATCGTCGGGTGTTGACTGCGCATGCGTGTGTCTCCGTGGCTCTGCCGCGGATGTTCGTGCAGGCGGGATGAGAGCCTTCATCTATAACGCGGTTCTAATATAGTATCGGCAGCGATTGCCGGGGTGGCAAGGAATTCTTTCGGCGGGAATGGACCGTTGAGGGGACTCGACTCATTTCCCCTCCAGCACATCCTTCACTTTCCGCACCATGGAAATCGGCGAGCACGGCTTCTGCAGGAAGGCAATCCCGGGGTCCAGCACGCCCTGGTGAACGATCGCATTGTCCGTATAGCCGGACATGTAGAGGACTTTGATGCCCGGCCGCAGCTGTCGCAGCCGCTCGTAAAGCTCCCGTCCTCCCATCCTCGGCATGACCACATCGGTCAGGAGCAGACTGACCTCCCCTTGGTGCTCTCCGGCAATCCGGAGCGCCTCCTCGCCGTCGCCCGCCGAAAGCACCGCATACCCGTACTGCCCGAGGATCGTGATGGCCAACTCCCGGATCGACTCCTCGTCTTCCACGACAAGGACGGTTTTTCCCCCGCGAAGATCCTCGACGGGCGGGTCCCCCTTGTCCGGAACCTCCCGCCGGTCCTCCGTGCGGGGAAAGTAGACCTTGAAGGTCGACCCTTTCCCGGGCTCGCTGTATACCCAGATGAAACCCCCGCTCTGCTTCACGATGCCGTATACGGTGGAGAGCCCAAGCCCCGTCCCTTTCCCCCGTTCCTTCGTCGTGAAGAAGGGCTCGAAGATTTTCGATGCCGTCTCTTCGTCCATCCCCACCCCCGTGTCGCTGATCGCCAGCATGACATAGGGACCGGGCTGCACAGGGGGGTGTACGTGTGAATATTCCTCGTCCAGGAAGACGTTGGAGGTCTCGATCGTAAGCTTCCCTCCGCCCGGCATCGCGTCCCTGGCGTTGACGACAAGATTCATCACCACTTGCTCGATCTGTCCCGGATCGGCCTTCACGCTCCGAAGATCCGTTCCAAGGACGGTCCGGAACTCCACGTCCTCTCCGATCAACCGGCGGAGCATCATGTCCATGTGGGAGACGACCTCATTCAGGTCGAGCACTTTCGGCTGCAACACCTGTTGACGGCTGAACGCCAGGAGCTGACGCGTGAGCGTCGCCGCCCTGTCGCCGGCCCGCTTGATCTCCTCCACTTCCTTGCGGAGGGGCGACTCCTCTTTCATCTGGTCCAGCAGGAGTTCGCTGTAACCGTTGATTACCGTCAGGAGATTGTTGAAGTCGTGAGCGATCCCCCCCGCGAGCCGGCCGACCGCCTCGATCCGCTGGGACTGATGGAGCCGCTGCTCCAGGTTCCTGCGTTCGGTGATGTCCTGCGCCATCCCGCGGACAACCGGGTTCGTCACTCCATCCGTGCGCAATGAATTCTTGTATTCCCAGATGCGTTGTTCGCCATTGCGCGTCTGAACCAATAACAGGCCCTGAGCCGTGCCGTGCGTCTTGATCTCGTCCATGTATTTTCCGAACGAATCGCGTACTTGCGGCGCGAGAACCACGCGAAAATTCATCCCCAGAAGCTCATCCGGGGCATAGCCCAGAACTTTCGACGCCCAGGGATTCACGGAGAGAATGCGCCCATCCAGATCGTGCGTGCAGATGAGGTCCTGGCTGTGTTCCACAAGGTCCCGATAGCGATCCTCGCTCTCCCGCAGCTTGTCCTCCGCCTGCTTGCGGACTTCTTCGGAACGGTCCATGTCGTCGCCGATCTTCAAGGCGACCCTCGCTATCAGCGCACCCGTGACCAAGGCGAAGGCCGCGATGGAAACGCCGGACTTAAACGGGTCGTCTTCGGAGAAGATCCAGGGGGCGTAAACGCGCAGCAGGTCGATCGCTATCACGACGCCGACCGTTGTCGTGACGAATGCCCGGAGAAGCCTCGCCCGGGCCGAAGGGCCTGCAAACAATCTCAGCGGGAAACAGTCCGGTCCCGCCGCAAGAACCTGCCCCGTTCCAAGCATCAGGACCGCAAGCGACGTGGTTGCCGCCATCGGGATGGTCGCGGTGCCGTACAGGAGGGGGTTCCCGTGCAGATAGCCCAGAACGAACACGGCTCCGCCCGCCGCCACGATCATCCCCAGGCACCCCGCAAGGTCCCCGAGAAACCTGCGGCGCCGCCCTATCCGCGCACCAAGGACGAGCATCGGGACGACCGCTCCCGCGAGGAGAAGGGTCGCCGCCGTTGTGGGAGACATTCGGCCGGTGGGGATCGCTCCCATCATCGGAGGATTGGGAAACAGCCATTCTTCCAGGGAAAGAACGCGGATTCCCGTTTCTTCCACGAGTTCGATCAGCCCATACGCCGAAACGAGTGCGGACAACGCGGCTGCGAACATTCCCGCCCCGCCTTGCGGGGGAATCATCGAGTGAACGAGGAGCAACCCCCCGAGGCACAGGAATGCGATCGAGGTGATGGGAGCCATCGGAATGTAGGAAGATCGGATGCTTGCGAGGAGGGGCATTCCAAGAACCCAACCCGACAAACCAAGGAGCCCCAGCGCGGCGGTGGCCGCTCCGATAAGGGATGCAAGCTTGCGGTATGTGTCGGGGAGGGGACGAAAGGTCCGGTTTGTTATGCCCAGAGTCAGGCAATTCTCCTCTCGCCCGGAAATGCCTGCCACCCAAATGGCATTGTAGTCGAAATCACATCATTCAAATAAAACTATAATTTCCTCGCCGACCGACGGACTGTTTCCGCAAATATTTTTTGCATAGTTTCCCGGGATTTTTGACACAAATGAGACGCGTTGATATTGCCGGGAGCAAGCCTGGTCGTTCAGCCAAGTTCGAGTGTCTCGAATATGCCGGATTATCCCGTTTTCCAGGCGAGAAACGGAAATCCGTGAACGTCGAACTCCCTGGCGTTCCCCTCTCCCCTTGCGCCGCCGAAGGTATCGATGGCAGCCCCGATTTCGATGTCCTTGAATCCGGCTTCCCTGAGCATCCTTTCCCAGCCTGCGCACGGCAGGCCCCCGGCGATTCAACCCGTCCAGAGGTCGATGTCGCGGATCACCTCCTCCGGGACCGGCTTGCCGTTTGCGATGTCGGCGAACTGTATCCTCCCCCCGGGCCGGAGCACCCGATCGATCTCCGAGAATATTCGTCTCTTATCGGCGCAGAGGTTGATCACGCCGTTGCCGATCACCACATCCGCCCATCCATCCCCGACGGGAAGGTCCTCTATCAACCCTTCCCGAAACTCCACATGGTTCAGACCCATCTCCGCCGCCGCCCCACGGGCCTTGAGGAGCATCTCCCGCGTCATGTCCACACCGACGACATGTCCTTTGGGTCCGACCTGCATGCAAGCCACGAAACAGTCGAATCCTCCCCCCGATCCCAGATCGACCACCCGCTCCCCTTCCAACAGGGAGCGCAGGGAAAAGGGATTCGCCACCCCGGCGAACGACTCAACCGCCGACTCCGGGAACGATGCGATGACGCTTTCGTCGTACCCCAACCGGGCTGCGAGCGGCCGCCCCGTGTGGAAGTGAAAATTGCCGCGAGGATTCATGGCCACCTCGCGGTACTTCTCCTTCACCTGCTCGCGCAATGTCTCGGGATCTACCGTCACCTCGAAAGCCATATGCCCTCCAATCCACCCGTTCCGGGGGACGCTACCCGACGCCATTCCGCCATCCAAATACAAACCATCTTTTTGAAATAAGATTCGGCGGAAATCGGCAAAGATTCCTATGTCAGAGGAAAATCAATCCCTCCCCGCGGCCGGGTGCCACCGGAATACCCACCTGGCTGAAGGGGGGACTCGAACCTCCACGGATTTCCCCACCACTCTCCTGAGGTGGTGGGGATACCGTCGTCCGTTGGTCCGGTCATCTCTGCGGAAACGGAATCTATACCCTCCGGACGTGTATCGAAGGAATATATGGATTCCTTTGCAGAATAAGGCGAGTCGAGTTGGCATGGTCCCGAAGGTGGAGAGTCCATGAGCTACAGCGACGACAGCAACAGCACCGACCCGAAACAGACCCCGAACCCGCGCCCGGACCCGGCGGAGAGCGACGGCCCCACCGGCTGGCTGTATGCGTTGAATTCGTTTCTGGAACGCTCGTTCCTTGAGGCGGACCGGGATACCGGATGTTGACCCCCATGAACCGGGCGGGCGGTCTGCCCGTCAATCTCCAACTCCGGATGGCGGATGAAAGCCGGCTTGTAGTCCGCCACGTTCCGTTCTATACAGCCGCCGTCTAACACATGGGTTTATACAGCAAACTGTATATGCAAATTTTTACCGGATGACCGCGATGGTGTGCCAGGCTACCGGCGGTCCATGCCAGATCCAACAGCATATTCTATCCATGCCCGATATGGCTGGCCGTCCACCAGTCACAGAGCGCATGCTTCCCGCATCGAAACAGAGGCGAATATCCGCGATCAGATTGGGGAGCTTCAAAAGCTCTTGACCTATGCATATCTCGTCCTCTTGAATTTCGCTCACAAATGCGCGCACATTCCCCGTCGCACCCCATCGTCGCTCCCTGGCGTATCGACTACAACGAGCAGAGACCGCATACGGCATTGTGCAACCAGACGCCGGAGCAATCCGGGGAAGAACGGCAGCAATCTCGGACCGCGAAGGATGGTATTTTTTAAACCTCGAGTCGGATCAAGGATGGGGTGAGGCTCACTGGAGCATCCTGGCAATTATTGCTTATTTGTCACCCACACCCATCTCATCCAATATCGATTTCATTTGTTCTTCCGTTATCCAGTTCTTTTCCAGAAGGATCTCACCGAGACGCCTGTGCGGTCTTTGCGTAACGTTATACTCTATCTGCTCTGCGAGTGCGCGTTGGACCTGATCAAGGGTTACATACTTTCGAAAAACTGCGATGCTCCCGAAGCGATAGGTTCCTATGCCCGGGGATAATTTCGAATGGTCCATTCCCATAGCTATTCGTCGAAAATTTCTCGAAACACGTCGGAGTATTTTCTGAAAATTCCCAGGATCTTCGGGTCGAAGTGTTCGGGGGAGGTTTTTTCGTCTCCCTCAGTGATAATCTTCACGGCCGTTTCATGGCCGAAGGGAGGCTTGTAGGGACGCTTACTCCGCAAGGCATCGTATTGGTCGATGATGTTCATGATCCTTCCTTCGAGTGGAATCTCCTTTCCCTTCAATCCAAGAGGATAACCTTTCCCGTCCCACCTCTCATGATGGGACAGGGCAAATGTCTCAGCAGCCTGCAGAAAGGGGCTATCAGAATCCCTAAGTATTCTCGCCCCGACGGTGGTATGAGTCTTCATGATCTCGAACTCCTGCGGAGTCAGTTTACCCGGCTTGAGAAGAATGGAATCCGGTATGCCAACCTTCCCGATGTCGTGCATCGGGGCTGCGTAACACATGATATCTGCTTTTTCTTTGGGGACACCTAGTGTAGTGCTTCATAATTATTAAGACTTAATATCCTTTTTGTAGTAGACTGTGCGCATCGCTGATCACGAGGAGACAGACGATGCGCGTAGCCCCGAGGATCGAATTGACGGCGTCGGAACGGCGGGAGTTGGAACGTCTGGCGCGCTCGAACACGGTGAGCGTGCGACTGGCGCGGAGAGCGCACATCGTGTTGCTGGCGGCTGAAGGCAAGGAGAACGATGAGATCGGCCGGATGCTGGGGGTTGGCCGGATTCAAGTCGGTCGCTGGCGGGGCCGCTACGCGCAAGGCGGGCGGGCGGCGATCGAATGCGATCGACCCCGTGGAGGGCGCCCCCGTAAAGTGGATGCGGACCGGATCGTTCAACTGACCACGCAGAGCAAACCGGAGGGGGCGACGCATTGGAGTACCCGAACGCTGGCCGCCAAAGTGGGGGTGAGCGACAGCAGCGTCTTGCGGGTGTGGCATCGGCACGGCCTCAAGCCGCACCTGATCGACACCTTCAAGGTCTCGCGCGATCCCCACTTTGTCCAGAAGCTGGAGGACATCGTCGGTTTGTACCTGAATCCTCCCGAGCATGCGATCGTGCTGTGCTGCGACGAGAAGAGTCAGGTGCAGGCGCTGGATCGCACCCAGCCCGGACTGCCGCTGAAGAAGGGGCGCGCGGCCACGATGACCCATGATTACAAACGCCACGGCACCACCACGCTGTTCGCCGCTCTCAATACGTTGGACGGCTCGGTCATTTCCTGTTGCCAGAACCGCCATCGCCATGAGGAGTGGATGCGCTTCCTGCGCCGCGTTGACCGGCAAACGCCCAAGGAAAAGGAACTGCACCTGGTCTGCGACAATTACGGGACGCACAAACATCCCGAGGTCCAGGAATGGTTGGCCAGGCATCCGCGCTTTCATATGCATTTCACGCCGACTTCGGCCTCGTGGTTGAACATGGTCGAGCGCTTCTTTCGCAGTCTCACGACCGATCGGCTGCGCCGGGGGGTCTTCCGTAGCGTCCCCGAATTGACCGCCGCGATCGAGGAGTACGTTCGACTTCACAATGAAAACCCCAAGCCGTTCATCTGGACCGCCAAGGCCGCCGACATCCTGCAGAAAGTCATCCGCGCAAACCGGCGGTTAAGTTCCAAACAGAATGAAGCACTACAGTAGCGTTCATCTCTGTCCCTCTTTTGGGGGAGTTCTAGGAACGTCCCGGTTCTGGGGTTTTGCGAAGGAGGGCGGCGAAGAAGGCGTCGGTACCATGCCGATGAGGGTACAGGCGCATGAATCCGTCCGCTGTCCACGCGTCCCCCGGACCCGGCCACCCGTCGGGGGCGGCCGACATCGTCGCCTCCGGGTGATCCGCGAGGAACGCCCCGACCACCTCCTCGTTCTCCTCCTTCAACGGCGAACAGGTGCAGTAGAGCAGGAGCCCGCCCGGGAGCACCGCATTCCACGCGTTGCGCAGGATCGCCGCCTGCACCCGGGCCATCCCCCGCGGGCCGTCCGCCCGGAACCGCCACTTGGCGTCCGGGTTCCGCCGGATCACTCCCATTCCCGTGCACGGGGCATCCACGAGAACCTTGTCGAACCGCCCGGCGGAGGGCGGAAGCAGCGCGCGGGCGAGATCGTGGAGGGCCGTCCCGATCCCCTGCGCCCCGGTCCTCGTCACCACCTCGCGCAGCATCCGGAGCCGCAGGGCCGAGACGTCCGCGGCGAGGATCGACGCCTTCCCCCCGGCGAGGGCGGACAGGTGCGTCGTCTTCCCGCCCGGGGCGGCGCAGGCGTCGAGGATCCGATCCCCCGGCGAAGGGGAAAGGATCGGGGCGATTAGCTGCGCCCCC
>Ga0209519_10000767_pt1 | contig 13631 bp, 17 predicted proteins | sample Rifsed13ft1_FD_184005 | JGI IMG/M metagenome (GOLD analysis project Ga0209519, IMG submission 184005) | Soil microbial communities from Rifle, Colorado, USA - sediment 13ft 1 (version 2) | ecosystem: Environmental > Terrestrial > Deep subsurface > Rock core/Sediment | place: Rifle, Colorado...
TGCTAACAGTGGATACTCTAATTATACTGCTGAGGAATCTATAGATTTTCAACAACCTGATATAATTATTATAGGAAGTGGCCAAGTAGATATTGGTGGAAGCTCTACGCTAATGCTTATTGGTGAACCTTCTGGTATTTATACTTTAGTAAAAGATAAAACGCACGATACTCTATATGAAAGACAGGCAGGAACAACTACATCAGTTAATGTAAAGATTCCTGACCCATACATTAAAACTGCATTTATTGGCTCTGGTGATGAATAATAGAGATGAATAATGGAACCAATTAATCATTACCATTCAGTTCGCTTGAGAGTTACCGGCTCTGGAAATCTTAAAGGTTCGTTCTATTCACTTGATGATGTAAATTCTCAAGTATTAACTCCATTATCCATGAATGGGACTACTAATATTCTACCAACTATCTTATTAAACTTCAAAGAACAGCGAGCCGCTGTCGAGTTTAAGACAACAGAGATTGATGAAACATTTAGAATTAGTAAGATGATAATTTTCGTCAAACCTCTTTGGACATCATATCCTCAATAGATAATAATGGCAGTAGATCCTAAATTCTCTCGTCTAAAGCCTTTGTTGATGACTACTGGACTTCAGCAGAAAGATAATAGATTATTTCAGTTTTTAGATAGTTTAGTATCAGCATTGGTTCAGGGTCAGACTGCTACTAACACAGCTATATCAAGTAGTAGTTCTGATATATCTGGTAAGCCATTTCTAACACATGATGTTGCTACTGGTATTCCAAATTACAGACGATTAATGCCAGGAGATAATATCTCATTCGATGATACTATAGCTAACGAAAGGACTGTTGATAGTAGTGGATTAGTTGTTAGAGATTCAATTGATCTTGTTACAGGTAATATAGCTTCAGGAGCTACAGAATCTGGTGAATTAGACTTAACATCTTTAGGTAATTGGGAGACTTTACAACTACTCAAATTAACATCAGATAGGGCTGGATATCTAGTATTATATGCCTCGGAAGCAGAAAGAGATGCTGATGCTCGCTCATTACCGGCTACTACTGACCCTACGGCTGGTGAAGGAATTCTAATAGATGCTGCTTTTGGAACTGTCGATAAGCTGATAAATATAACTCCACCAGTATTACTTTATAATGATGAGACTCCACTAGTTGATACTTTATATTATAGATTCTATAATGCTGAGGCAACGGCTGGTGTCACTACAATTGGTATCTCATATGTGGTTACGATTAGCGGTGTTACTGGTCCTAGCAGCTTTCCTAATCATAATTTATTATCCGCTACTCATCCTGATACCACTCCTGCTAGCGGAGTAGCTGGAGATATAGTAACTAATCAAGCTGGTGCATGGGCTAGGCTTCCAGTCGGTAGTAATGGAAGAGTGCTTGGAGCAGTAGCAGGTAATCCTGCATGGAGTTTAGATGGGACTTCACTAGCTCTGGATGCTAGCCAATTAGGAACAGGAACTATACCAGGTGGACGTTTTCCAGCTACATTACCTGCTGTCAGTGGTGCATTACTTACTAATTTGAATACTAGACCAGTATCACCTATACTGTTTGATTTTGAGCAGGAAGAACAAGAGCCATATTATCCACCAGGATCTAACTTTAAACCTGAATTTGGATTATGGACGCCTACTATTGGTGGTAGTGGTGGACAAAGCGGTCAAGTATATTTATTTCAACATGGTTATTGGTGGAAATATGAACGATTTGTAACTGTTCATTGTTTCGTTCAGCTCTCAACTTTAGGAACCATTACAGGAAATGTAGAAGTTCAAGGGCTTCCATTCCCTACAGTTAATCTTACACTTTATCGTGCTGCTTGCGCTGTTAATTGGGCTAATCTTAATACTGCAGTTGTTGTTGTTCAGGGATTCTTAGTGTCTAATATATCAGTATTAGGACTATTTGGTATGACAGGAGCAGTTACTACAGTAACACAATTAGCTCAAGCAGACTTAACTAATAGCACAGTTTTTGCATTTTCAATTGGTTATCAAATTTAGGTGAAACATGGCTAGGATTGCTAAAAAACTTCACGGACCTGCTCTAGTAACCAACTCTGCTGCAACAAAATATACTGTTCCAGCCGTTACCAAAACCATAGTGCGACATATTCATATTCAAAATCCATCAGCTGCTGTTGTCACATTTACTATGTCTATTGGAACTGATGCAGCCGGTGTTAGGATTTTTGATGCTTTTAGTATTGGTGCTGGACAGGTATTAGATCATTTCTGTTATTATGTGCTAGAAGCTGCAGAAATTATTCAAGCATTTGCTGGGACTACTAATATTCTTACATTAACTATTAACGGTGATGAATCAATTCTTTCATAGATAAATAAATGGCTACTAGACTTGACAGCACAATTTATCCTTCAAATGCAACCGATGCAGAATTTCGTGCGTGGGTTCAGTTTGTTGAAGATACTCTTGTAACTACTGGTGGTTGGGTAGTTACGGCTGACACGGGCCAGATGACTATTTCTACAGCCACTGCCCCAGGTGCTGGAAATACAAAAGTAGGTTATCGTATCTATAGGATGAGTGATGTATTACAAGCCGCTAATCCAGTATTTGTTAGAATTGATTATGGTTCTGGTGCTGCTTCTACTAGTCCAGGGATGTGGCTAACTATTGGTCAAGGTTCTGATGGGGCTGGAACTATTACTTCGATAAGATATAATGGTGGTGCCAGTGCCTCAGCCAATGTCGCTACTGCTGGAACTGTAACAACTGGAACAATTAATAGTTATTCATCTGCTGCTTCTAATAGAGTATCTCTTGGAATGTTTTGTCAGACTGGTTCGGTTACTCGTAATCTTGTAATGTCGTTAGAGAGAAGTAAAGATTCATTGGGGGCTGATACTGGAGATGGACTTATTTTAGTTTCTTGTATAGGTGGCGTGCCTGTTGATGCAAGATATATTAAACTGTCAGCTTCCCAACCACCTGCTGATACTAATATAAATTGTTTACTCCCAACTCAGAATCCTGGCACATTTGGAGCTGACGTTGGTGTAGGAGTTCATATCCCATTTGCCGGTGTAGCTCAATATCCGGCTACAGGTATAGTTGTAGTAAGACAGGCTGATTTTGCTGTAGAAGCTGGATTCTCTATGACTATGTATGGTGCAACCGTTACCTTCCAGCATCTTAATTTAGCACGCAATCGTTTTCCTAATGGTAGTGTATCTGATGATGCTAATTCACGTCTTTGTATTAGATTTGATTAGTTATGGCTAATGTTCCTAGTCTCGTATTTAATGGACCTTATATCAATTCGTTAGGAATTACTGTAGAATTACCAAATACTGGTGGACGTATCAGACGTCCATTAATGACACCTTTTAATTTACAGCCTAGTTATTTAACATTAGATAGGCCAATTATTGGACAGATATGGCCTCGTGGGTTATGCAGCGGAGATAGTGAAGTGACTGCATTTCAGTTACCTACTGGAGTGGAGGTATTTAGAGCTACTGACTTTACGTTAGCCGATGCAACTCCAACTGCTGTAGTATTTAGTAATGAAGTAATAGATGATGCTGATTATTGGGATTCTGGTGATCCTACTAGACTTACAATAGCCGAGGCTGGCTGGTATTCAGTAGTAGGACAGGCTTCTATTGATGCTACCGCAAGCGGTTTCTTTAAGGTTTCTATTCGTCTTAATGGCTCTACGATACTTAATTCACAATCTGCTGTATCAATCGTAGCCGCTGCCGATATAGTAATTAGATCTACTGGTGCATTACTTAACTTAGCAGTTAATGACTTTCTTGAGTTAGTAGTTGAAACTAATATGGATACTGGTCTGAGCCAGCAGATTATTGGTGGCAATCACAACACCTTCCTTCAGTTAGTGAGGCTTGTATGATGATTAGTAATTTTGGGTTAGATTTCATTATAAGTTGGGAGAAGTTTCGTTCAAAGGCATACTTAGACCAGGCTAAGATTTGGACTATTGGATTTGGAATTATTCGTTATACTAATGGAAAAAAAGTAAAAAAGGGAGATATTATGAGCTTACCAATTGCCAACATATATCTCCAAGCTGAATGTGACGGTATTGCTGAGAAACTTAATGCATTTCTTAATAAAAACTTGGCTCAACATAAATTTGATGCTTTAGTTAGCATAGCTTATAATATTGGAACACAAGGACTCAAAACTAGCACATTACTACGTGAAATAAATAAAGATAATATAATAATTGAAAATCATTTTACTAGATGGAATAAAGTTACTATTGATGGTAAATTGGTCGTTAGTAAGGGATTAATAAGGCGTAGGAAGTCAGAGTTTCAGTTGTTCAAAGAGGCCGATTATACCGGCAATGAATAGGTGACATATGCCTGTAGGTGCTGCTTTTCCCATTGGCGGTGAGAACTACATGAGAACTTCTCGTCCATATGGTGGTCCAACTGGACGGGTTGCTTCTAGAAGTTCATTTAAAACTGCATATCCAGCCGCTGTTGACCAAACAGGCGAGGATTATAGTAATATAATGGAAAATTATCAGAATATTCTAAAGGAACCTCAAGATAGTAGATATGGTAATTTATTCTCTGAATATCAGAATCTATTGAATAGGGGACCAATAACACCAGAAAGATTATCATACAGCCAAACTCCTGATGTTGCTTCGTCGATGGCTGGTCTTAAGGATTTATCTAATACTGGCGGATTGAGTGAGGAAGGCATTAGAGATTTAAGAGCTAGGGGTATTTCTCCTATTCGTTCTGTTTATGCCAATGCACAAAGAAATATGGATAGGCAAAGATCTCTAAGTGGTGGATATAGTCCTAATTATAATGCTGCATCTACTAGGATGGCTCGTGAATTATCAGAACAGGTTGCTGGTGCAACGACTGATGTAAATGCACGTATAGCTGAAATGCAGCAAAGAGGAAGGCTTAGTTCAGCACCGCAGTATGCTCAATTTGCTGGACAAGAAGCAGGAGCAGAAAGAGATATTAATAAATTCAACGCTGACGCTGCCTTTAGAGCACAGGAACTTGCTGGTGGCAATAAATTAGCCGCTATAAGGGGAATGGAAGGACTTCTTAACCAACCTGATAAGAGACTTGAAGCATTACGTGGTATGACTTCACTTTATGGAACTACTCCTGCACTAGCATCTACTTTTGGGAATCAGGCCTTATCTGCTGCACAGCTACAACAGCAGGCTAATCAGTCTGCACAAGGAACTGCGGCTAATGCCTTCTCAACAGTTGCTAGGAATAGAGCTTCAAGACCTACAAGACAGCAGTCTACATATAAGCCTCCGCCAACTAGTTATGGAAGTCCAATGAAATCTTTATTTACAGGAACTCCTATTGGTGGGACAAATGCTCTTAAAAGATACTATGGGGGTGGCTAATGGCTTCTTTCTCTGAACGGCTTAGAATGAAATCTATTTATGGTGGTAGTAATCCATTTACACCAAAAGCTCCTAGTCCACTAGGCTTATTAGATCAAATGATTAAAAGATTGCCTAGTGAGGAAACTCCTTTTCAAGCTGGAAGAATGCAGACTATTACAGAGAATTTAGACCCAGAGAGACAGAAGCAGGTAACTGTCCAACAGTCTATTTCTCCATATCAACAAGCCGTTCTTGAGCAGCGTCAAAGAGAATTAGAGTCTAGGGGACAAGTAGCTGAAAAGGGTTTTGAAAGTAGAGAAAAGATTGCTGGAGAACGTGAAGAAACACGCAGGACTGGTCTAGATATTCAACAACAGAGAGCCGATGCTTACAAATTCAGATCTGAAAATCCAAATGTAAAATTTGTAATTGATAAGGTTTCTGGTAATATGACTGCTATTAATCCCGCTACTGGTGCTCCAGTTCGTGATTTTGGTAAGACTCAACTTGGACAAGAAGAACTAATTAATTTAAATGCTGAAAAAGCTGAAAAACTTGAAGATAAAAGACAAGAGGGACGAGAAACCCTTGCTGATATTAATGCAAGACATAGAAGAGAATTAGCAGAGTTTAATGCTGGTGTTCCATCTAAGAGTTCTGGGACACCAACCCAGAAGCTTAAACAAGTTGAACTAAATTATAATCTTCTAATCAATCGTAGACCAGATTTAGCAAAATTTGTTGAAAGGGATCCATTTAGTAAAGAAGTTAAAATTAATAAAGCTGGTAGAGAATCGGCTACTCCAGCACAACTTGAAGAGATTAATGGGCTTCTCTTTGGTAGTGGTAAAGAAGTTGAAAAGGGAGATATAAATTTACCAGCAGAGACTAAGAAAGAAGAAACTCCTGAAGAGAGAATGGCAAGGCTAAAGAAAGCGGCTGGAGTTAGATAACGATGCCCCAGAATCAGGATCTTGACGCTGCAATTAAAAAGCTAATGGATAGTGGTGCTTCTGATGAAGATATTACTTTCTTCATTCAGAATTATAAGCCTTCTGCTGAAACTCCTCCTATCCAGACTCCTATTCAAGCAGCAGAAACTCAAGAATTTAAAATTCCCGAAGCAGGAAAAGATCCATTTTTTACGTTTCCATTTGCTAGTAAAGTAAGGGAGATAGCTGAAGGTGGTAGAAGTATATCTCCAATGGATATGTTCACTCCTTCTGTCGAAGCTCCGGGAATTAGAAAGTATTTAGAAGATTTTGATATGGTTCCTGATTCAACTTTGCCATATAAAGGACTTGAGAAGTTTGCTAGTAAATTTCTTCTATCAGCATTAGAAGGAGCAACATCTCCTGCTGGTATTTCTACTGCTGTTATGGGTGGATTTCCCCAGACTAGAGCATTAGCCAGGAGAGGATTAGAGAAGATATTCCCAAGCATGGCTCGTGAAGCCGTTCCTGAAGCATCCTCTGGTATTAGTGGTGCTGTTGCATCAGGAATTGATGATATTAGGAGACCAAATATACCTGAATTTGCTCTTCCAGAAGATTATACTTTTGCTCAGCCTGGCTCATCTGTTGGAACTATGCCAGAAGATGCTGCTTATAATATTGGTAGACAAAAATTTAATATGGGACAGGATTTACCACACCCAATTCAATTACCAGATGCTCCTAAACTACAAGAACCAAATACAGAAACTTTAGGATATGTAGAAAGGCCAATTAAAACTAATCCTTTCTCAAAATTCAAGCCAAAAACAGCAGAACCACCAGTTCCTGGTAGTGCTGAAGGTTCTAGTCTTGTAGATGAAATTACTCAGGCTGAGTCACAAGGATTTATTGTTCTACCTAAAGACTCACCAGCATTACAAAGTGCTACAATGAGTAAATATCCAGTAGTTGGGGAGCTTTCTGATGGTTCTGTAATTATTAATCCTACTTCAGTAGAAAAGCCGCTAACAGCACCACCATCAATTCCTAATCCCCAGTTTAATCCTAGGGGTAGAACTGGTATGACAGGAACAGCTAATGAAATAAGTGAGGGAAGGAGACAGCTTGCTACTGTAGGTAATGAACCTCCAATGCAAACTCAAGTTGGAGATAATCTAATCCCACCGAGTAAATCTCCACAAGGTTTATTGCCACCTGAAGCATTACAGCCACATATTCCTATTCAAAAACGTAAGATAGAGACTCCACCTGAACAATCTCCATTTAGTCAAGTATGGAATGCCCCACGTTCATTACAGTCAGTAGATTTACCAGGAATTACATCTGCTGCATTACGTCAAAGCCGCCCTTTAGCATTTACTAGAGAATGGTTTAAGGCTTGGAGTTCTGCATATAGTTCTTTTGGTTCTAAAGAAGCATTAGATACTCTTAATAAGAATATTAAGAATAGTAAGTATTTCAAGCCTCGATATGAACCAGTTATAAATAAGGCTGGAAATATTACAAAGTATATTGAAAAGCCATCTGTAGCAGAAGAACTTGGCGTAAAGATGACTGATGTTATTAATACTAGAGAAGAAGCCATAGCCAGCTCTCTAGCTGAAAGAATACCGGGTTATGGTAGATATGTTATGGCTAGTAATAGAGCTTACACAGGATTCTTGAATGATTTACGCCATGTTAAATTTGAACAGATAATGGATGGGGCTATAGCTTCTGGAAAAGATCCAACTATTGATCAGGTTCTCGGTAAACACATTGCTGATTTTGTCAATAACGCTACTGGTCGCGGTAGTTTGAAGTATCTTGGTGGTAAAGTTAATTTAGAGCCTATAGCTGGAATTCTTGGAAATTCTCTCTATAGTCCAAGAGCACTGTCGGCTAGATTAGCATTTGCAAATCCCTCTAATTATACCACAATGGATCCATTAGTTAGAAAAGAATATTGGAAAGGCTTAGCAAGGATTGGAGCAAGCTGGGGTGCATTTACTGGACTTGCCTCACTAATGCCAGATGTTAGTGTTAGTTTAGATGCAAATAATACTGACTTTGGTAAGATTAGAATTGGTAATACTCGTATTGATCCTGGTGCTGGGTGGCAACAGCTAATGGTTTTAGCTCATAGAGAGTTACCACAATCTCTTGGTGGGGGTGGAGTTACATCCTCTACTGGTCCGGCTGGCTCACAAGGTCACTTTACTGAATTTGGCTCATCACCTGTAGCTCCCACTAGATTAAGTCTACCAGCAAGATATATTTATAACCAATTAAATCCGTCTCTAAGATTTGTTTTTGATATGTTATCTGCAACTCGAAAAGAACCATTTGATTTAACTGATAGGTCTATACAGATGGTTCTCCCAATGTATGCTGAAGATATAGCTGATGCTGCTGAAGATGATAGCGTAGTAGCAGAATTCTTTTCTCCACTTCTAAGCTCTATGGGAACTGGGGTTCAAAAGTATGATAGGGGTAGTTTTAATAAACCAAAGTATACCCCACTTATCGAAAAAATCAGTGGTATAGACTTACCAACTGCAAAGATTGGACGATAATGCCCAGAATCAATCCGGTTAACCGTTCACTGTATTTATCAGGAGCTTCTCAGGTAGCTATTAATAAGAATCCAATCTTCCCACCTGATTACCCATTAACAGCCGCTGATGGTAAAAACTGGATTAACGATAACCAAATCTTTTCTTTAGGATTTTCTGTTAATGGTGAAGGATTCTTAGCCGGTCGTCGAGTAGTCTTATTTATTGTAAATCAGGATGGGTTGTTTAGAGAGATTGGGGAACGATTTGGTGTAAATAGTTATTGTGCTGGTGGTAATTCATGGGCTGTTCTAGCTTATGATAATCCAGGAGCGGCTGGTTATACTTTATATAATAATGCTATATTTCCTAATATTATTCCTATTGACTTCTCATCTGATGGTTGGTTTGCATATACAACTCAACCAACTACTCTTGGACTGTGTTTGAGTGCTCCAGGTGCAAATCCTAACCCAAATTCTGACCAAATAGAACCTCCTAATGTTAAATGTGAGGATGTTCAATTATTTCCTAATGGTGGAATATTATATCGTGTTGGTAATGTAATTAAACAGAGGGGTTTAGCTAATTTTCCATCTGTAGTTAAAACTACTGTTAATTCGTTTGGTCAGCTACGTGCTTTTGTGTGGCAGGGTGAGTGGTGGATACTATACCAAGAATTTATTGGGTTAGGGAGGTCATTAACTCATCCTGCTGATGAGCTGTCTGGTTATATATTTGTTACTGATGGTAAAGACTGTAATAGACCTGATGCAGCAGAACAATCTGATACTTCATTATTAATAGTTTATTCAGACTTACGTGACACAGAAAGACCCCAAGACATAAAAGAAGCACGATTTAATACATCTGACCCACGTATTAATTTTGGCTCTACTGAACCTCCATTACCAGTTCCATCAGGAGAAATAATGTTTCCAGCATTTGACCGTCCAATGTGGCAGGCTCCATTCTTCAGTCACCATCCTAGGTATGGTGATACTCCTTCTGATAGACACGTAGGAAATGCTATTTATGTAGATTGGGATGATAATAATGCTGAACGATTACTAAATTTAGGTTATCCACTAATTGTAAATGTAGACCATCCTAAAGCTAAGACCTTATCGCCAAATTTGACAATTGCCTGGTTTGTATCAGGTGGTTCAATGCAGGAGTTAGAAGCAGTAGTTAATTCTATAGAAAGGGACTATCCAGAAAAGCCAATTATAGCATATCTTGATGGCCGTAGTTGGGTTCCTAGTAGCTTTCATTGGGTGACAGAAAATATATGGCCTGGTATTCAGGCATATCGTTTCCCAGGTGAATCGTTGGATGATTTTGTTAGTAAAGTAGGTAATGTAGTTGATATTGTTAAAGAGTATAATCGGCCAATGTGTCTTGTTAGTCGTTTTGATGATTTTAATGGTTCATCCACAGTAGATAGAACTTTAGAATGTATGCCACACTATGAGACATGGTTAAGGACTTATCAGTTTGTGGCTCATATGCCATTTGCTGATAGACGTGGAAATGGAATTGCAAATAATCCCAGACTGTGGAACTGGGCTAGAATGTTTCAATTTGCAATTCCATCTCAACGTCCTAATCGTTTTGATTATTGGCGACCAAAAGATTCATCTATTGAAGATATCTTAAAGAATAAATTGGGTCAGGGACGAGCCGCTATTGTCCTAGAGCCATATCTAAGAGAACATATATTAAATGAAGAACCTACACCAGAGCCACCTCCAGTGGGAGATAATGAAGAACCAGATATTAATGAGCCGCTATTGCGTCAATTAGTTGAACAGGCATGGGATGATTTTAATCTAGCTACTGAAGAGAATAGGGGAGCAGCATTAAATTGGATTGGTTGGAATTATAACCAGACTGTAGGAAATGAGCATGTAGGAGTTAGTAGAAAACAAGTTGGTGCAAATGTAGAACAGCCACATACGGGTGAGCTAATTGCACACGACATTGTTCAAGTTAAACCTCCTTTAGACTCTGAAGGAAATATGAAAATTCATTCTACTAAATATGATGTATTTACTGATACTGGTCCTATTCTTGGTGTAGCTGGTGAACATGGAGATGATAATAGAATTTGGCTTCCACCAGTTCAACCTTAATTATTCACACAATTTTACGTTTCTAGCACGCGGTCCTTTAGGAGTTGAACCAATATCGAATTGAACTTTAATTACTTTATCAGCTTCGAAATCTTCTACTAAATCGTCCCAGTGTCCAAGGAAATCCTCCCTATGGAAGAAGTAATCTTTATGTCTATCTGTTCTAATAAATCCATAATTTTTAACTCCTAACACCGAGCGAACAGTCCCTTCCATCATTTTTTATCTCCTTCTAGCTCACCAGTCAACATTTCTTCAGTATGAATATACAAACCCATTGAATTAGCTATTCCTAATGCCGTCTGTGTGTGTTCTTTACATGTTGGAAGTGGCTCTCTACCAGGCCAGAAAACCCTATAGGTAGCTACTTCGTTACATCCCATTTGGCTGCATTTCATTTTTTGTCTCCTTTACTCTTCAGATAGTTCTGGTAACTGGTCAATGGTTCTCCGGACAGTTCATATTCCCAATCAATACCCTTTCCACTACCAATCTTTTTTCGTTTCATCCAGCCCATCTCAATTAGGTTTTCAGCTATCTGGTCTAGTGTAAATGAATTAAATACTCCATAACCCCTCCAAAGTAAATTTTTTCTAACAATCTTATTATCAGGTGCTGCTATTAGATAATCTAATACTACTTTCGTAGAAGCGGCTAATGGGTCTGGGCCTCTCCCCTCAGTAGTTCTCTTGTTGCTATAGACTAAATTTGTTACACGGCTAATAGCTTCTTCAATATCTAATTGACTAATCTCACCACTAAAATCCCAGTTAGCTAAACTCATACACATTGATACTTTAAGAACATGGTCTGGAACTCTATTAAGAAATCCAGTCTTATCATGTGTTTGAGTATCTCTCCATTTCTTTCTCCACGTATTAAAAAATCTCCTAGCATCTTCAGAAGGTTTTAATTGACCCTTCTTTGAATTTATCATACTCAGGTGTGGGACGTATTTAGGAACTACTTCTTCATTAAACTTATCAATTTCAGACTCATCTTCTTTTTCTATGTCTAATAAGTCTACATCTTGGCGTCTTTTCTCCTCATAGACAATAAGGTTTCTACCGATGTAACCTCCTTCAATATTAGCCTGTGGGATACTATCATAGAAATGAGCCGGAGAACTTCCAAACAAAGCAGTAATGTAAGGATTTTTGAGCTTCTCAGCTCCATCACCTTTAAGTAAATTAGTCCACTCAGGGTTATAATGCCCATCATAGAGGTCGGTAAGTATAGTAAGACTATCTGGATCTTGGATAATCGCTGTAGATAGTTCTCCATTGACGATGAATCCACGGCTGTCTCCTATGGGTGCTTTACCTTCAATTGTTCTGGTTCTACTTAATTCTTGGACAATAGCTTGTATTGATGATCTTCCAGCAATTACACGGGTAACACCAGCCTTTTGAACTAAAAGCTTTGCCCTATTTATTGGATAACCTTTACCTAATCCACTCTCACCTAATAACATTACATATAAATTCGGTCTATATATAAGATCGCCCTTGAGAGTAGTTAGATGATAGTTATTTCCTGCTGCCGCACTAATACATGTGAGACTCGACCACCATAACCATGACTCGGGTGTTTCGACATGTGAAGACTCTGCTACTAAAGAATCTAACCAATTCAGTTTCATCTCTCATATGCCAGAGGCTATTCTATCTAATTTGTCATACAGAGCAGCGGCTAAGTCAGCATTTCTTCCTGTTAGAAGAGAGTTTCTCATACAGAACATTATAATTAATAGTTCATCTACTGTTAGTTCTATTTTAATTTTAGTGTTATTCATAATTTCATCAACCTTTCCATAACTTCTAAAGATGTATGCCCATCCCATTCAGGAGCATATTCTACTTCTGGAATTTTAAATTTATCCCAATGTTTTAGTTTGTAATGATAACTAATTTGACCAAAATCAGTTAACATCATTACAATAAAGTAACCTTCAAACATTCTATCACTATTTGGATGATGTTGTTTACTTTTAAGTACTTTCCAGTATTTAGCTGAGTGAACACAATTGAATAGAGCAATATTTAATGCCATCCTATGTTTATAGAGTTCGTGCATAGTATGATAACCATCACTAACATCATCTGCTTGAATTTGTAATGCATATAATATTGGCTTATCACCAAGCTGGTCTAAGTGTGGAACTGGAAATAGTGGCATCTCAGATGTTATATAGAATGTTTTCACTTCATTCTTCCTTTCTTCTTAGCTAAACTAAAAAGCCTTTCAAAACGATATGGTGAAATAGTATCTGCAACTGAACTTGTAACAATCACATGAAAATTAGATTTGCCTATCAAATCGTCAATATCAGAGAGGAAGAACCATTCATCATCAGCTAAGAGTTGACCCTTAGCCCATGTGTATGCTTCCTTATAGTTGCCTGCTATGATTGCTATCATCCTGTTTCCTTAGTATTGGCTATCTTAGTTATCTTCATAATAAGTTGATAAAGGGGTGGATTGTTATAAGTTGTAAATTCATGTTTTAGAAAATTATATAATACTCCTATCTCTTCCTTGGTTAGATACTTCTCTACTGGTGTGTTTATCTCATTGGTTTGATTCTGCATCTTCAAAAGCTTTCTTTAGTAAGTC
>Ga0209519_10000771_pt1 | contig 13587 bp, 14 predicted proteins | sample Rifsed13ft1_FD_184005 | JGI IMG/M metagenome (GOLD analysis project Ga0209519, IMG submission 184005) | Soil microbial communities from Rifle, Colorado, USA - sediment 13ft 1 (version 2) | ecosystem: Environmental > Terrestrial > Deep subsurface > Rock core/Sediment | place: Rifle, Colorado...
GTGCGACGCCGGCGTCGCACTGATGCGCGATTGGATCGCAAGCCTGACCGGGTGCCCGTAGGAGCGAGCTTCGCTCGCGATTCTTTCTTCGCGAGCGGAGCTCGCTCCTACAAAGATGCTTCCGCGAGCGCAAATATATCGCATGAGCTGCGGCTACCCGCGGCGTCGGTGAGAGCGTCCAACAGCTCTGGTCCGCGGACGGCGTTTGCAAGGCGAAACACGTGCGCCTCTCTTGCGAAAAAATTGAAGCGATACGGGGCGAGCATCTCGAGAATCTCTATCGCTTCCACTGTCTTCTCGAAAAGACTGGGTAGATGCTCGAACGAGACGACGGCAATGGGATGCGAAAGCGATTTGAGGACGGCGACATCGAGCCCTTCTATGTCGATCTTGCAGTATCTCGGTACGCCGTATTTCTCGATGAGTTGCTCGATGGTGATCGTTCTGACCATGTGCCGTTCGCTGAAGCCGATGTGGTGAGGGCGCGCGCCGTGCAGCAAGTCGGGCCACTCGACGTTCAGGCTCGAGATCGTCAAATTGCCGGGAGTGGAGTAGAGCGTCGCTTCTCCGCGTGTTTCGCTCACGCCGACTTCCTCGACAATGACGTTACCGATCTCGGCGAACTTGTTTCTGAGATACGTCGCGAGATAGGGATGCGGCTCCACCGCGATCACCTTGCAGCCGAGCTTCGCGAGCACCTGAGCACGGTTTCCAAGATGCGAGCCGATGTCGAATGTGAGATCGCCGGGCGCGACGATATTTCCATAGAACGACGTCATGCGCCTTATCCTTCCGGGGAAGTACTCGTAGATCGCCTTCGATTTGAGCAAGCCGAGGAGGTATCTCACGTTCATCTCGTAGGAGCGAGCTTCGCTCGCGATCTTCCAATGATAGGCGACAGCCACCCCGGGGGTGGCCGATTGGAGGTGGCCGGTAGTACGATTGGAGCGAGCTGTTTTGCGAAAAGAACAAGAAGGAACAACAAAAATGAACGCCAAACAATTCGTGATTGCATCCATCGTCGGTACTGTTGTCTTGTACGCGCTCGGCTACGTTATTTGGGACATGCTCTTTGCCGATTTCTTCGCCGCAAATGTAGGGTCGGCGACGGGCGTCAATCGAGCGGAGCAAATAGTCTGGGCGCTGATTCTCGGAACTCTCGCCTACGCTGTGCTCTTGACTTTGGCGATCGGGAAGCGCGCCAGTCCAGCTTCGATCGTCGACGGCATCAAAATCGGCGCGATCGTCGGCTTTCTGGTTTGGTTCACGGCGGATTTCACTAGCTATGGAGTCCGGGATATCGGTAACCTGACGGCCACCGTCGTCGACCCGCTGCTCGAGATCGTTCGCGCGGGAATAAGCGGGGCCGCCATAGCAGTGGTGTTGCCGAAGCTCGCTTAGTCCGCTCGTGTGGGAGCGGCCTTAAGGCCGCGATCTTTTGAATCGCGACTGGACGCCGCTCCTACAATACAATTCGTGCCCATGGAAAACGAGCACGAGCCCGGCCCCGATTTCATTCGGCAACTCGTTGCCGCCGACCTCGCGGCCGGCAAGAACGAGGGCCGCGTGCAAACACGCTTCCCGCCGGAGCCGAACGGCTATCTGCACATCGGTCATGCCAAGGCGATCTGCGTCGATTTCGGCATCGCCGCCGAGTTCGGCGGCCGGTGCTTCTTGCGCTTCGACGACACGAATCCCGAGAAGGAGGATGTCGAGTACGTTGAATCGATCATGCGCGACGTGCGTTGGCTCGGCTTCGACTGGGAAGACAGGCTCGCGCACGCGTCGGACTACTTCCAGCAGATCTACGAGTTCGCCGTCGAGCTCATCAAGCGCGGCAAGGCTTACGTCGACAGTCAATCGGCCGAGGAAATCCGCGCGACGCGTGGCACGCTCACAGAGCCGGGTCGCCATAGCCCGTATCGCAAGCGCAGCGTCGACGAGAACCTCGCGCTGTTCGAAGCGATGAAGAGTGGGCGTTTCGAGGACGGCGCATGCGTGCTGCGCGCCAAGATTGACATGGCCTCACCGAACATCAACCTACGCGATCCGACGCTTTACCGCATTCGCAAGGTCTCGCACCAGCGTACCGGAGATCGTTGGTGCATCTACCCGATGTACGACTTTGCGCACACGTTATCGGATGCGCTCGAAGGCACGACGCATTCGCTGTGCACGCTCGAATTCGAGGATCACCGGCCGCTGTACGATTGGTTTCTCGAGAAGTTACCGGTGCCGCACCACCCGCGCCAGATCGAGTTCTCGCGCTTCAATCTCATGTTCACGATGATGAGCAAGCGCAAGCTCAAGCAGCTCGTCGACGAGCGGTACGTGGACGGCTGGGACGATCCGCGCATGCCGACGCTCGCGGCGTTTCGGCGGCGCGGCTATACGCCTGAAGCAATTCGCGAATGCATGGCGCGCGTCGGGGTGACGAAGCAGGATAACGTCACCGAGCTCGGCGTGCTTGAAGCCTGCATTCGCGAGCACTTGAACGAGATCGCCGTGCGGCGCTTCGCGGTGCTCGCACCGCTTAAGATCCTGATCGAGAATCTCACCGAAGGCGAAGAATGGCTCGAGGCCGCGAATCACCCGAGCCGGCCTGAGCTGGGCACCCGTAAGATACCGTTTTCAAAGGAAATATTCATCGAGCATGACGACTTCATGGAGAACCCCCCCGGCAAGTTCCACCGCTTGAAACCCGGCGGCGAGGTGCGCTTGCGCTACGCGTACATCATCAAATGCGAGCGCATCGTCAAGGATGCGGCCGGCAACGTCGTCGAGCTTGGTTGCAGCTACGATCCCGCGACGCGCAGTGGCACCGGCCGCGATGCCGAGCGCAAGGTCAAAGGCACTATTCACTGGGTGTCCGCGCGGCATTGCGTGCACGCGCCGGTCCGACTTTACGACCGGCTGTTCAGAGTGCCGAAACCCGGCGCCAGCGACGACATCGAGTCCGAGCTCAATCCCGACTCGCTCGTCGTCGTCGAGAACGCTGCGCTCGAGCCCGCGCTCGCGCAAGCGCACGAAGGAGACAAGGTCCAATTCGAACGGCTCGGCTACTTTTGCGTCGACTCGGACCGATCGCCGTCGGGCGAGCCGGTGTTCAACCGCGTCGTGACGCTGCGCGATAGTTGGGCGAAAGTCGAGGGCGCGTCGTAAACGCACGCGCCTGAGCGTCGGTTTTGGTGCCTCATTCCGGGCGCTCGCCGGCAACGCGCCCTGAACGTCTCGAACGGCCTCGATAGCGGTCGATGAATAGTATGATGTTAATGATTTCGCGACTGACGCGGTTCGACCCAATCTGGCCAGTCAGTTATCGAGAAAGGACCGCGTAGCATCCGGATCGCAAGGAATCAACTCAAAGCCGACATTTGGGCGATACAGCCAGCGCGTTTCTCCGGCCACGGGTTCGACGAGATAAACCGGATCGCTCAGCACGAAACTGTAGACCAACGATTGTCGATCGGGGGCCAATGCAAATCGTTCAACCAGATGTTTCTCGATACTCGAAGGAAGCGCGTCCGCGATACCGGTTGGGTTTTCGGTAAAGTTGGAAGTCTCGACAATCAGGACGCCATTTTCCCATCGAGCCAGGGAGTGGCCGTGCACCGTCCTGCCCTCAGGCGGGCGAGCGTCAAAATAAGCGATGTGCTCGGTAGCATCGTACTCGCCACGAATCCATACAACGTCGTCACCGATTTCGTTTGACTTTCTGTCGGCGATAATCATGGCTCTCGGAATGGGACGCGGCTCGCAAATGACTTGCGTGCTTGTGTCTGTCGGGTCGTAGCTATCGACAGCCCTTTGACCTGCTTCGGTTAACTCGAGCTGGGAAGGATCACGCAGCCACTCCCACTGGTCAGCCGGACCAAGGAGCGTAATCCAGGTACCGCTCAAAGAGTCCGCTCTGGCGTCAGTTTGAGTATCTTGCCCCAAAAAGACTGCTCCGATGCGTTCTTCGTCATTGAGCGACGGAACATCGCGACCTTCTACAGCGATATCAATGAGCCAGCCAGTCGCTCGGCCTTCCGTGCGAGAGGGATTGATCGCTACGGTGACGTTGTCACCTGCACGAATCGTGTCTGGCCCCCAACCCAGTCGCCGCATGAATGCGATCGAAAGCGTTTCGATTCGCCGGGAGCGCGCTTCATTGCTTTCCACTGACGCCAGGTAGATGTAGGCATGAGGATTCTGCCAGGCAAACCTCTCGACCGTGCCTGTGACGACCTGCTCCTTTTCTGGGTCGAATCGCTGAAACTGATTGTGATGTGCGTACAACGCTGTGGGTTCAATCATCGCGAACGATAGAAATGCCAAGGCTCCGAACGTCCAATGTCGTCGCATCGTGAAAGCTCCCGAGATTGGCTAATTCGGAGTTTATCATTCGCCCACCAGAGAAGTCCTCGGAGCCCTGCCAAGTGACCAATTTTGGCCGGACGACGTCGAATAGCGGCGGCTCGCGCAAGCACTTCCTACGGGCAGGATGGCTCGGACAACGGTCATCCAGCGCGAGGTATGATCCGCCGGCAGGAGCGACATCCATCCGTTTCGGCCTTTCATCGATTCGGTAAAGTCGCCCGCTTCTGAGTCGATTTGAGAATCGAAAAGTGAAGAAGATCGATCTTGGTCAGGAACTCTGATGGAGAGCGGCGTCCAAAAGGCGGGCGCGATCGCGGTGGTCTTCCTGATCGCGCCGATAGCCGCAGCGCAAATCCCTACTGACAATGAGTTCGTCAGCGTCGGTCGAGGCGCCCCGCTGGTGGAAGGCTTCCCGCACGTCCCCGCTAACCCTCAGAGTCGCGAGGAATTGATCGCGGGAATAGTGGAGGCTGGTCAGGGGCTGCCGATCGTCGGTCCATTCAGAATTCCCGGTGCGCCCGGCCCCGACGGCGTGTCCGTTTACGTTCTCAACGCAGTCGCCGCGTCGAACGGACAGGCTCCCGACGGAGTCGAGCCGCTCGAGACCGATCTCTTCACGACCAAGGACTTCTATAAGGACCGCGCGCTGTGGAGTGACCCACGCTACTTTCGTTGTAACAGCGGCTTGGGTATTGAACAGCAACGAGGAGCCAATCCGATAAGCGAGCCGACGATCGGTGACGAGCCGCCGCGGACCGCAGCTTGGGGACGCTGCAATCTCGACTACCCTCGAGAAGCCATCGTAAGCCCCTATGGGTTCGAGTCTGCGCAAGCTCACTACGAGGCCCTATTGCAGGAAGCACGCGATCGAGGCGGGCCGACCGAACACACGTACTCGACAGTGCCAGGCGAGTGGTCGGGCCGATATGGCAATAGCGCTTTGGAGATGCTCTTGGGCACCTGGTACGGGATGATGTTCAACCAACTCCCGACCATCTTGTCGCTCCTGACCGAGGAGTACCAGACGCGGCTGGTCCAGCAGGCTTACCATCAAGTGAACACGAACAAATCGCAGTGGCCGGGGCAGTACTGTTGGCCTGAAGGCTTCATGCGGCGCTGGCACCCGCCCGCGACCAGCGAGCACCAGATCCTGGTCACTCCGTCAATGGTGCAGATTCTGACGGGACGTGCACGCAATTTCATCACCAACATCCATATCGGACGCGAGTTCGATATGGACGGCGCCGTGCCGCGTCTCGGCGCGGACGTACCGCGCTGGTACGGCGAAACGATCGGCTTCTGGGACGGCGATGCTCTAATTACCTGGACGTCCAACATCCAGGGGTGGATGGTGCACGGAGCGTTCGAATATTCGAACAAAATGCAGACCGTTGAAATTTACACGCCGAACCGCGACGAGAACGGCAACTTCGTCGGGCTCAGACATGAGGCGATCTTCTACGACCCTGAAGCTCTCGTGGAGCCGATCCGCATCGTTCGCGACCTTAAGAAACTGAGTGGTCTCGATGTAGGCGAGCCATATGTGTTTGTTGAATGCGTGCAGACGATATTTCCCATTGAGGGTACTGGGACGCCTGTTTCGCCGGGCGCGGTGATCGAATTTGAGGTGCCTGATATGTACGGTCGCCCGTGGGCGAAGGTCTGGGAGAAGTACTGGGAGCAGGGCATGGAGAGGCCGGAGCAGGAGGACATCTTCGATTTCGAATAGAGAAAGGCTGCCGGTGGTCAATCTGACGATTAGGCGACCGTCGGCATCGGTTTCTGATTCTGCGTCGACGCGAGTGACCGAAGTTGGCCGAGGCTGTGTGAGAACTCTCGAGCAGTTACGAGCGGCCCGAAAACGCTGCAAACTTGCGCGCGTACGTTGTGTGCTTTTGCTTTTTCGGCCTCGAATCTGAAAACATCGCATCTACGTGAAGTGCGCTCCGCGTTTTCGCACACCCTCGGCCGATCTCGCGCGCAGCACACCAGCCGTGCCGGCGCGCGACGAGCGACGTGAGCCCCCTCGAAGCGAGCCATTCGGCGCGCGGTACGGGCTATGATCTGGAGCGCGAGCCGCCCGCCCAAGTTGGCTGTCACGAGCGACCGTTACTGGGCTTCCAAACGGTCGGCATGGCCCTCATCACCCAAGAATCGCACCGCTACCAGAGTTATGATATCATGATATCATTCGCATTGATTCGGAGGGTTCGCGCATGGCTCAAGTCGTTGTGCGAGATATCGAGGAAGACGTAAAAGTTCGCCTAAAGCGACTGGCTGAGCGCCACGGTCGCAGTATGGAGGAAGAGATTCGGCATATTCTTCGCAACGCAGCCAAGGATTCCGCTCGGCCGATTGCCAAGATCGGCTCGCGAATCGCGGCACGGTTTAGCGGCAAGGGCCTGACGAGCGATCTGCCGGAGCTTCGGGGTCAGGTTGCGAGACCTGCGGATCTCGAGCCGTGATCGTAATCGACACGAACGTACTTTCCGCGTTGATGCGCGAGGTTCCGGAGCGACCCGTTGTTGAATGGCTGGATCGCCAGGCAGCTCAGTCCATCTGGATTACCAGCATCACGCTCTTTGAGGCTCGGCTGGGACTGGCGTTGCTACCGAAGGGTAAGCGCCGAAAGGCCCTTGAATCTGCCTTCGACAAACTACTGGTTGAAGACCTCGAGGGACGTGTACTTGATTTTGATCAACCCGCTGCCGAGGCGGCTGCCCAACTGGCTGCTGGGCGGCAACGAGAGGGTCAAACGATTGATATGCGCGATACACAGATCGCTGGGATTGTCATCGCACGTCGAGCGGAGTTTGCCACGCGAAACGTTAGGCACTTCTCAAACTTGAATGTCGATGTGATCAATCCGTGGGACGCCGATCAATGACTATCTGCCTTTCCACGCGGGGGTTCGGCCCTTTCCTCGAATGTCCAGTCATGGCCGAACCCGGCCCGATGAGCCGCGGATGCTCCCGAAATCTTGAGCGGCTCAGATGTGTGCCGAAGCGGCCGCTCAGCTTGAAAGCCGCCTGAAATCTGGCTTTGAGTGCTTCGACCCGCGCGGCGATCTCCGCTTCCGTGGATTTCGCGAGCGTCTTTCCTTCAAGAACGGTCGGAGTAGTCATGGGCGTGAGTATTGTAGAAGCAGTTGGTCCGACACAAAACCTGACCCTTGCCGGAAAGGGCGCAAGGTTTGAGAAGACAGCGATGCGGGCGTTCCGCCTACATTGAACGGCCAAGTGCTACCCAATTTGGCCACTTAGCGTCAACGAATCAATTTGGGGAACAGCTGTTCCGACGAGGATGAGGAAACAGCGCTGAGTAGGCGGCGGGCGGTGCTCGGCAGAAACGGAATCAATGCGTGCCCGATGCAGCTCAGAGTCCCGTACAGTTCGCTCAGCACATCGGCGAGGTCCCTCGTCTTGCCCTTCTTGGCTAGTACCCACGGTTCAGTCTGGTTGACATACGCGTTTGTAGCGGTAACTGCTCGCCAAATGGCATCCAATGCGCGGTCAACGGCGAACTCGTCGATGTGCTTCGCAACCTCGAGCGAAAGGCCGCCTACCAGGCTAGACCTCAGCGCAACCGGCGGTCCGTATCGTCGACCAAGCGCCGTCGCACGAGAGAGAAGATTGCCCAGATCGTTGGCGAGCTCGTGTTCATACACTTCAGCCAAGCGCGACCATGAAAAATCTCCATCCCGTTGGCTGCCGATATGCCTCAATAGATAGTAGCGAAGCGCATCGGCACCGAATCGATCACAGGCATCGCTGGGCGAGATCGTATTTCCCCGTGTTTTGCTGATCTTTTGACCGTCGACCGTGAGGTATCCGTGTACAAGGATTTCAGTGGGAAGCCGTAATCCTGCCGACAACAGGATCGCCGGCCAATAGACGGCATGGAACCGGGTTACACCTTTACCGATCACGTGAGTGATTCGATCGGCTTCTGCCCAGTACGTGTCAAATGCTTCTTCATCCCGTGCATAGCCGAGCGCGCTAATGTAGTTGGCCAACGCGTCGAACCAGACGTAAATGATCTGTGAGGAATCCCCAGGTACGGTCAGTCCCCATCCCCTTGCCCGGGCAACGCTTCGAGAGACGGACAAATCGAGCAGCGGCGATTCAAGGAAGGACAGTACTTCCTTCTCTCGATGAGTCGGCCGGACGGCGATTTCTTTGCTGCTGATCAGACGAACCAGGTGATCCTGATAGCGGCTCAATCGAAAAAAGTAGTTCTGTTCGGATATAGCAACGGGTTCGCTGCCGTGTTCCGGACAGACACCGTCCTGCAATTCATCTTGGGTGTAGAACTGTTCGCAACCGATGCAGTAGAGGCCCTCGTAATTACCCCTATAGATGTCGCCGTTCCGGTCACATTGGTGCCACAGCTTTTCGACGGCCGGCGCGTGCCGTGGATCAGTGCTGGTTGCCAAGAAGTCGTCGTAGCTGATGTTCAAGACGCCCTTCAGCTGCCTAAACTCCTTGGCGCGCGCGTCAATGAAGGCTTCCGTCGATACGCCCGCCTGTTCAGCAGCCAAGGCATTCTTCAGGCTATTGTCATCCGTGCCTGACAGGAAATAGACCTCGTCGCCTTGCTGACGTTGATGGCGTGCGATTACGTCGGCGATCACCAACTCCAAGGCGAAGCCAACGTGAGGCGCTGCGTTGACATACGGAATCGCCGTAGAAAGAAATCGATGCTTCATGAACCTTCTCCAGGCGAAAAAAAACCGGGCCATCCTGGTGGGATGGCCCGGCTTCTTTATCTCTTGAGCTATGCGAAATCAGGTCGAGCGGCACCCCCACGAACACACCATGGTCATTCGCATGTTCATCGAGTTCAGCTGCGCGCTGGTCTTCATGCGCCGTATCCTAGTATGCACACGCACCAGGAGTCTAGGACTTATCACGAGCGGCCGCTGTCGGCCGCAGCGCGCCGGCCAACAATGGTCATTCGTGGGAGAATCGGGCTATGATTGACAGCAACGCGGAAGCCCGACGCGGTGCGGCTCTTCTCGGAACCGCGATTCTGTGACCTCAAAGCCGGCCCATCTTGCACCCGAGTATGCCGATCAGTTTAAGGACGAGTCGGTCGTCGCCGCATACCACACGAGGCCGCCGTACCCTGAGTCAGTATTCGACATACTGGAATCGCTGGCGCCGGATCTCGCCGGTCCGTTGCTGGACCTCGGCTGCGGGACGGGTGAAATCGCGATCCCGATGTCGCGCCGGCTGTGGCGGGTTGTCGCTGTAGACGCCTCACTGCCAATGCTGCAGATGGCGAAGTCGCGAGGAGGTCAAGAAGCCGACAGCATCGAGTGGGTCAACCTCCCAGCGGAAGAATTCGCATATCCCGAGACCTACGGAGTGGTCGTTGCGGCGGCGAGTCTGCATTAGATGGATTGGACTACCCTCCTGCCGCGAATCTCATCCGCACTGGATCCGGCAGGTTTCCTGGTCTTGGTTGACGTGAACGCGTTCGGCGATGCGCCTTGGTTGGGAGAACTGAGGCGCGTGATAGCAGAGTATTCAACGAATCGCGACTATCAGAGTTTCGATCTCATTCACGAGTTGATTAGCCAAGGGCTGTTTCACGTTGTCGGGAGCCAGAGGACCAATCCCCAGCCGTTTTCCCAAACAGTGGATGACTACGTCGAGTCCTTCCATGCGAGGAACGGGTTTTCACGGCAGCGCATGCAGAACAACGCAGCGACTTCATTCGACAATACGGTCAGGTGCCTGGTCCAACCCTATGCAATCGGTAGCCTGATACATACCAATGTCGACGCGACGGTGATTTGGGGTCGGCCACAGGTGATGCAATGACTCGATGTGGCCGAACTGGCCCAAACGTGGTGGCCCGAGTGGACTCGGACCTAACGGGGACAAGGAGCTCGAAAGCCGTCACTCGCGTCGCGATCGCGCTATGATTCCTGGGAACGCGAACGATCGACCCATCTCGCCTCAAGTTCGGGTGCACAAGAAGATGCGCTAACGGACGAGGAAGTCGAACGCATTCAACAGGAGTATCAGGATCAACTTCGGCATTCGAGACTCGTCGGCTCAGACGACGATCCCGCTATTGAAATGCCAAACGGCGATCTGATCCCTGTCGGCCGCAGAGACGGGTGCGTACAGCCGATCCCAAGAGGTGGCCTAATCAAAGTCGACTGCACACCGTTTGACGGACCTGCGTACTACTTCGACGAACCAACACGAGCAATGGTTGAATCCTGCTCGTTCTGGTTTCCCGATCCGAATCGTTGTCCACCCAAAGAGTGGCCGATCGAGACTCCCGGGTGCGACGGGCAGGTTCCACCAGGCATCACGGGCGCTTGGACGCTGCACGCTTTGCCGACAGCAGGCGGCTTTAGCCCGATAGGCGGTGGTTGGACCATAAGGCTGTCTGATAATTCGATCACGTTCGATTTGAGCGGTTCGGCGAAATTGGAACGCTCTTATGCGGTAGTGGAGCAAGACGATCAGCGCTTTTCATTGGAGATACGCGATGACCGGTCTGCAAGAACGGTAGTAGATGTCGAGTTGGCGCCGTGCGGCCTCTTTATCGAGTCTGAAGCGGTTTGTGATGCGTTTTGCGTAGAACTTTGCCAACGAAGCAGGAGCTCCGACGGATGAGCAAATTGAGGATATAGCAAGACGCATAAGCGGCGGACAGGACGATGAATCGCTCGAGCAAATAGGTAGAACTATCCGGGAGTCGATAGAACAGGGGCCGCGGCCGATTTTCCCTGTGCGCGCCTTTTTTATCGGCGAGATCGATCAGTGAACGACCACCTGTGGCCGATCTGGCGCAGTCGCCGGCAAACCGGATCGCCTCGTTTAAGAGTGAGAATGAGTTCCGAAGGAGTCATTGGCCGGATAGGCGGCGTAGAATCGGCTGACGAACCAACCGAGTCGAGCACGAAGAAGGCCGGGAAAACCTTCATGAGATACCTCACATCCTCGGCAGGAGTGGCGCTTGCGATAGCCGCTCCCGCATTCGGTCATCACAGTGATGCCGCCCTGGACATGGGGTCGGTCGTGACATTCGAGGGCACGGTTAGCGAGTACAGCATGCGTAATCCGCACACCTACTTCACGGTCGAGACCCGTGACGAGCGCGGTGAGCGGATCGAGTGGACCGTGCAAACGGCTTCGGCGATCACGGTTGCGCGCCGGGGATGGACGCCCAACACCCTCTCGATAGGCGACCAGGTCAAAGTCGGCGTGCATCCGGCGCGCGACGGTCGGCCGTACGGTTTGCTCGAGTCCATCGAAAGGGAAGGCGGAGCGCCGGTCTGGGAGCCGTTCAGAGGGGGTCCCCATCAAGCGGAAGCCGTCGCCACCGTCAGCACGACGACGCTCGAGGGTCGATGGATCGTGGATCGACTGAGCCTCGGCGACGATTACCCCGGCGGGCTCGATCAGCTGATGATCCGTGAGCTTGCGTTGACCGAGAAGGGCAAGCTCGCCGAGGCCGCCTACAGCCAGAACGCCGAAGAGAACCCCGAGCTCGCATGCATGACCAAGCCGACGCCGGGAGGGATCATCTATACCGACCTCTACCCGATGGAGATCGAATTCATCGAAGACGAACAAATCGTCATGATCCGGAGCCAGTACTTCGACCAGGAACGAACGGTTTACATGGACGGACGCGGTCATCCGAGCGCCGACGAGCGCACGCACGAGGGCCATTCAATCGGCCGGTGGGAGGGGGGCGTTCTGGTCGTGGATACGGCGAATTTCGCCGACAATCGATCGCCTTACCAGAACGGTATTCCCTCCGGCGCCAGGAAGCACGTCGTCGAGCACTATCGGCTCGGGGAGGATGGCACCCGTATGACGGTCGAATTCATGCTGGAGGATCCGGAGTACATCGTGGGAACGATGACTCACAGGCGGGACTTGATCTATTCCCCGCAGATGGAGATGACGCCTTTCAATTGCGATCTTGAAGCAACGAGACGCTACCTGCCTCGATAGCTCGAACGGAACCGAGGTCTGCACAGAGGAGCGAGCATGCGAACCAGGGCGCAAGGACACTTGCGAATGTTGCTCACGTTGGTTGGCGTCGCCGCGTCAGGGGGCGGTCCCGGAGCGCAGCCCAGTCAAGAACAGTCCGGTTGGCCCGACTGGGCCTACGGATATCTGACTCCGCTCGCCGAGGGCGATCGCCTCGCGCCTCCTTGTCCTCTGACGGCCAGGCCGCCCGACTGTAGAAACCCCGGCACGCCGGTGCCGGACGACGCCATCAAGCGGACATTGCCCGGCACGACCGCTTCGTTCACGCGCAACGAGGCGAGCTTCGGCTACGGCCCCGCGGACTGGTATCCAGGCGACCATCCGCCGATGCCCGACGTCGTCGCGCACGGCAAGGAGAGTGCGGGCGTGCGGGCCTGCGCGCTCTGTCACTACCCCAACGGCCAGGGCAAGATGGAAAACGCCCATCTTGCCGGTCTACCCATGGCCTACTTCCTTCGGCAGCTCGAGGCGTTCGAGAACGGCGACCGCCGCAATGCGGACCCGCGCAAGGAAAACACGAACGAGATGGCGCGGATGCCGAGAGGCCTCTCCGACGCAGAAAAGCTGCAGGCGGCCGAGTATTTCGCCTCGATGCCGTTTCGCCCCTGGGTTCGCGTCGTCGAAGCGGAAGAAGTGCCGCAAGTACGGCCGGCCGGCGGTCTCATGATACCGATCGAGGACGCGCCGCCCATGCCGCTCGGTCAGCGCATCATCGAGGTGCCCGAGGACACGGAGCGGATGGAGATCATGCGCGATCCGCGGATCGGGTTCATCGCCTACGTGCCGGTCGGCAGCGTCGCTCGCGGCGAGGCGATCGTGACCACGGGCGGCGGCAAAACGATCCAGTGCGGGTTGTGTCATGGCCCGGGGCAGAAGGGCTTGGGCGACATCCCCGGCATCGCGGGACGCTCGGCGAGCTACACGATGCGACAGCTCTGGGACATCAAGCAGGGTACGCGGAAGAGCCCCGGGATCATGGAGCCCGTCGTGCAGAACCTGACGGCGGAGGATATGCTCAATGTCGCGGCGTATTTGGCCTCCCTGCCGCCCTGAGGAGGGCGTGGTCATGCAACTACATACCCTCGTCCCGGCCGTGTTGATCCTCGGTCTCTCGAGCGAGGCGTCCGCGCAGGAGTGGACCGAGTACGTCAGCCGCGCGGATTTCTTCTCGCTCAACTTCCCCGGCGAACCCATGGTG
>Ga0209519_10000773_pt1 | contig 13578 bp, 11 predicted proteins | sample Rifsed13ft1_FD_184005 | JGI IMG/M metagenome (GOLD analysis project Ga0209519, IMG submission 184005) | Soil microbial communities from Rifle, Colorado, USA - sediment 13ft 1 (version 2) | ecosystem: Environmental > Terrestrial > Deep subsurface > Rock core/Sediment | place: Rifle, Colorado...
TAAGAATGAAAGTTATTTTGACAAAGTAAATAATCCAGCCGATGGAAGTTACTACATCGAAAATATTACCAATCAATTAGCCGAAAAATCTTTGGCTTTATTCAAAGACATCGAAGCAAACGGAGGTTTTTTAAAGCAATTAAACGAGGGATTAATCAAACGAAAAATCCAGGAAAGCGCGGATAAAGAACAAGAATTATTTGATACCGGAAAGGAAGTTTTATTAGGAACCAATAAATATCCTAACAAGGATGACAGAATGAAACATGATTTAGAACTATTTCCTTTTGTTAAACAAAATCCTAGAAAAACTCTGATAACTCCGATAATCGAAAAACGTCTTGCAGAAAAAATAGAGCAAGAAAGACTGGAGAAAGAATAATTAAGAGTCAGAGAAAATAAAAACATTCCAACTAATAATCCCGAAGCTTCGGACTTTAGCTAAAAAAATGAAAAGGAAAGACTTACAACATATAATCCTTGATAGTTCTAATTTAAATTCGGAAATCGAGACGGTAAACTTGAAAGAGTTTACAACCGCCGAAGGAATTGATTTAAAAGAAACATACTCAAAACATGACATTGAGAATCTTAATCATCTAGATTTTGGAGCTGGTTTCGCACCAAATTTACGCGGACCTTATGCTACAATGTACGTTCGCAGACCTTGGACAGTAAGACAGTACGCCGGATTTTCAACTGCCGAAGAAAGCAATGCTTTTTACAGAAGAAATCTTGCCGCCGGCCAAAAAGGATTATCAATCGCTTTTGATTTACCTACGCATCGCGGATACGATTCCGATCACGAACGTGTTGTAGGTGATGTTGGAAAGGCTGGAGTTGCGATTGACTCGGTTGAGGATATGAAAGTATTATTCGACCAAATCCCTTTAGATGAAATGTCAGTTTCCATGACTATGAATGGCGCTGTTTTACCAATCATGGCTTTTTATATTGTCGCTGCCGAAGAGCAAGGTGTAAAACCGGAAAAACTTTCGGGAACGATACAAAATGATATTTTAAAAGAGTTTATGGTGCGTAACACTTACATTTATCCGCCCACTCCTTCGATGAAAATCATTGCTGATATATTTGAATTCACCAGCAAAAAAATGCCTAAATTCAATTCGATTTCGATATCAGGATATCACATGCAGGAAGCCGGCGCCACTGCCGATATTGAATTAGCATACACGCTAGCCGATGGATTGGAATACATAAGAACCGGACTTGCCACAGGAATGAAAATTGATGAGTTCGCTCCTCGCCTTTCTTTCTTTTGGGCCATTGGCATGAACCATTTTATGGAAATTGCCAAAATGCGCGCCGGCAGAATGATTTGGGCAAAATTGGTAAAACAATTCAACCCGAAAGACGATAAATCATTGGCATTGCGAACTCATTGTCAAACTTCTGGCTGGAGTTTAACAGAGCAAGATCCATTTAACAATGTGGCTAGAACCTGCGTTGAAGCATCAGCAGCAGCTTTTGGTGGAACACAATCCTTACATACTAATGCTTTAGATGAAGCTATTGCCTTACCAACCGATTTCTCTGCCAGAATAGCCAGAAACACTCAGATATTTTTACAGGAAGAAACAAAGATTACTAAAACCGTTGACCCGTGGGCAGGGAGTTATTATGTAGAAAGTTTGACGAATGAAATTGCAGAAAATGCCTGGAAACTAATCGAAGAAGTAGAGGAACTTGGAGGAATGACCAAAGCCATTGAATCTGGAATTCCAAAATTACGTATCGAGGAAGCAGCTGCCAGAAAACAGGCAAGAATAGACAGCAGCCAGGATATTATTGTAGGTGTCAATAAATACCGATTAGAAAAGGAAGATCCTTTGCAAATTCTGGATGTTGATAACCAGATGGTACGCAAACAACAACTGGAACAATTAGACCGAATTAAAGCGACTCGAGATACTGAAAAAGTACAAAATTCACTTAAAAAATTAACTCTTTGTGCTCAAACTGGCGAAGGTAATTTACTTGAAATTGCCGTAGAAGCTGCAAGAAACCGAACTACTTTAGGTGAAATCAGTGATGCCTTAGAAACCGTTTTCGGAAGATATAAAGCACAAATTAAATCCTTTAGTGGCGTGTATAGCAAAGAAATAAAAGACGACAAAAGCTTTGAAAAAGCGAAACAATTAGCAGATGAATTTGCTAAAAAAGAAGGCCGCCGACCAAGAATTATGATTGCTAAAATGGGGCAAGACGGACATGATCGCGGAGCAAAAGTTGTCGCTACCGGTTATGCTGATGTTGGTTTTGATGTCGATATTGGTCCGCTTTTTCAAACACCTGCTGAAGCAGCCAAACAAGCTATAGAAAATGACGTACATATTTTAGGCGTTTCCTCTCTTGCAGCAGGACATAAAACACTCGTTCCACAAGTTATAGAGGAGCTTAAAAAATATGGTCGTGAAGACATTATGGTAGTTGTTGGCGGAGTGATTCCTGCACAAGATTATCAATTTTTGTTCGATGCAGGCGCTGTTGCCGTATTTGGCCCTGGTACTAAAATTAGTGAAGCTGCAATAAAGATTTTAGAGATTTTGATGGAAGGAATGGAATAATTTCTTCCATACTTCTTGTTTCTGAACTCCAATTTCAGGATTGGGGCGAAACGTATACTTAAAAAACACCAATTTTGTAATTGGTGTTTTTTTTTATGCCTTAAGCAAAATATCGACTTTTTTCGTACTAAAAAAAGAAGCAAAAACCGTATTTATATTAACATAATTTATAGTAAATCTTAACTGAAAGTTCTTAATAAAAAACCTAAATTTACTAGTAGTCCATTCAATTCTCATCCAGTATTTTAATTACAAAAAACTGATTAACAATTGTTTACAAAATAGCAAGTTGAAAATTCAAAAAACAAATTTTAAAAAAAATTAAAAACCAATATTAATTTAAAACTGAACATTATGAAAACATTTATTATTATTTTAGTCTTTTTGGCTGCATCAACATCGTCCTATTCTCAAGACACAGGGAAAATTAAAATAGAAGAATTACCCGAAGTCATCATAAAAAAAGCAGGCAAAGATTTTTCCGTTTATTTACCCAGTAATAGTCCGGATCTGAGAGTGAAAGCTGTTGAAGAAAAGTTCATTGCCTATGACTTAGGTAAAGACGCTGAAGGAGCTGAAGAATATCTTTTGATTATGGAGGCAAAAAATGGTTCTTTGGCAGCAACTTATGATAATACTGGAAAATTGATACGTGTTGTTGAAGAATTCAAAAATGTAAGACTTCCCAATCAGGTGATTTACTCTGTTTACAGAACCTATCCAGGATGGACTATTGTTAATGATAAGTTCCTTTACACCCAAGAGAAAGGTGACGTCACCAAAAAACAGTACAATTTAAAAATTAAAAAAGACAAGGATGTTGTCAAATTAGTAGTTAAACCAAATGGGGAGATAGTTAAAACAAGTAAACCAATATTAATAAAATAATATAATTTAAAAATAAAAAAACCTGTCTTTTGGAAGTTAGACACTATTTGGGTGCAGTCCAAAAGACAGGTTTTTTCATGCAATAATCTTTAATGAATTATATACTTTTTACTGTTGCATTGCTATCAGCAACTATAAATGAGGTATCGTATCCACCGAATGCTTTCATATAACTTTGTATTGAAGTACCGTAAGCATCTCGAAAGTAACGTTTTCCTTTATTTTTAAAATATTTTTTTACTGAGCCCGGACCACCAAGATGCGCCGCTGCCAATATTCCAGATTCTGTAACGTAAATTCCGTTCAGCAATGTTCCAGAATATTTCTCAATTTCTTTTTTTAACTCCCATTTGTTTTGCGCTAAAAGAGCGATAAATGCTTTTTCTTGCAGTTCCGGACTATTCAAAAATGCGGTGCTATTATGTACTCCAACAGATTTTAGCGTTTCTATACCAAATTGATATTTACCTAAATATCCCAGTGAATTGACTTTTTTGTATTTACTTTCAGATTCTCTGTAGCCGATAGCTTCTTTGAAACCAATAAAAAAATTGCCGGTAAAAGGGATATTCAAATTGGTGTAATCATTTTGTTTTTCAGATGGGAATAAGTAGTGTGATCCATCTTGTTCGTCAACTAGAAACCATGGGGTAGTCTCTAAATTAAAAGGTTTAAAACCAGAGCTTAAAAAAGCAATAATAAGGCCCAAACCAGTGTAAAAATACCATTTCTTTATCATAAATTGTTTTTCTTCAAAACGCTGTCCCGTTAAGAAATTTCTGTCTGCAAAGATACGACAATTTTAATTATACTGAAAATCAATGTGTTAAAGAAAACTAAAAATAGATTAAGTGCCATTTAATACCGTTGAACTGCCTTATTTCAATCGTTGGCGCTGGAATTTTTACCGTGTTTAAAACGGAAAAAATTGTCTTCAAAAAATGGGATTTTGTATTGATTTTTGTCAAATCTACATCGAAACTCAAATAAAGTTGTCTGAATCTTTGTGGATTTGAAATTGAATTTTGGGAATAATTTTCCTTATTTCCGGTAATCATTCCGTCCGCTCCGTAACCTAATGCAAGATTCAGCCATTTTGGGATTTTAGACTGTTTGGAAAAAGAATATAAATTGACCGAAAGCCAGTAGGTTTGTCCGTTGTAATCCTTCAAGATTTGTTCCCCAAATGAGCTTCCCAAAACTTCTGGCCTTTGACTGGCATATTGCGTAGTATGAAAAGAAAATTTAGGTGTAATACGTTGTTCTTTCCACAGCAACTCCTGCGAAACATATAGAGCCGTACCAGAAGCATTAGCAATTATATCTCCGGATGAAGCGCCCCATTCAGCAGAGAAGCCATCAAAAACCTCAACAGCAGTCAGAAAAGCAAATCCTATACCTGCTCCGTAAATTAATTGATTTTTTTTGCTGGTTCCGCTCCACAGCAACATTTCGGCGCCAAACCGGCCTAAATGGTACGAAGAAAAAGAATGACCTACTTTATCCATTTGAAGCCACTCCGAATTATCATTTATAAAATGAAAATCTGATTTTGGGTAGTTGGCATACCAAAGTTGGTTTAAGCCAATTAAAGTTCCTGTGGCCAAAACCGCTGCTGAAATGATAACTGTGTTTTGCCTTTTGATATTTAAAGAATCAGATGGTTTCAGGAAACCATCCATTTTGCTTTGTCCAAAAACGGCTTGGAATCCAATCAAAAAGATAATGAGAAAACAGCCGTTCTTTTTATATTCCAAAACTATCTTTTTACGCCTTGACTGTTTATCCAATCAGAATATTTTTTGGCATTTTTATTATGTTCTTCCAAAGTAGCGGCAAATTCATGGTATCCAAAACGTTCCACACTTGCACAGAAATAGATATAATTGTTCTTTTCCGGATTCAAAACCGCTTCTAATGCCGTAATATCAGGCATGGCGATAGGTCCCGGAGGAAGCCCGACATTCATATATGTATTGTAAGGAGAAGACATTGTCAAATCGTTGTAGAATACTCTTTTGATAACCTGATCAAAATCATTAGACTTCTTTTTTATCGCATAAATCACTGTTGGATCGGCTTGCAGCGGCATTTGCAATCTCAAACGATTCAAATAAACACCTGCAATTCTAGGTCTTTCATCTTTTTTTACGGATTCCTTATGAACAATCGAAGCCAAAATAGTCGCTTGAATAGGGCTTAATCCTTGTTTTGCCGCTTTAGCTACTCTTTCTTTGTTCCAGAAATTACGGTATTCTTTGATCATTTTATCTCGGAATTTTTCAGCCGAAGTATTCCAATATAATTCGTACGTATTAGGAATGAACATCGCCAAAACATTTTCTTCATTAAAACCATTTTCTTTCAAAAAGATTGAATCTTTAAAAGCAGTTAGCAACGACAAACTGTCGGCTTCAATTTGAGAACCCACGCGTCCTGCTAAATTTTCCACGCGCTCCTGATTATTGAAGGCCAAATTTACCGGAACATTTAATCGCAATGTTTTTACCAAATCATAACTATTCATTCCTTTTGTAAACAAGAAACGTCCTGCTTTAACATTTTCGGGATAGTCTCTTTTGTTGGCAACGGTTTCAAAGCGATCCATATTTTCAATATAAGGAGCAATTATTTTTTTGACATCTTCGTATTTAGAATCCGTTGGAATGTAAACATACAGTTCATTTTCGGTAAACTTTGTATTCGCTGAAAAAATTTGGCGCATCAAAATAAATCCGTAAACTATTAATACTGATATTACTGCAACAGCTATAATTGTTATAATTTTCTTTAAGTTCAAAATAAATGTTTTTAAATTGTTACGCCAGTTCGCTGACGTCCGCGTGATTGATTAATTGAAATATAGCTTCGTCTTTATAAACGCCGTTAACTAAATTCCAATCTTTTTTTATTCCTATTTTTTGAAATCCAAATTTAGTAAAAAGAGCATTACTTGCTACATTTTCGGTGCCAATATTTGCATATAATTGATGTAGGTTAAGATGACGAAAAGCGTACTGAATTAATAATCCCAGTGCTTCCGAACCGATATTTTGTTTGCGATTTTCATTCCCTTGAATTACAATCCCAACTCCTGCCCTATTATTCTTTGGATCAAAATCAAATAAATCTATTAATCCCAAAGCGGGAAAATCCTGATCCTGACAAATAGCCAATCGCAATTGTTTAGCTTCATAAATATCCTGATGCGCATTTTCCAAATATTGTTTTACCAAAAACCGACTGTAAGGGGTTTGCGTATTGCTGACTTCCCAAATACTTTGGTCGTTTTCAATAGCGTAGATAAATTCCAAATCATTGGGTTCAAGTGCACGGATATATATGTTTTCGCCTTTTAATGTTATCATTTTATATTTCTATAGTTCCTTTAAAAACAAATTCCGCTGGTCCTTTCAGGAAAACATTGGTAAACTTACCGTCTTTTTCATCAAAAGAAACAACTAGCTTTCCTCCTTCAACATTCAAGTCTATCGAGTTCGCTTTCGTTTCACCTAAAACATTCATCGCGATTGCTACTGCAGTTGCTCCGGTTCCGCAAGCTAATGTTTCATCTTCTACGCCTCTTTCATACGTTCGAAGTGAGAAAGTAGTTTCATCTATTTTTTTTACGAAATTGATATTGCTTCCCTGTTTTCCGTACAATTCACCATAACGAATATTTGCTCCTTCTTCTTTAACATTGTAATGTTCTAAATCTTCTACCAGTTGTATATGATGTGGTGAACCCGTATTCATAAATACATATTCAGGAGTGATTTTCACTTCAGCAACATCAATCATTTGTAAAGAAACTATTCCATTAGCATCAACTGAGGCATGATGCACACCATCTGTGGCGATAAAAGTTGTATTGTCTTGAATCACGTTCAACTTTTTGGCGAAAGCCACTAAACACCTTCCTCCATTACCACACATCGAACTTTGATTCCCATCTGAGTTGTAGTACACCATTTTAAAATCGGTTTCAGTATCATTTTCCAATAAAATAAGTCCATCGCCTCCTATCCCAAAGCGCCTGTCACATAAACGAGCGATGAGTTGAATATTGTCTTTTGGAAAAAAATTAGAACGATTATCAATCATCACGAAATCATTTCCGGTTCCTTGGTATTTATAAAATTCTATTTGCATTTTATTTTAATTATGTTACACAAAAGTACAAACTATTAATGATATGTTAATCATTGTTAAAGAGCGTTAAACTGTTTTTAAAAAAAATATTTTAACCCTATTTTTACCCTAAAATAATTAAAACTGTATTGTAATATGAAACGATTTTCAAGCTTATTTTTAGTGTCTTTGTTGAGTGGCGCAACTACATTAGGCGCATACAAGTTATTATTTGACAATAACGGGTATTTTTCTAAAAGTAACAACCCAATTGTGACACTTGCCTCCGATTCAAATAATAAAAATGTTGGATTTTCTGGAGAAAACATCGATTTTACCGAAGCGGCCGAAAAAACAATTCATACGGTGGTTCACGTAAAAAACGTATCCCGAAAAACAGTCACCAACCCCATGTTAGAATATTTTTACGGTTATAAAGGCGGACAAACCCAAGAACAAGTAGGAACCGGATCTGGCGTAATTATTTCTGAAGACGGTTATATTGTCACTAACAATCATGTTATAAAAGATGCTTCGGAAATTGAAATCACACTGAACAACAAACAATCTTATAAAGCAAAACTCATTGGAACCGATTCAAAAATGGATATTGCCTTATTGAAAATTGATGCCGATGAAAAATTACCTTACACTGCTTTCGCCAATTCGGATTCGGTTAAAATTGGGGAATGGGTTCTGGCAGTTGGAAATCCGTACAACTTGACTTCTACTGTTACTGCCGGAATTGTTTCGGCCAAAGCAAGGAATTTAGATACCAGCGGAATTCAATCCTTCATACAAACTGATGCGGCAGTAAATCCTGGAAACAGTGGTGGAGCATTGGTTAACGCACGTGGCGAACTGATTGGAATCAATACTATGATTTCCTCGATGACTGGTTCTTATGTTGGTTATTCTTTTGCGGTTCCATCTAACATTGCTCGTAAAATAATTGAAGATATTATGGAGTTCGGGAATGTACAAAGAGGAATTTTGGGAGTTGAAGGAGGAGAATTGAATTCAACCGCATCAAAACAATTAGGAATTGCAGAAACACAAGGATTTTATATCAATGGTATAACTAAAAACTCAGGTGCCGAAAAATCAGGACTAGAAAAAGGAGATATCATCATCAAACTAGACAATCAAAATGTGGCTACGTATGCTGACCTTTCTGGTTACATAAATACTAAACGACCAAATGACAAAGTTCAGGTTACCTTTATCAGAGACGGAAAAAGTAAAGTATTGCCCGTAATATTGAGCAAAAATGAATTTTTTAGTACGGAGTTTAAGGGAATGGAGCTGGAGAATATCAATGCAAATGATAAAAAGAGATTTAATTTGACTTATGGCGTAAAAATAAAGTCCCTGACCAATGAAAATTTGAGACAATATGAAGATGAATTGAAAGGCAATATAATTCTGAGTATTGATAATGAAAAAGCCAAAGATGTTGAAACTGTTTCTAAACTTTTAAACAAAAAAGAGGAGAGTCAAAGCGTACGAATAGAAATGATCAATAAAAGCGGACAAGTTCTACAAATTATCATCTAGATAAAATCACCATCAAATTTAAAAGCCATCTTGTTTTTGCAAGATGGCTTTTTTTATTTCGAAAATAAATCATAAAATAGTTTACGAAATCGATTGAAATAGGTATTTTTGCGCCAAATTTAAAAAAATAACTACTTAATTTTTACAAATTTTCAACTATGAGCAACACAACTTTGTACCAAAAAGAAGTTTCATTTCAAGTCGACAGACGACGTGCCGGTGTCGAATTAATCAAAATTATAAGCGACTTATGGTACGACAAATCCATAGAGATGGTTTTGTACAAAAATCAATTACTGGATAAAAATGTAAATGAGATCATCAACTTGCATCAATATGCAGGTGAATTTGTAGGGAAACCAATTACCATTTTTGATTCGGTTGAAATTGCCAGAGTCATTTCAGAATTGGATTTACCACCTTCCAAATTGGACATTGGTAAACTTACTTACGAATATCTTTTAGAAGACGAAAAATATCCGGATGCAAGACATTTTGTAATTGACAAATTAAAAGAAGCTAAATCATCAGAGGAGATTCAACCGAAAGATGTAATTCTTTATGGTTTTGGAAGAATTGGGCGTTTATTGGCTAGAGAATTAATGTCAAAAACCGGAAAAGGAAATCAATTGCGATTGAGAGCCATTGTAACAAGAGATAAAAATGATGCTTCAACTCTAGAGAAAAGAGCTTCTTTATTGCGCTACGATTCCATTCATGGTGACTTTCAAGGTTCAGTAACAGCTGATCCGGAAAACAATGCATTGATTATCAACGGGACGACCGTTCATATCATTACTGCAAATTCACCAGAGGAAATTGACTATACATTATATGAAATTGATAACGCTTTAGTTATTGACAACACTGGTGCTTTCACTACGCATGAAGCATTAAGCAGACATTTAACTTCTAAAGGAGTTGAAAAAGTATTGCTTACCGCTCCAGGAAAAGGGGTTCCAAATATCGTTCACGGTGTAAACCAAAACGAATACAATCCTGATGAAATAAATATTTTTTCGGCAGCATCATGCACTACAAATGCAATTACGCCAATCTTGAAAGCGGTAGAAGATACTTTGGGAGTTGTAAAAGGACATTTAGAAACTATTCATGCCTATACCAACGACCAAAATTTAGTGGATAACATGCACAAGAAATACCGTCGTGGTAGAGCTGCTGCACTAAATATGGTAATTACTGAAACAGGCGCCGGAAGCGCTGTTGCAAAAGCATTACCATCTTTAGAAGGTAAATTAACTTCAAATGCGATTCGGGTTCCAGTTCCTAACGGTTCACTTGTTGTTTTGAATCTTGAAGTATCAAGAGAAACTTCCGTTCAAGAAATCAATGCTATTATGAAAAAATATGCATTGGAAGGCGAATTGGTAGAACAAATAAAATATTCATTGAATAACGAGTTGGTTTCTTCGGATATTGTAGGTACATCAGCGCCATCAATTTATGACAGTAATGCAACAATCGTTTCCAAAGATGGAAAGAATATCGTACTGTACATTTGGTACGACAACGAATATGGCTATAGCCATCAAGTTATTAGACTGGCAAAATACATTGCTAAAGTAAGACGTTTTACGTACTACTAGCGGTTAATGTAAAAAGCTTTTCTAGTTTTTTTTTTAGTTTTTTTAGATTAAAATTCGTCTCGTTTGCAAGAACTTGGCGAATTTTTTTGTTTAAAAAAGATTGAAATTTTACAATTAGATAGGAAATTCTAAATTGGCAATACGGTCGTACTCTTCACCTCCGAAATAACAAAAAAAGTGTTGATTAGAGAAACCTCCGGTAAAATAGATAGTTTTTTTTGGTGGAAATGATGGTAACTTTCCATGTCCGGTAATACGATTTTAAGCATGTAATCAAAACTTCCTGACACGAAATTACATTCAACCACTTCGGGGAAATTTAATATCGATTGATTGAATCCTTCCGAGATATCATAATTTTGTTTAATTAAGGTCACCTGACAATAAACGGTAAGGTTTATTCCCAATTTTTTCTTGTTTAAAACAGATACATATTTTTCGATAATCCCCTCTTTTTCAAGTCGTTTCACCCGATCATGAACTGGCGTAAGCGACAGATTTATTTTGTTGGCAATGTCTTTTAAGGTCATGTGCGCATCTTCCTGAAGAAGACGTAAGATTTTTTTGTCGGTTGCGTCTAAAATCATGATTTATTTCGGTTTTTTAAAGGTGAAATATCAGATGTTTTTTCTTTTTAGAAAGATAAAAAAAATAATATTCAGAAAAATTTACTGTAAAAATACCATAAAAAATGAATATTATCTTAATTTAATATCAGGAGCACTAATATTTTCTTTATGCATTATTTTTGTTGTAGAAATAGTCTCTAAATCAATTATACTTATAAATATGATAATCGGAATCCCAAAAGAAATCAAAAATAATGAAAATCGTGTAGCACTTACACCTGCAGGTGTTGCTGAATTCAAAAAACAAGGACACATCGTTTACGTTCAGGCAACTGCCGGAGAAAACAGTGGTTTTAGCGATAAAGCCTATGTTGAGGCTGGAGCTGTATTGTTACCAACAATCGAAGACGTTTACAGCATTGCTGAAATGATCATCAAAGTAAAAGAGCCTATAGCTTCTGAATATCCTTTGATCAAAAAAGACCAATTATTGTTTACTTATTTTCACTTTGCTTCTTCTGAGCCATTAACTCACGCTATGATTGAGCGCGGAGCAGTTTGTTTAGCTTACGAAACTGTTGAAAAAGCAGACCGTAGTTTGCCTTTATTGGTGCCAATGTCAGAAGTGGCTGGACGTATGTCAATTCAGGAAGGTGCTAAATATTTAGAGAAACCATTGAAAGGAAAAGGAATCCTTTTAGGTGGAGTTCCGGGAGTTCCTCCTGCTAAAGTTTTAGTTTTAGGTGGTGGAATCGTAGGAACACAAGCGGCTAAAATGGCGGCTGGTTTTGGTGCTCAAGTAACCATTATGGATGTAAGTTTACCACGTTTACGTTACCTATCTGATGTGATGCCTGCTAATGTTACTACTGTAATGTCAAACCATTATAACATTCGTGAAGCGATTGCTACAGCTGATTTAGTTATTGGTGCAGTATTGATTCCAGGTGCAAAAGCGCCACATTTAATCACTCGTGATATGTTGAAATTAATGGCTCCGGGAACTGTAGTAGTTGACGTAGCGGTTGATCAAGGTGGATGTATCGAAACTTGTACTCCTACAACTCACGAAGATCCAACATTCATCATTGACGATATCGTTCACTATTGTGTAGCGAATATGCCAGGTGCTGTTCCTTATACTTCTACTTTAGCGTTGACAAATGCTACTTTACCTTATGCATTGCAATTAGCAAACAAAGGATGGAAAAAAGCATGTAACGACAGCGAAGAATTGAAAAAAGGATTGAACGTAGCTAACGGTAAAATCGTTTACAGAGGAGTTGCTGACGCTTGGGGATTACCTTTCAACGAAGTAGAATCTGTATTGAATGATTTAGCTACCGCTTAATTAATTCGAAAGAATAAATAAACAAGTTCAGACTTGTTACCATAAATAAAAAGTCCGTCGCGTTATTAAAACGAGACGGACTTTTTTATTTAACTATTCTGAACTTTAAAACTGCGAACTGCAACTGTAAACTGCGACTGAACACTGATCACTGAATACTGATCACTGAACACTGCAAACTACTCCTTAGCTTTCGTCAGGTAATAAATCGGAATTCCCATAAGCATAATCAAAACGCCCCATCCACTTGTACTTGTTTTCGTGTACAATAAAGCCAAACAAATAGCACTTGCAATAACAATATAAAGTCCCGGTAAAAATGGATATCCAAAAGCTTTATAAGGTCTTTCGGCATTAGGCATTTTCTTGCGAAGAATAAAAATTCCTAAGATAGTCAAGATATAAAATATCAAAACGATGATTACCACAAAATCCAGTAAATCACCATATTTCCCTGTCAGACACAAAGCCGAAGCCCAAAAACACTGCATCCAGATAGACCATGCCGGAACACTCGCTTTATTCAATTCGGCAGCTTTCTTGAAGAAAACACCGTCTTGCGCCATCGTATAATACACTCTGGCACCCGCCATAATCAATCCGTTGTTACAGGCAAAAGTCGAAATCATAATCATCACAGCAATAATCAAAGTCCCAACAGAACCAAAGATAACCTGCGAAGCTACAACCGCCACACGATCAGACTCGGCCGTGGCAATACCCTGCAAAGGCACAACAGCCAAATACATCACATTAGCCAAAATATAAATAACACTAACGATTAAGGTTCCTAAAAACAAACTCAATCCCACATTGCGTTTTGGATTTTTAATTTCACCTGCAATAAAAGTCACCCCTTCCCAAGCCAAACTCGAAAACAAAGAACC
>Ga0209519_10000780_pt1 | contig 13517 bp, 9 predicted proteins | sample Rifsed13ft1_FD_184005 | JGI IMG/M metagenome (GOLD analysis project Ga0209519, IMG submission 184005) | Soil microbial communities from Rifle, Colorado, USA - sediment 13ft 1 (version 2) | ecosystem: Environmental > Terrestrial > Deep subsurface > Rock core/Sediment | place: Rifle, Colorado...
CTTACAGGTACAAGCTCATTGGTTTTAAACCCTCTCAATAAAGGATCAAGGAGGTTCATCTTTTCAAGTTTTTCTTTGTTCAGTCCGAGATTGTTCATTGTTTCCCAGTCAATCTGTTCTGGTTTATAGCGGTATTCGCTTTTTTCTGATGTTGTCTGTGTTGTTGCCATACTATTTTTATTTTCTTGTTTATTATTATTTTTATCAGGTTCTGCTTTCACTTCGTATTGCTTCATCAGCTGTTCCCCTTCGTGAGTTGGTTTATCCATCTGTTTTTGCATTTCATTTGCCATATCAATAGTGACAGGTTCAGGAACTTTGAAAAAGGAAAAACGAGTAGGATCCTTTAATTGGCTGAAAAAATTGGAAAAGAAGTTAGAAAATAAATCGCCATTCTTATCCACACGCATAAACTGATTCTGATTTTTTTTATTAGCATCTACGGTTTCGAGTTCGCCATTTTTATCAATGCCCTTTACAGCCTGAATTTTCTTTTTCTCTTTGTCCAGTACCAATAATATCTCTGATAATTGTTCGGGAGATTTTGGTGTATCTAAAATTTGTTTGCTCATAATTTGATTTTTTTTAATTCGACATCGAAAGTAAAAGAAGCCTTCACTGTTTTGCACTTACTGGCATCCATTTGCACTATTTGTCAATCGTTGGCTTTTATTTTGGACGCGGGAGCGCTAAAACTTTCCCTGACGAACTGGTGTACATCTGACAGTTTGTAATAAATTTTTCCGCTGATGGTATAATAAGGCAGCTTGCCAGAAGAGCGGTAACGCTGTAGAGATCGTGCACTTATCTTCAACATTTGCAAAATATCCTGATTATCCAACAATTCTTCTCCATCAATAATAGTATGTTGATTTTTAGCCCCGCTTACCAATTCCATAAGAATGTCAAACCTCTCCATGATTCGCTCCATCCAAGCCATAAATTCTATTCTGTCGATATTCATATAGATATGTTTTAATCAATTATTACTTTTCGATTAATGATATATGCAAAATTGGATGTTATTTGTTGTATTTTCTGCCAAGCTTTACCAATTGAAAATCATGATTTTGGAAATTTCTAGAATACAGACAATTATTAATAATTAAACTAAATTTGAATTTACACTATCAAAAAAACTCGAATTGGAGAAACATTTTGCCAATGGGTAAGGATGGGTAGATATAAAAAAAAAGCAGTGTAATAAAACACTGCTTTAAAATAATAGAAGATTATAATTATTTATAGATCTTTATCCATATAATGCTCTAAAGAAGATTTGAGCTGGTCTAAAAATAAAGTGCGGTTACCTGCACGGTCTTTCATACGATGGAACGCATGATGAATATCCCCCAATTGTGTACGGAATAATAGCTGAAAAACTAAACTAATTTTACGGATTCCGATTTTACCATTGGAAATCGCACCAGATACGTATAGCGCATAAATCAATTCTATCATCGCGTTTTTAGATTCTGTCCAAAAGATATCTTTAGTAGATTCGGCATTTTGTAAAACCATATCAGGTTTGTCGACAGGATTGATTTTGAGAATCAAGTAATTATAAAGCAATTCATCGGCTATAATGCGCGACACTTTGTAATCATAATAAGTAGAGAATTGAGTATCAACTTCAAAGATAAAGCTGTTAAGGCCCGTATTAAGATTTATTTTTCCTAATTTAAAAAAATCATGATCTCTATCTGTCCGTCCTGAACGATAATACCGGTAAAAATCAGAATTACAGATATGTTCTTTGTATTCATTCTTTAACTGCTGTAATTCACAGGAAAAGTATTTATAGTACATTTTACCACTGTTTACCGGACAAGAGGTCTCTATTCTATACACTTTGTTATAATAAATCAACTTTCCAAGTATTTGTGGCTTAATGATCCTAAAAAATTCAATTTCTTCATTTTCTTCTGTAAAATGATGATCCAGCACACGTTTTTTCATATCTGAAAGTAAATCCTGAAGAAAAACAATCATACGATAGGATTCATCAATAACATGCACTGATTCCAAACTAATTTCCTGTTCTTTTTTCAGTATACTGTAAAGAGCATCTTTATAAGTAGACTCCATAATCATAATAACTAATAAAGCGAATAATTAATTCATTTGTATATTTCATTGCAGACAGCATTAAATGATTCAATCGTTTTTTCAAATATTTTTTTTTTAATATTAGCTGTCAATATGCTTTCGTCATTTTGCAATTGATTTGTAATCATTTTGCAAAGTATTCATAAGTTCCATTGCGTAATTATCTCTTGTCTGAACATAGGCTACTTTTGGAATTATCCTAGCTCCTAATTTTCTTTTTTCAAATGAGGCTGACACTCCAAAATCTATCTTTTGAAGCTGCAACTCATTAGCTCTTTTTATGGTTTGAAATAATAATTGCCTGTACAGTTGGTATTCTTTTGCCCATTTATAATCCATACCTATTAATTCCGGGACATAGGTATTATTGTCGTTTTTGTAGCAAAACATAATTCCTATGAATGGATTTTCAGTTTCTGCTTTCAATACCAGTACTATGAATTCCCAATTTGGACTTTCATTCATGCTTTCGAAAATTTCTTGGGTATAACGGAATGTATTGATAGCGTAATTATTGTCTTTTACATTGTTGTAGAGTTGATATGCTCTTGCTATTTCTGATTTGCTCAATTTATCTTTTATTGCAACATCATAGTATTTCTCATAAGGTTCTATCTCTTTATTAAAATGTTTACGGGAACGCAGCGATAATGTTTTTGTAAACTCTTCGTATGAATGCCAAACTTGGTTTTCAATTACACAAGATTCCGGCATGTCTATTTTGAAATAACCCTGGTCTACTATTATTTTGTTGTAGCTGTTGTCTTTTTCGAAATCTCTTAAAACCAACATATCTGCATTTAAGTCATTGTATTTTTCTTCTAATTTATCCAATAGTAATTTCAACGCTCCTTCGGCCAAAGAATGTTCCTGATTGATGAAGTAATGTTTTCCTTCTGTGAATAGAGAACCCATACCCAATACTCTTGAGGTGAGGTATAAAGGATTAATCTTTCTTATTTCTTCCAAATGGATGGAGACCGATTCAGTTGCCAGCATATCGTCTTTCCAAAGGCCGTAGGTAAAAAAGGTCATTAATACTATGGTGCCTTTGTTGTCTTTAATAGTGAAATAATAAAAATCCCATTGGTTTGTTGGATCCGGATGCTGGCTGAATGTTTTTTCTAAATAAACCAGTCCTTCCCAATCGAAGATATTTTGCTTTCCCATGTATTGGTTCCATTCTGCTTTTATGATATCCTGAATGGTATTTTTTTCTTCGATAAAAAGCTCCTGCTCTTTTGATTCTGAAATGTTTTCTGTTTTTTTACTGTACATTCCAAAAGCCTGTCTGATTTTGATTTCGCTATTATTTGTTTCTTCCAAAGCTTTAGGAAAATGATATTCCATCGCTTCAGCCAAGGCTGTAATGTCCTGTTGTTGATTGTGACTGGATAGCGTAATTCTAATTCCAGTATTCTTGATTGGTACAGCTGGATAAATCCCCAAATTCAGGAAAAAGCCTTCCTTGAATAAACGTTTCACAAAGTTATAGGCCGTTGCGGGTGTACCCATTCCCAAAAAGAAAACTGGCGAATCGTTTTTTGAAATTATGGAAAGGTTTCCTTGAGACAGCAATTGGTTGAAGTAGGTAATTTTATTCGCCAAATCTTTTTGCATCAATTCTATTTCAGGAGATAGATGGATGTCTGCTGAGGCAATTGCAGCCGCTACAGAGGCAGGTTCTAACTGGGCGGAAAAGGTTAACGGCCCGCCAAAATTTTTGATTTTGTCCCTCAATTTTTGATTCTTGCAAAATACTGTTGCACCACTGGCTCCGAAGGTTTTACTTAGAGTACTTACCACAATGCAATTTTCAGGCAGTTCTTTGATAGCGTCAAAAACAAAACCGGTTCCGTTTTTGCCTTTCCAACTCATTCCGTGGACATCGTCAAAATAAAGGTTTAGTTGTGTATATTTTTGAGTCAAAGCCAATAATTCTGGGATGGGTGCATAATCACCAAACATGGAATATACACCATCAGCCATGTACCATATTTTGTTGCATTTGGTGGTTAGTTGCTTGATTTTATCTTCTAGCATATCCAAATTACTGTGTCTTATCAGTTCTACTGGAATTCCCCTTAGTTTTAAAAGTTGACATGCATTTTGGACGCTCCAATGCACCTGATGATCCATTATTACGGCATCCTCATCTCTAATGAGTGTTGGAATAATAGCTAAATGCCCCAGCGTACTGTTCTTGGTTATAATAGGAGGAATATCATACATTTGTTCTATTTTACTTTCTAATTCATAGTATAGTGGATGTGAAATGTATGATTTTGACAACGGAAATTGTGTGCCATAATCCCGAATGGCTTGAATTGCAGCTTCTTTGAGTCTATTATCTTGTTCTAAACCAAGATATCCTGTTGTGCCGAAATGAAACATTTCTTTTCCTTTGATTTGTATGGTTCTTCCTGTCAATACTTTGTCTTCAGCATATAAGTGCAATACGCCTTCTTTTTTTGCTCCTGATAAAACCTCATCGACCGTATCAATGAAATTGTTGTGCTTGATTTTTGCCATATTATTTAAATTTAAGTTATTTAAATGTAAAATTTTGTAAGTACTTCTTTCTTACTGGATACTATTTTTGGGTAAAAATCTGAATAAATAATGAATCGTATTGTATGAAATATCACAAACTCCCGATATGGTAAGACATACTCCCGATTTGATAACTACAATGCTATTTTTAGTGATTTGCGCTGTTTTTATGCTTATTATAATTAGAATTATTACTATTTTTACAAATAACATCATATTTATCTAAAATCTTATGAGGTTTTCAGCTAGTTACTTTGAGAATGAATATGCCCATTTTTGGATTCGAAATAGTATTCTTTTTTTTGAATACAAACCCAATGTTGTTATTGATTTAACTGTAGCCCAGCGCATTGTAGCCGATCGAATACAGATACAAAATGAAAAGGCTTATCCTATATTGTGTGATATCAGGGGTGTTGTGGATTCTAACAAAGCTGCCAGAGATTATTTGGCTCAATCTGGTTCCGTTTTGACCAAAGCTGTAAGCTTGCTTGGACATCAAAGTATTTCTCTAATTATAACCTCTTTTTATCTTAAAATTGGTAAACCAAGTGTTCCAACAAAGCTTTTTACTGATGAGTCAGCCGCTCTGGCTTTTTTGGAAGCTTATAAGTAGTATTATAAATCACTACTTTTAATAAATCTTTTAACTAGTGCCTTATAGTTCCTATATGCAACAAGAAATTAATCAACAGCGTATTCAAAGCATACATAAAATGCTTCTTGAGATGGGAAGTGGTAATTTTACCAATCGCATCGAACGTACAGAGCAGGATGATGAACTGGAAGCATTGGTTGTGCTTGTTAACATGGTAGCAGAAGAAATGAAAGGATCTGTTTTTCATTGGGGCTTTATTAATCCTCACCATACTTATACCAATCTTGTTCAAACCACTATTATTCTGGATACCGATTTTATTATCAGAAGTTATAATTCAGCTGTACCTACAGTATTAGGTTTTACTGATGAAATGCTCTATAATACTGCTTTCAGCAGTATACTCTCGAAGGAATCTTTACCTATTTGGGAAAGTATTAAAGAATCCATAATTCATGATGATAACTATAATGGTACCTTGCAACTCATTTATATTACTCAAGAGCAATTGCTTGTACCTTGCTTTTGCACCATTTCACGACTGATGCACAATACCAATATTTTAATCAGTTCGGTTACTACTGTTATTGATGAGACCATAGTAGCTAAAGCATTGGTTTCACCAGAAGATATTAATTTGCTTGGGGGATTCAGTAGTTATTCTGATATACAATTGATACAGCATGTCTATGATTATATTTTAAACCATTTGGATTCCCCGTTACCTTCTTTAAAAGAACTTTCTCAAATTTTTGGAACCAATGATAATAAATTGAAACAGGGGTTTAAACTTTTATTTAAAACGAGTGTTTATCAATTTTATGCTACTGAACGGTTAAAAAGAGCTCATCTTTTGATCCAGCAAACAACAATACCCTTAAAAAGAATTGCAACTATTATGGGATTTAACACTTATCCCAATTTTTCAAGAACCTTTAAAAAACACTTTGATTATGCTCCTAATGCTATTCAGAGGAGGTAGAAGGTTTGAAGTGGAAAGTTAGAGGTGAAAAGTAGGAATTAAATGCAATATCAATGTCAATTCCAACACATAATGTTAACAAGGCGGTGAGAATAGGGAATACGAATTACTCCATTATTTAAAAACTCCCTTTGGAGCAAGTTAAGCTCCCGAATTGATAACACTTATTCCCTTGTTTTTTCGGAATTTTATATCGGATTAAATTTAAAGTTTACCGATATGAAACTGAGTGCCACAATCAAAAGTATTATTCTCGACAGTATCTGCCTGCTGTATGTTTTATTGTTTGTTTATGCGGCAGTGAGTAAACTGCTGGATTTTGAGAATTTCAGGGTACAGTTGGGGCAATCGCCTTTGATTAGTTCTTTTGCGGGATGGCTTTCGTTGACGGTACCTTTAAGCGAACTGCTGATTGCCTTATCATTACTGATTCATAAAACGAGGATGTACGGTCTTTACTTGAGCTACTTCTTGATGGTTTTGTTTACGACCTACATTTTTATCATTCTCAATTACAGTGCATCTATTCCATGCTCTTGTGGAGGCGTTTTGGAACAGATGGGGTGGCAGGAACATCTCTGGTTTAATGTTTTCTTTATAGCTTTGGCAGTGGTGGGAATTATTCTAATGCAAAGGAAAGCGAAGTTATTAAAAACAATATTCGTCCTTTTTGTAGGTGCTTTTGTTGGAGTTATCAGTTTGGTAGTGCTCTATAAAGTTTCCCATACCATTACCAAGCACCACAATACGTTCATTCGAAATTTTCCCATGGCTTCTCGTAAGATTTCCGAAATGGATTTAAACTACAATAGTTATTATTTTGCAGGTGCAGCTGCCGATAAAGTCTATCTTGGAAACTCTACTGCACCACTTGAGGTGTTGGTTTTAGAAAAGGAGGGTTCAAGAAAAGAGCGTTTTCGTATTTCTTTTGATAGTATTGATTTGCCTTTTCGGGCTGTACAGGTTCGGATACAACCTCCCTATTTTTATGCTTATGACGGCACGGTTTCCTGTTTGTATACGGGTTTGATTGCCAATTGGAAGTGTAATCTTCAATTCCGTGGAGACTTATTCTTCGACCAAGTCATAGCGCTCGATTCCACTCGTTTTGTATTTCGGGAGCAAAAGGCCAACGGGAGTGTTCTGGGCATGCTTGATTTGAAAAACAAGGACGTAATAACTTATAATAGAGATATTTTACAGAAGCAGATAGACGGCATTTTTGATGTGGACGGAAAATTGCTTTTGGACGCGAACCAGCAAGAGTTAGTCTATATTTATTCCTATCGTAATCAGTTTACTGGTGCAGACAAGGATTTAAAGATTCGTTATCGCGGTACTACCATTGATACCATTACGCAAGCACAAATCAAAATCGCCAGCGTTAAGAATCGTGGTCAAAAGAAATTAGCAGTGCCCGCTCTTGTGGTCAATAATTCAGCGGCGGTGTATGGTAGTTTGCTCTTTGTCCACTCAGGTATTTCAGGTCGATATGAACCTGAAGAAATGTGGAAAGTGGCGAGCATTGTAGATGTATATAGTCTGGAGGACCGTTCCTATATTAGCAGTATTTATGTGCACAACATGGACCGTAAAAAAATGAGCAGTTTTATCGTAGAAGGCAACCTTCTCTATGCTATGGCAGGAACTAAATTAGCCATATATGAATTGGATTCCTTGATTACTTCAAAATATAAACAAGTGAAAAAAAATCTATCGGCCGATAGCAGGGGAAGATCGAAAACCTGAGATAGAGTAGATCTAATTAATATTTTTTTACTATGAAGTCAAATTTTTTTCGCATCCTACTACCCGTGGTAGTAGTTGCATTTGCCATTTTCGGAGCAGCAAGTACTGACTCCATTACTAAGGAAGGTAGCCTTGTACCAGATGAGCAGGGTTGGTATCATTTGAGTCCTACACAACCTTGTATCGCTTCTACGATGTGTAATGAGCAAGGAACACAAGTGTGTACGGTTAATAATGTACCTGGAGCGCAACAATTATTTCGTAAAACCGCAAATAAGTCTTGTGAAATTACGTTGTACAAGCCACTTACTCCCTAAGAATGTTTAATCTTTAAAAGTAATGCAGTTCTCTAATGGGAACTGCATTTTCATTTAAAGTCTATAGCTATGTAACTAATTTTCTATATAATTGGGAGTCATCCAAGGTTTGTATAGTCCATCTTTTAGATGGTAATCAAACCACTCTTTTATTTTTGTACTCAAGTCTATTTGATTTTGATTTTTTTGTATTACGTGTCTTTCATTCGGGTAAACAAGTAAAATATTTTCTTTTTGTAATCGGCGTAGGGCCATGTGGAATTTGTAACTGTGATTGACATCCACGTGTCGGTCTTCTGCACCCGTCCATAAGAGTAGCGGTATGGATAAGCCTTGTGCCGATAAGATTGGAGAATTACGGTGGTAACGCACTGGATCTTCTAAAAGTGTTTTCCCCATACGCATTTGTCCGTGCTCATATCTTCTGTAATCGGCAGTTTTAAAATCCCACGCGACGTGTAGAAAATCGGCTGCCAAGTCGCTGTAGGATGCTCCGGAAACTGCTGTTTTAAAAGGGTTTTTCTGAGTAACGATGAAGTTGGTTTCATAACCTCCGTAAGAATGTCCAATCAATCCAATACGGTCTTTATCTATGATACCCTTTTCTACAATACTTTGTACAGCTGCATTGATGCACTTTGTGGCCACTTCACCTGTATTGCCTATTTCGTAAAGCATATTGGGTAAAGCTATAAAATAACCTTGTGTGGTAAAATTAGCTACGCTAAACCCTCGTGAATCTAATAATGTTGGATTTTGATACTGATGTAGATCCATAGTTTGTTTTTGATAGACGTGCACAATCATTGGGTATTTTTTTTCGGGATTGTAATTAGCCGGATAAAGCAAAACACCACCTACGTCCTTACCTAAAACATCAAAGGAGAATAATTCCGATTTTCCATAGTAGTACTGGAGGTGTTGCAAATTGCTTTGATGTACTATTTTTTCTTTTTTTGATTTTGCGTCCAATAGAAGCATTTGTGGAGGAAGATCAAAGTCCTGTTCTGTATAAAGTACCTTGTTGTGGTCTGCAGTTAATAGAATATCACTGATTTGCCTATCTTTAGCTACCACTTTTTTGACTTGTTGCTCCTTTATGTACCTATAAATTCCATTTTGTTGGGTTCCTTCATTCACGGATTTTAAATACAAAGGTTTTGTAAGATCCACCTCAGCGGCCAGCAACCCATCATAAACATAACTTCGGTCTTGAAAGTTAGGCTGAGTTACTAGGCTAAATCGGGTTTGTGTTTCACGACCTTTAGTGATTCTTTCGGTCGAAGTCCCATCCGTCCGTACCTTCCAAATGTCGTAGGTATCGTAAATGAGAACCTCTTTATCCTCCATTGTAAAGCCTGCCACTCTCGAGTTGAGTGCATTAATAGCGTTAGCATCATCTCTTTCGGTTTCCACAAAGTTGATTCCTTTGGTCAGCAAGGTATGTTTCTCTGAAACAAAATCATACGACCACCAAGCATCATTTTTATAGTACAATAGATATTTGCCATCCGGAGAGGATACGAGGTCGGAAGGTTCTCCTGAAGCTGCTTCAAGTAATAACTTTTTTTCTCCTGTTTCCAAATAGGTAAGGTAATAATCGAGGTCACCATGATACTTGAATTGGGGTTCGTACGCCAGTGGATTGCTGGTGATGGCGTACTTCATTTTTGAATCCAGTTGTACAAAAGGAAGATTTAGGTCTGTAATTGGTATTGCTTTTCCATTTGCAGGCCACCAGATGGAGATGATCGGTCGTTTCCTCCAGTCGGTCATGTCTATTTTTCCTGGATAAATGCTCTTGTCAGCCGTATTCCAGACTTGAACCGACGAAGGGTCTGGCATCGCTCGCTCCGTTTTTTCTTCCATTCCAAAAAACACCCGTTGTCCGTCATCTGAAATTAGCAAGGCTGTAGTATAGTTTGCCCCAATAGCGTGCGTAGGTGCGAGAGTTGGATGTTCAGAAAGATAAAGTGTAGCCAACTTTTGCGTTTGTGTATCGTAGGCATATACCGCTCCTCTAGCATTCTTTTCTATCGTGTCCGTATATGGACTCAAGAAGGCCAAGGTGGTTCCCGAGGCGTTCCATTCCAACTGCCGCAGTATAGTTGCATTTTCAAACAAGGTGGTCTTTCTCAATTTTTTATCCAGCTCAATAATAACCACAACAAAGCGCTCTTCTTTTTGCGTGATGCAGGCGACTTTGCTTTGTGTCGGATCCATTTTCCATGCGACAAGATTAGGTATTTCTTGCTCTAGCTTCCCATTTATATCGGTAATCAAAAGGGCTTCCTTGTCATTGGGCGCACTTTGCAGTACTAAATAACGGTTGTTTTTTACTATTACATATTCGGATATCTGCTCCAGTAACACACTACTTTCTTTTGTCAAATCGAAAATAGTAAGGGTATTTCCGGGCTGTTGGTAAATTAATTTAGATTCTACCACAAAGTTTGGTTTGAATCCTTTTGCAAAGGCATGAACTTTAAAGGAAGCTGTGTTTTTTACAAAAAGCGTATCAGCGTTGGAGTTATAGTGATGGGTATAAGTCATCCAATTTCCCTGCTGGGAAATACCCATTGTAAAGAGTTGGTGCCAACGACCATAATCTTCCGTCAACAACTCTCTTTTTTGCTTCATTTGAGCATGGAGGGAGTGGAGACAGGAGAGGGTTACTATTAAGTACAGAAGGTAGTATTTATATCTTTTCATTTTAATAGCCAGTGTTTTGCGGTTTTAAATTGGGATTTAGCAGCAGTTCTGTTTCTGGTAGCGGCAGTATCTTGTCATTCGTATCCCAACCTGGTTTTGTAGGGGTTAGTATTTCATCGAGCAGGTTATTTCTTTTCAAATCAAAAAAACGATGCCCTTCCGAAAAGAGTTCACTTTTTCGCTCATTGACAATTGCGTTAAGGATTTGCTCCGCGGTTAAGGCTGAACAGTTTCCAAGACCGGCTTTATTTCGTATTTTGTTGAGGTCTTCTAACGCAGTGGTCAGTTCTCCCAGTTGGGCTCTTGCTTCGGCCCGAATCAAATACAACTCTGCAGTTCGAAATACAATAGTATACTCTAACGAGCCCTGCGAATTATTATAGGCTTTATATTTATAGGCATGGTACCACACGGCTGTTCCATTCGTCACTTCCTTTATCCACTGTGCTCTTCTGAGGTCTCCTGCTTCAAAAGAATTTACGAAGGCCACACTTAAGGCCGAAACTGGTGGCGGACCTTGTAGAAACACATGGGTTTCAGCTTCTAAAGTATTACGTCCATCCGTGTCAGGCAATAATTGCCAGATGTTGCCCAAGTTGCCTTTCAAAAAGACAGTTTCTAAGTTATGATCATCCGCATAGAGCGTGGTATTGTTGAGTACTGCAGAGGCACTATTGGCGGCCTCTGCCCATCTGCCACTGTACAAATACAAGCGTGCTAAAAGGGCTTGCACTGTTGCCTTGTTGGGGCGTATGCGCTCCGAACTAATGTAAGCTACACCCAATAGTGCTTCTGATTCGAGCAAATCCGCTTCTGCATTTTCATATACTTGTATCTTACCTATTTTGCCAATCTTGGTGTTGGCTCTATAATCGGTCGTTTTTACATAGGGTATCGCATCAAATAGATTTGTCAAATGAAAATGCAAAAGGGCTCGGATGAAGAGGGCTTCGCCTCGAAGCTGTTCTTTTTGAAAAGAAGTTAGGGATTTGGAGTTTTCAACGCCTTCTAATAGGGCATTGGTAGCATATAGTTGCTGGTAGGTTGTGTTCCACCAGTCTTTAACATCCGTATTAGTGGGCAATACAATATTATTGTAAAAGGAAGCATCGGTCTGCCCACCCGCGCCATAAAATGTCAATTCATCGGTGTATTCGCCTAATTTTACATGCATACCTTTAGGATTCCCCGTCAGCAAGCCGCTGTCTCTAATTTGCGCATAAATAGCGACTAATGCAGCCGTTGCGGTGCTGTTGTTTTCAAAAACTAGTGGAGAGGAAAGCTGGGTGGAAGGAACTTCTACTTGCACGAATTCATCACAAGAGATGGTTGTTAATGTGATTCCAAGCAAAAATATCCCCAGTGTATTTGACCAAATGGAAAACCGACTGTTTTTTTTAGTTCTATTTTTCATAATGAGTAGTATTAGAAATTAAGTTGTATTCCTGCCGTTACAATTTTTAAAGGTGGTAGTGAATTGGTAGTTAAAAATTCAGGATCAGCTCCTTTGTAGTGTGTAAAGGTGAGCAGGTTCTGTCCTTCCATGACTATTTTGCATGCAGCACATCCCAGCCAGTTCTTAGGTAAGTTGTAGCTCAAGGCAATATTTTTTAAGCGAATAAAGGAAGCGTCCGTAACGACACCATCACTACTGTAGTAATTTATTTGAGCGGCAACAGCGCCTGCATCCATGCCGGTTGTAAAACGTTGGTAGGTAGCGATGTCTCCCGGTTTTTGCCAGTGGTTTGAAAGTGCTGCGGCTTGGTTGCCCAGCATTCCGGGAAAGCCAACTGCTGCCGTGTTTAGATTTTGTTGCTTCACAAATTGAAACAAGAAATCCAACTGCCAATTTTTATACCTTATTTGGTTTTGCAAACCCCCATAAAATTTAGGATTAAGGTCTACAATAGCTGTTTTGTCAGCGTCGGCAGTAATTTTACCATCGCCGTTGACATCCTTAAATTGATAGAAGCCCGTTTGGGGGTTGACTCCTTCAAAGTGGTACATTTTACGAATGTTCAGTGGTGCTCCTATAGCGAATTGATTACGATAAGTAGAGGCTTCTAAATCAGGGAAAGACAGTAATTTGTTCTTAAGTGTCGTGGCATTAAAGCTGGTACTCCAGCTAAAATTTTTGGTTTCTAGGTTTAGGGTTCGCAATGTTACTTCTATCCCTGAATTTTGTACGGTAGCATCCAGATTGGCTTGGATGGAAGTAAAACCTGTTGTAGAGGGTAATGGTGTACCTACTAATTGATTCGAAGATCGGTTGCTGAAAGAAGCTAGTGTCAAGAAGATTTTATCTTTCAAGAAGCCCATTTCCAGTGCGACTTCCAATTTTCGGTTGGTTTCCCAAGCAAAATTGGGATTGAATAATCGGGTAGGCACTAAGCCAATAACGCCTTGGTAGTTACCTCCCGTTGCGCTGTAGGTATCTAAAAACTGGTAATTGCCAATCTGGTCACTACCCGTAATCCCGTAACTGGTTCTCAGTTTT
>Ga0209519_10000786_pt1 | contig 13499 bp, 10 predicted proteins | sample Rifsed13ft1_FD_184005 | JGI IMG/M metagenome (GOLD analysis project Ga0209519, IMG submission 184005) | Soil microbial communities from Rifle, Colorado, USA - sediment 13ft 1 (version 2) | ecosystem: Environmental > Terrestrial > Deep subsurface > Rock core/Sediment | place: Rifle, Colorado...
CGGGAAGGCACGGGAGCCTTCTTTTCACGACCAATGCCGAACCGCTGATCGGGGTCCGGATCCGGAACCCGCGCCCGATCCCCCTGGGGTGGTGGTTCCGGTTCCTGGGATTGTTCCAGTACGATATTTTCATTTCCCGGCTGAATGATGACGACCGTCCCGTGCCCGACTCGATCATGTCCGGGGTGCGCCTTGCGGTGAAGCCGGCACCCTGGCTGGAGCTCGGCGCCTCCCGGGCGCTGCATTTCGGGGGGAAGGGGAGAGACGAAAGCCTGTCCACCTTCCTCGATATTTTCCGGGGGAAAAGCGAATCCGCGGAAAACACTCCGGAGGGGAACTCCCTGGCCTCGATCGACGCGAAAGTCCGCCTGCCGTTCCGCCGCCAGCCCGTGATCCTGTACGTGGAGGGCGGGGGCGAGGACCAGTCGGGCTCCGGGGTCCCCAGCCGCTGGGCGTGGATGGGAGGGATCTTCCTGCCGTCGATAGGGGCAATGAAAAAAGCCGATCTGCGGATCGAGTTCGCCGACAACATCGACTTCAACAGCCGGCGGCATCATCCCGGGGTGTGGTACCAACACGGCCAGTATCCCCACCGCTACCGCGGTCAGATCCTCGGGCACCACATGGGCACCGACGCGAGGGATCTCTTCATCGAAACGCATTATTTCTTCCTTCCCACCTCCTACCTGGAACTCAATGCGGATATCACGCAGCGGGATTTCCCCGGATCTGAAAGGGAAGATACCAAACGAGTCGGAGCCGGCCTGGTCTTGTGGTTGACCAAAAACTGGCGGAATGAAACAAGGCTTGCGGTTACAAAGGTCTCCAACGAAAATGGCATACCGGGAGCGGACAGCACGGACCTGTCGTTCCAGTTGTCGATGTCTTACCAATATCGCTGATACCAAGAGGAGACGGGGCAAGCATTGAAAAGACAAATCCGGATATTTTCATGGCTGTTCTTCCTGTTCGTCACGGGCAGCGTTATCGGAACGGGTGCCTTCGGGTTCACGGCGGTCCCTGTCTACCCATCTCCGGCCGATGAACAACCGGCGCAACCTTCCAGGTCGCCGGACCTGGGATATCCGTCGAACATGATTCGCGCCCCGCAATTACCTCCACGCGGACCTGCGGAACCGGGGAGCTATCCTGTTCCCTTCGATCAGAGGCAATTCCGCGGACCCTTGCCACCCGCCGAGAAGCCGTCCGACTACGAGCTCTTCGTTTCCGGAAAGATCGAGATCACCGAGACGCAGCTCGAGTTCTTGAAGAACTTCCCGGGAATCTCGTTCTCCAATTTCCCGCGACCGCTCCCTCCCGGGATCGTCTCCATCCCGGTGCGGATTATCCGCCGTCCGGAGAAATCGGATAAACCGGAGAAGGCGGATAAACAGGAGAGGGCCGGGGAAGCGATGCGGGCCGAGTCGATGGGACCGCTTGCGGGATTGGAAGCAGGGTATCTCGAAGGTTCGCCCGAAGTGATCGCCACGGCGTTCAAGCTGTTGGGTATCAAGAGTCCGTACGTGGTCTCCACCGACCTGAAGCAGTTCGGGTACGACCTGTTCCTGCAGCCTCCCTCCACGTTTGCCCCCGGGGATCGGGTACCCGTAGGGCCGGATTATGTCCTCGGTCCGGGGGATCAACTGCGGATCACCGTCTGGGGAAAGATCGAAGGGACGTGGGATCTCATCGTGGACAGGGATGGAACCGTCGCCCTCCCGAAAGCCGGAGTGGTGGGCGTGACCGGGCTCACGTTCCAGGAACTGAAGGTTCTCCTCCACAGGGAGATGTCGAAGTACTATACCGGGTTCGAAATGAACGTCAGCCTGGGTCCGTTGCGGTCGATCAAGGTATACCTGGTCGGCAATGCGCAGCGCCCGGGCGCCTATACGATCTCCTCCCTGTCCACCCTGGTGAACGCGCTGTTCGAGGGGGGCGGCCCGAACAAGACCGGTTCGATGCGGGATATCCAGCTTAAAAGGAACGGGAAGACGGTCGTCCATTTCGACCTGTACGACTTCCTGCTGAAAGGGGACAAGAGCAACGACGTCCGGTTGATGCCCGAGGACGTCATCTTCATTCCCCCCATCGGTCCCCTTGCCGCCGTCGCGGGAAACGTGAATAACCCCGCAGTGTTCGAACTTAAGGACGAGAAGACGATATCCCAGCTCATCGGGTTGGCGGGGGGACTCAATACGATCGCCTTCCGGGGACGCGTCCAGGTCGAAAGGATCGTCGAGAACCGGCGGCAGACGGTGTTCGAGTCCGATTGGGAAAAGGTCAAGGAGAGCGAAATCCCGCTGGAGCCCGGAGATATCGTGAAGGTGTTCCAGGTGGTCCAGGACCGGCGGGTCGTGAGGATTTCGGGGGCGGTCCAGCGGGAAGGGGAATACGGGTACCGGCAGGGGATGTCCGTGAAGGACCTGGTCTCGATGGCCGGTGGGGTCAAATACTACGCCTACGATAAAGAGGCGGAATTGACCCGCCTGACCATTACGGAGAAAGGACCGGAAACCACCAAGATCATCGTCAACCTGGAAAGCGCGATGCGGGGAGATGCGGCGGCAACCGTCCCACTGCAGGAAAACGACTATTTATTCGTTCGAACAGTCCCGGAATGGAAGCTCTACAACATCGTCAATATAACGGGCGAAGTCCGGTTCCCCGGCGCTTATACGATCGCAAAGGGAGAGAAGCTTTCCTCCCTGCTCGAGCGGGCGGGAGGCTTCACGAACAAGGCGTACCTGAAAGGGGCGGTGTTTACGCGGGAACCCGTGAAAGAGCTCCAGCAGAAGCGAATCGACGAAATGGTCACCCGGCTGGAAAAGGAATTGCTGGTCCAAGGGGTTTCCTCCGTTTCGGCGGCGGCTTCTCCGGAAGAGGCAAGGATCAAGGAAACGGAGTCAAAGCAGATGAAGGATCTCATCGAAAAAATGCGAACTGTCAAGGCAAGCGGGCGAATGGTGATCGCCCTTGATCAACCCGAGGCGCTGAAGAAATCCCCATCGGATATCGAACTGACGGAAGGGGACAGCCTGTTCATTCCACAGAATCCGCAAAGTGTCCAAATCATGGGGGCTGTCTTCAATCAAACGGCCTTCGTTTACAACAAGGGGAAAAACATCGAAAGTTACGTGAAACTGGCCGGCGGATATACGGAGAATGCGGACAAGAAAAAACTTTACGTGTTCAAGGCGGACGGGACCGCGGTGAAGCCGGAAGGGGGTGGTCTGTTCCTGTTCGGCGAGGATACATATCGAACGGGGAAGGACCTGGAACCCGGGGACACGATCGTCGTGCCGGAAAAACTGGAAAGGATCGCATGGCTGCGGGAGTTCAAGGACATCACCCAGATCCTCTACCAGATCGCGGTGACGGCGGGAGTGATCTTCGTCGCATTCTAGGACATCTGCAAGTCGAGACGGATTCTTTTCAGGGAGCACGCCTTGGATGAAATAGAAAATAAAGACGACATTGAAATTAACATATCCGAACTGCTGGCCACGCTTGCCAGGCATAAAAAAATAATCGGTGGGATAACCGCCGGCGCAGCCGTCGTCTCCCTGGTGATCAGCCTCTTAATGACCCCGATCTTCAGGGCGGAGACGAAGATCCTTCCTCCGCAGCAGAATTCCTCCATTATCGCCTCACAATTGTTGAACCAGATGGGCGGTTTCGCAAGCCTGGCGTCGAGCGCCGTCGGCATAAAAAATCCAAACGAGATGTATATCGGGTTCCTTCGCAGCAGGACGGTCTATGACAAAATCATCGACCGGTTCGGATTGATGAAACTATACGACGTGAAATTCCGGGAGGATGCGAGAAAGGATCTCGCCGAGGCACTGGCTGCGAGAAGCGGGAAGGACGGGATGATTGTTGTCAGCGTGGAAGATCGGGATCCGAAAAGGGCTGCGGACATGGCTAATGCCTTCGTGGAGGAAATGATCGGAGTCTCCAGGGGGCTCGCCCTCACCGAGGCGGCACAGAGAAGACTGTTTTTCGAAGAGCAGTTGAAGGATGTAAAGCTGGCGTTGGCCAGTGCGGAGGAAGGGATAAAAGGCTTCCAGGAAAAGACCGGAGCACTGAAGATCGACGATCAGGCGAGAGCCGTGATCCAGGGGATCGGAAACTTGAGGGCGCAAATTGCAGCCAGGGAGGTCCAATTTAAAGTGGCGCAGACCTTTGCGACTCCCCAGAATCCCGACCTGCAAAGAATCGAGGAGGAACTGAGAGGGCTGAAGGCGGAACTCAACAAACTGGAACAGAGAGGAGGGAACAATCCCGACCCCCTTATGCCGACGGGAAGGATGCCTTCCGTAGGGATGGAATATTTGCGAAAATTGCGGGACGTAAAATACAACGAAACGCTGTATGAACTATTGGCGAAACAATATGAAATGGCCAAGCTGGATGAGGCGAGAGACGCCGTGGTCATTCAAATCATCGACAAAGCGGTGCCACCGGAAAGGAAAGTGAGGCCGAAAAGGACAATGATCGTTGCTTTCTCTACGTTTACAGCTTTATTATTCTCGATATTATTAGCCTTTGTTATAGAGCGAAGAAAGATGGAGTGATGTTCGTAAAGTATGATCCGGATGAGGGGAAACTCCCCTTCAGGAAGAGGCGCTCCACCGGGCGATGAAGAAAAAGTTCATGGATACCAGATCGGAAAGACAATCGATGAAATAAAGTGGGATCGCATCTATTCATTATATGGTCAGGAAGTCGAGCGTGAGTTGATGGCCAGGAATAGGGAGCAGTTCGGTTTCCGGGTGATTGACTCTACAAGACTGATGGCCCTGCTAAAACTCACGCGGCCCTTGTCGCCCAAAGTCGGGCAGAAACCAGATACGAAGCCAGTTGGTTGACGACCGAGCAAACCAGATGCATGCAATTCGCGTGAACGGACACAATTCCATCGAGAACGCGGGAAAATCCCCTGTTGGGAGCGGGTCTTCCTCATTTTTCTAGGCACCAGACGGCCGCAGCCCGCAGGAGGTTGAGGCCCCGCGTCTTAAGCATCACGGCACGTCGCACGGCGGGCAGACCTCGGACCCGCAGGTGTTTAACCCCGGTCCGACGATCAAGGGAGGAAAAGGTCCCCTCGATTCCCGCACGGAACCTTTACTTCCCTCTGAACTCACCCGTCCTCTCAAGCGCCCGACGCCTTGCTATGCGGACCTGCTTTTGGTCGTAGGAGAACCCGTACCCTTACCGTACCGACTCGACCGGGCAATCCTTCCTTCGCAGGTACCCTTGGCAATGTTCGACGGCGAAGACCACCTCCCGATGCTTCCCCCGGGCAGCATCCTCGATCGGGGCGTGCCTCATCGGACAGTTCGCGATCCCGCCTTCCTCCGTGAGTGGATACTTCGACATGTACGAGGACCTGCTCTTCTTATCCCCGCCCGGTACCCGGGCGATGAGGTCCGTCCCCATCGCGGCGGCCGCTACCACGAAAAACATGAACCAATATATTCTTGAAATGCAAAATACAAACAATTTCTCCAAACCAAATATAATGTCTTTAAAAAATAAGGCAATTTGGAACATTATTGGATCAATTGCTCCGATGTTAATTGGACTATTCTGTATCCCTTATTTAATAAAAAATATTGGTTTAGAGGTTTTTGGGATTCTAACACTTGTTTGGGCATTAATAGGTTATTTTAGCATATTTGATTTTGGAATCGGCCGTGCCTTAACTCATCAAGTATCCAGTAATCTTTCAGAAAGTTTAACTGTAAATTTACCAGGGATTGTTAAAGCTGGAATAATTTTTACGTCAATTTTCGGAGTGTTTGGTGGCGTACTATTAGCTGCCACAGCACATCAATTTGGTTATAAATGGCTTAATGTCAGCGAGTCCCTCCAGAAGAGTACTACAAGTTGTCTGATGATTGCTTCACTGGGGATTCCTCTTGCGACAATAGTTTCTGGGCTAAAGGGTGTATTGGAGGGATATGAAGATTTTAAATTAACAAATATTCTTAGGGTTTTGTTTGGGTTTGCCAATTTTGGTTTTCCAACAATATCGGTAGTATTATTTGGCCCGTCTCTTGAATATATGGTTATAAGTTTAGTGCTAGCAAGGCTAATAATATTATTTGCACATATAATTCCTGTAAGTTGCAAATTATCGAATCGGATATCCTCGCAAATAATAAGTAAGAAGAAAATGGTTGAGTTGCTTTCGTTCGGAGCGTGGATGAGCCTTTCTAATATTATCAGCCCGTTAATGGTAACATCGGATAGATTCATAATTTCATATATGTTGGGCGCTAGTCTGGTTGCATATTATACAGTCCCTTTTGATATTATAATTCGTTTATTGGTAATACCTGCAGCTTTAACGACTGCACTTTTCCCAAGATTTACATATTTATTTATAAATAATAAAAATGATATAAAGCGGCTTTATATGAAAAGTTTAAATACATTAATGGCAATTATGTTGATGATATGCGCTTTAATTTTTATAAGTTCTTATTGGGGACTTTCAATATGGTTAGGAAAAGAATTTGCGCAAAAGTCATGGTTGATTGCTTCAATTCTATCTGTAGGGTTATATTTTAATAGTTTAGCTCAGGTTCCGCATGCAGCAGTTCAAGCATCCGGTGACATAAGAGCGACCTCATTGATTCATCTCGTTGAATTTGTTTTGTATGTTCCATTATTAATTATTTCGTTGATATATTATGGTTTAATGGGTGCAGCATTAGTATGGGTTTTAAGAGTCATGGCTGATTATATAGTGTTATCTGCATTTGCAAGGAAAATAATTGCATGAGCAAAGGATATAACACGAATTTAAGTCGTAGGATCGCCATTGGATTTGTTACATATAATCCAAATAATAATTTAATATTAAGAATCAATGTGGCAATTGAAGCTGGTTTTATGGTATATATATATGATAATTCACCTACGAATAATATTGTAAGAAATTTATACAATAATATAAATACATGCAAATATTTTACATGTGGAAAAAATGCGGGATTAGGTTTTGGAATATCAACTGTTTGTGCACAAGCATACTATGATTCCTATCTTGCCTTAGTATATTTTGACCAAGACACTGTGTTTAACCTTAGCACATTAGATTTTATAGAAAATTTTTATATAAATAACTTAAATATAGCATCAAGTTATAGTGCGATAGTTTTCAATTCAAAAAACTCTATAAACGAAAGCGATAAGGGTACATTTATGTATAAAGATGTTCTGTTAGCACGAAGCAGTGGGAGTCTTTTTTATCTTAATAATCTTAATAAAATAAATTGGCATGATGAAACTTATTTCGTAGACTGTGTAGATTACGAGTTTTGTTTAAATTCGAATAATCATAATTTAAAAATTGGTGAGTGTTCGATGGCACCAGGATTTGACCACGAGTTAGAACAGCCCGATATTCGTTACTTAATTTTTGGAAAAGAAAGGCCATTACGCAAATATTCAGGAAAAAGAATTTTTTTTACGACAACATCAAGCCTAAGACTAGTTTTATATTCATTAAAAACTTTAAATATTCCATTTGCTGCGGTAATTACGCGTTCATATATAATTTACGTTTATTGGCAAATAATAATTAGATTAATTGGATTTTTCGAGTCTATAAAATGGGGGGAAAGGAGACAGTGAACAAGCCAAATAATTATACTATTTTCACTGTATGTAATTTAGCATACCTACCTAAAGCATTAGTGCTTGCTGAATCCGTAATAAAGCATAACAATATAAAACTTAATATCTATATTATTGACAAGAAGGTCCCGATAGATATCGACACGAGTGATGCCAATATTTACTGGATTGAAGAAATTAAAATTCCAAACTTTTATGAGTTAGCGTTTAAATATGACATTATAGAACTGAGTACAAGTCTCAAACCATTTATCACGTTAAAATTGTTAAAAAGATTCGAAAAGGTTATTTATTTTGATTCAGATACTTGTTTGTATCATTCGGTTGACCCTATTATAAACGATTTGGATAAGTATTCAATTATTTTAACCCCTCACTATACGACTCCTCAATCTAGCGATTTTTCGGAAAGCGATACTGGCATGATGAGATTTGGATCCTTTAATTTGGGATTTTATGCCGTAAGAAATTCGGAGCAAGGATTCAGTTTTCTCAAATGGTGGTCTGATCGTTGCGTTCAGTTTAGTTTTATGGAAACTCAGTTTGGATTGTCAACTGACCAAAAATGGGTAAGCATTGCCCCTTGTTTTTTTCAGGATTATCACGTTTCTTTCAATCTTGGTTATAACGTTGCTCCATGGAATAGTTATGAAAGATTTCTGGATAAAAACGAAAAGGGTTCTTATATTGTTAATGGTATATTCCCCCTTATATTCTTTCATTTTAGCAACTTTGATAAGGATGATTTGGAGTATTTGAATAAAAGATCAACATATGAAAAGAATTTAAAACGCCCAGATTTATATGAATTAGGAGTTGCCTATTATCGTGTACTATCTCGTAAAACATCAAATGTGACGTTAACAAAGTACGCATTTGATTACATGTCTGGCGGGGAATATATATCTCCCACTCTGCGTCGTGCATATGCTTGTATTTTAAAAGAGCTTCCAGGAAATCACGATCCATTTGATTCAAAGGGTGTTGTTGGAGTTTTCGCAAAGAAAAACCATCTGTTCGAAAAATATAATATCCCGTATAAGGCAAAAGGTTATAGTAATTTAAATGAGTACGGATATGTGTTAAATATAATATATATTTTCTTGCGCTTTGTATTACGGTTCATTGGCCCGAATAGGTTTTATAATTTATCAAGATTATTGGTTTATTTATCCAGTTATCGTCAAAATCGCGGATTATGGAAATATTGAAGTAATGTTATCCCAAACCAGGATAAATATCGGCTCAATTTATTTTATGCTTATAGAATTCGTGCTTTATCAATCAATATTTTTTCTGACCCGTTGTCAAAGTTTAAACAATTTTCTCCTGTGAATCTTAATCATCATATTCTACAGTTGATTATGCATCTGTTATCACATAGATGATGTCGCATGCTCCTCCCAATTACTGTCTTTTGAAAAATTTTAGCATCCGATCATAACCGGCGGGGGAAAAATGGTTTTTTTATTAAAAAAAATTATTAATTTATCCAGTATAAATATATCGTCGATATATAATTTTCTTTTTTATTCTTTAATATTAACAACACCATTAATTGTTTTTGGGATATCTATGGGTGGCTTTAGCTTGCGGATAAGTAGAATTTTAATCATTTTTATAATTCCTCTTATGTTTTTAAAATTAATATATAATCTAAATTTATTATTAAGGGATAAATTTTCTCTATATGGTTTTCTTCCTTATTTGGCATACACAACAATAACTGCGCTATGGTCTCCGAATGTTGAAACTGGGACTGCTTTACAAAGATTAGGAGGTTTGTATGAAATATATATGTTATATATGATATTTATTGTTGCTGATTTAAATCCTGAAAGATTTATAGTTTTTATAAAATATTATGTTTTAAGCGCAGTTATTCCAATATGTTTTAGTGTGTGGCAATTTGCAAATAGTATACTGCACTTTAGTTCATCTGAAATTCCATTTGATAATTATTTAATATCAGGGAAATATGAGCTTTTAGAAGGGCGTGTTTTTGTAGCTGGTGGAGGATTTTCAAGAATATCCTCCACTTTTGCAGAACCTGTAATATTTGCAAGTTTTATTTGTACGGTATTATTATTCAGTTTTTTATTAAATTCTAATAATTATTTTTCAATTATAACAATTAGATTCTTTCAGATTTTGGCATTTTTAATTATGATATTATCGATTTCTAAATTAGCGATTATATCATTTATTTTAGGAATATTAATAATATGTATAAAAGGCAAGTTATATAGAAAATACATATTTATATTTATATTTTTTTTGATGGGATTTTTATATGTTTTATCAGAATATGATATGTTATTTATATTTGATAGGCTTTTTATAGAAACTGGGCATTATGAATTGTTGCATGATTCATTATTAGAAATAAAAAAGATTAACTTTATTATTGGTGAGGGTATTGGTAGTGTCCCATATGGTTCTTTTCATAGATTTGTTTTGTCAAGAATTTACGAAAGTGGCGTATATGGTTTGATATTTGTATATTTTGTTTCTATTCTTCCTTTTAAAATATTGTTCCAAAAAATATATAATTTAAACTCTCGTACTATTCATAATATTTGTATTGGGGTTATATTTGCTGTAATTTTCGGTTTACATGTCTATGATTATTTTATTCATTTGTTCCCTTGGGTTGTTATAGGCGCCATAATGTCATTATATAATAATGAATTGTATAATAATTTATCTCAGATGAAATTGAAATCATAATTTAAATAACATTAAAAAGTATAACAATAGATTATTTGTGAATATAGTTCCGTTAATATTAGATAAAAATTGGTTTTTGGTTTATGATCGTGGGACAATGAGAAATTAATTTCCGGAATACTCTTTTAGATATCAATCTCTAAAATCGGAGTTAGTTTTTACGGAATCATCAATTATGAAAAATGTAATTATTTATATAATTAGTTTGAAATATGCACCGGGTCTTAAAAAAGAATTTTCCCTCATAGGGGAGAATTTACGCAATAAAGGGTATTGCGTGAAGTATTTGCTTGCAGAAGAATATAAAAATATGGAATATGAATGCGGAGACACAGAGTATTTTACTAAATCAACGAGTAAATTACGGATATTAAATGATACTGCAAATTTTATATTTAAGGGGAGGTATATTCTGAAGAAGTATTTTATAGCACAATCACAAATATATTTACTTTTTTACAATCCACATCCGATAAATCCAATTCTTTCGAAATCAATAAAAATATTACACCCAAATACAGTCGCCATTCTTTATCTGCATGATCCATATAAACCAGATAAACGACCGTACGGTTACTATAAACGTTTTTATATATCATTAGTTGAGTATATACAAGGCCTAACTGTAAAATATATAGATTATGTTGTCTCTCCATCAGAATATTCTCATGAGCTATTTGAAATGAAATATCCTCAATATAATAAAAATAGTTGTATCGCCCCACTCCTTATTCCAAATTCCATTAAATCAGACAATATAAACCGTCGTTATTTTAGTATTATAGGGACTGCCCACCATGCGACAGGGCATGATACGTTTGTTGACCTAGTTAATTATTCGATTTCAAAAGGGATGGACTACGAGTTTGCAATAATAAGCGCTAGCAATTTAAATAAGTATTTAAAAAGGTTGAATGATAATGCACGAAGTATTGTTAGGATCATTAATAAAAATAATATAACGGATTCGGAAATAAATCAATTGATTCGAGAAAGTTGGGGGGTGTTTCGAATGGATCATGAAGTTACACAAAGCGGGGTGATTCCAGTATCTTTTATGAATGAAACCCCAGTAATTGCCAGGGATATAAAAGGACTAAACCAGCATATTATACATAGGTATAATGGCTATTTGTTTCCACGGATTAGCACATCAAACGAGATTATCTCGGGGATGGATTATGTCAAAGGAGATTTTTTTCGATTATCACAGAATTCCAGAAAAAGCTATGAGGATATATGGGCTGAAAAAAACTTTGATAGATATTATGGATGGTTAATAAATTTACTAGAATAAAGATATATTTTATTGCATTAAATGGAAGATGAATTTTAATAAATTAGGTTTATCTCGTTTGGCTTAGTATATTTCTGCATAACGTTACTTAAAAAGACATTTATCATGTCATCTCCGTATCTTCCACCTAAAGAGAATAGTTGGAGGGCTTTATTTCATGAATTGTTTATGCGATTAACCTATGATGTTTGGCGGCGGAATGTTCACAAATACATTTGTAATAATGATGGTATATATAAATATATAGTTGAGTGTGGTTGTGGACCAGGATATTTATTGCAATTTTTGAAACAATGGTACCCAAAATATAACATAATTGGATTAGATTTAGATATGGGTCTGCTATCGTCAATTCGTCGGCGAATACAGCATGGATGCTTAGTAAAATCTTCCGCAGAGGTATTACCAATTATAAGTCATAGCATTGATTTGCTAATTGCATTACATATGATTGAACATCTCAGCAATCCGGAATATTTTTTATCCGAAGCGTATAGAGTTTTACGTCCTGGAGCATACATGATTGTTGCGACTCCGAATCCGAAAGGTATCGGAGCACGAATAAGGGGATTAAGATGGACAGGGTGGAGGGAGGATCATCTATCTCTTTTCCCGCCTGAAATTTGGAGGGATTTTATTCAAAAGAACGGCTTTCGCATTGTCAAAGACGGAACTACAGGCCTCTCAGGAATACCGCTTATGCGGATGTTTCCGATATCATTATTAAACTGGATTCCTTTATTCTTATTTGGCTTTTTCCCATGGGTACATGGTGAAGCTTATATTTGCATTGCACAATCTATAAATATAGATAGCAAACGCACATCATGAAAATTCTTGTCACCGGTGGGGCCGGGTTCATCGGGTCCAATCTCGTCAAGCAGCTATTAATGGACGGGTATGAAGTCAGGGTATTGGACAACTTGCTTTCCGGGCACCGGGCTAACCTCGAACCCTTCCCAGAGATTCACTTTATCGAAGGAGATGTTCGTGACGAAGTGGCGGTGAAAAAGGCGATCCATGGTGTCGAGGTGGTGTTCCATCTCGCTGCTTCTGTCGGCAACAAACGGTCCATCGATTACCCGATCATCGATGCGGAGATCAATGTTATTGGGACCCTTCGGGTCCTCGAAGCCGCACGACGAGAGGGGGTGCGGAAGATTGTCACTTCTTCTTCCGCCGGCATCTTCGGTGAACTGAGGACCCTTCCGATCCGGGAAGACCATCCTGTTGAACCCGATTCCCCATATGGCTGTACGAAGCTTTGTAAAGAGAAAGAGTGCCTGACCTATGCGAAGCTGTATGACATTGATGCGGTCTGCCTTCGTTATTTCAACGTCTACGGGCCGAACCAACGATTTGATGCTTACGGGAACGTGATACCGATCTTTGCTTTCAAGATGCTCCGCGATGAGCCCCTGACCATCTTCGGCGACGGGGGGCAGACACGTGACTTTGTGAATGTGAGGGATGTCGTCCAAGCCAACATTAAGGCGTCGCAGGCCATTGGGGTGTCCGGAGCCTTCAATCTTGGGAGCGGAGAGAGGATCACCATCAACACCTTGGTGGAACTCATGAAAGCAGCATCCGGAACCGATCCGATCGTCCAGTACGGCCCCCCTCGGCCGGGCGACGTGCGCCACAGCCTTGCCGACATCTCTGCCGCACAAAAGGCGTTCGGGTTCGAGCCGGAAGTGTCCCTCAAGGAAGGTCTCAAGGAGTATATCGATTGGGCAAAAGAAGAGGTACAGCGGGGATGAAGATCCTCGTCCTTGGTGGGGAGGGGATGTTGGGCCACAAGATGTACCAGATCTTGCTGGCTCGT
>Ga0209519_10000789_pt1 | contig 13456 bp, 10 predicted proteins | sample Rifsed13ft1_FD_184005 | JGI IMG/M metagenome (GOLD analysis project Ga0209519, IMG submission 184005) | Soil microbial communities from Rifle, Colorado, USA - sediment 13ft 1 (version 2) | ecosystem: Environmental > Terrestrial > Deep subsurface > Rock core/Sediment | place: Rifle, Colorado...
GCACGATGCACGCCGGCGACATGTTCGCCTCGTGGGTCACGCACGACCATCACCACCTGCGCCAGCTGGTGGAGTTGCACCGCGCCCTGACCGACCGCGCCGCCCAGCCGTACGATTTCGGCTACGCAGGCGATTGGTAACCTGGCGGCCCAAAAAGAATTAATAATAATCATGATGGGGGGGCCATGGCAAATGTGGCAAGTGTGGCAGTTGTGGTAATTGTGGCATGATGGAAGGCATCCTCAGAAAGTCTGAATGTTGGCAGAAGAGGGTTATTCGATGAGATTTGATTCGGAAAATTCCCATTCGCTTCGCTCAGGGCATGCTTCACTGGTCTTGGGTCGGCGGTCTAATGGAGACTTATATACCGTTCAGAATGACAAGCGAACAAGGGTGGTGCTGCCCCCCACCGAGGCTATTTAATCATGCAAGTTGAAATTGAGGGCGGACCGAGGCCTTTTGTCAAGCTAGTGGATTAGTCCCGCTTCCTAACAAACCATTCGCGGAATTCCTTGCAGCGGCCATCCTTCGCCAGGCGGATCAGCCAGATGTTGCTGAAGGTGCCGGCTTCTTTATACACGGTGGTGCCATGCATCACGCCCAGGTCACCGTCCACGGCGAGTACTTCGTATTCGAAGGTCCAGTCCTCGGGCCGGTCACCGATGCCGACCCAGCCGTCAATGATGGCTTCCTGGCCTATCCAGGGGTCATCGAACGGTCCCGTGGAATACAGCGCGTCCTCGGTGAAGAGCTTGGCGATCTCCTGCGGCTTATTGCTCTTCCAGGCCTGTAAATAACCAGCCAGCCAGGTCTCGAAATCGGTCTTCTTCACTTCGCCTCCGGCTTAACTCTCTTTGAACACCGCTACGGTTACCCCTTCGCCGCCTTCGTGGGCCGCGGCGTAATCGAAGCGTTCGATATATTTGCGCTTACGCAGCTCTTTGCGCACCATCTCGCGCAGCACGCCGGTGCCCTTGCCGTGGATGATGCGCGCTGAGCGCAACCCGGCGCTATAGGCGGCGTCTAAATAATTGTCCAATGCGGATTCGGCATCCTCGAAGCGCTGGCCGCGCAGCGAGAGTTCGGACCCGGGAGATGCGGCCACCAGCGGCATGCTCCCCCAGTCTTCGCGCTGACCTCCATTGGCTGTCTCTTCCGGCAGCAGTTCCAGCTCCGCCTGGCGCGTCCGGGCGCGCAGCGCGCCGATCTGCACTTCGGCCTCCTCCTCTCCCAGGCCAACAACGATGCCGCGGTGGCCCAGACTGCGCACGTGCACCGCATCGCCCAGCCGCAGGGCGCGGTCCGGCGCCGATTCGGGCACTGACTTGCGCCGCGCGGGGGTCTCCACTTGTTCGTCCAGCTCCACGGCCGCCGCCTGCACCGCCTGCACGTCTTGCAAAGGCTGACGGGCGCGGGCTAAGTCGGCGCGCAAGATGCCGATCTCATCGCGCAGGCTGGCTAGTTCGCGTTCCGCTTGCTGACGAGCTTGTTCCAGAATCTCCACGCGCTCGTCTTCGATCTTTTCCAGGCGTTCGGCTAGCTCTGCTTTCAAGGCCTGCGCCGCCTGCTGGGATTCTTCAGCGCGGCCGGCTGCCTGGCGAGCGCGCTCCCGCTCGCGGTAGATCTCGGCCAGCAGATCCTCCGCCTTCAGTTCGCTGGGATCGATGGCGCTGCGCGCCATCTCGATAACTTCTTTCGGCAAACCCAGCCGGGTGGCAATGGCCAGCGCGTTGGAGCGGCCGGGTAAGCCCACCACCAGGTGGTAGGTGGGGGCCAGAGTCTTGAGGTCGAATTCCACGCTGGCGTTGACCACGCCTTTTGTGGCGTGGGCATAGGCTTTCAACTCCGGGTAATGCGTGGCCACCAGAGTGGTGATGCCGCGCTTGATCAAATGATCGAGCAGGGCGCGCGCCAGCGCGGCGCCTTCCTGCGGATCGGTGCCTGCCCCCAATTCATCGAGCAGCACCAGGGAGCTTTGGTCCGCCACTTTCAAAATTCTCGCAATATTGGTGATGTGCCCTGAAAACGTGGACAGCGATTGCTCGATGGATTGCTCATCGCCAATATCGGCGTAGATGTTGTCGAAGAACGAGATCTGGCTGCCGGCGTCGACGGGAAGGTGCAACCCGCTCTGGCCCATTAAGGCCAGCAAGCCCACCGCTTTTAGCGTCACGGTTTTGCCGCCGGTGTTGGGGCCGGTGATCACCAGGCAATAGTTTTCGGGAAAGAGCTCTATATCCAGGGAGACCACTTTGGCCGGATCGAGCAAAGGATGGCGGGCTGCGAATAAGCGCAGCACCACACCGGGATGCGGCCGCGCCGGCCTGGGCCGCATGGGCACCAAGTCGGGCGGGGTCGCCCGCAGTTCGTTGGCGAATTTGGCGCGGGCGAACGCCAGGTCCAGGATGGCCAGGCCTTCCAAGACGGCGGCGATCTCGTCGGCATGTTCGCCCACCAGGTCGCTGAGTTCCAACAAGATGCGCTGTTCCTCGTCCCGTTCGGCCAGTTGCAGTTCTCGCCAGCGGTTATTGAGCTCCACCACCTGCAAGGGCTCGACAAACAGCGTGGCGCCGGAGGACGACTGGTCGTGCACCACGGCCTTTACGCGGGAGCGCGCTTCGGCTTTCACCGGCAGCACATAGCGCCCGTCGCGTTGGGTGATCAATGGTTCCTGCAACACCTTGGTATATGGTTCGGTGGTGAGTAACTTCTGCATGCGCGCCACCAAACGCTCGTGGGCGATGCCTAATTCACTACGGATGGCGGCCAGCTTGGGCGATGCGCTATCGAGGATCTCGGCCCGGGCGGAGATGGCTTTGCTGATGGCATCCACAACGCCACCGGGGCTGGGAAACCCGGCGGCAATGGCGGCCAGCAACGGATATTTCGCTCCCTCGTCCGCCAGGTGGCGCGCCAGATTGCGCCCGGCGACCAGGGTGCCCTTCACATCCAGCAGTTCCGCGGGGGTGAGGGCCAGCCGGCGCCTGGCGTTCTCCAAATAAGCGCGCAGGTCACGCGCCCCGCCAACGCCGGTCTGCGGTTGGCCCTTGAGCAGCCCGCGCGCCTCGGAGGTCAGGTCCAGGGCTCGCTGCGCCTCATGCAGATCCTGGGCAGGGCGCAGCTGCAGGGCGCGCTCCGCAGAAAGCGAAAACGCCGTATGCCGGGCCAAACGCTCTAACACCTTATGGTATTCAAGCGTGTGCAGCGTTTTTTCGTCCATCGCGCCGAGTCTATCACAGCGCCATGGGGAGGTTCTTAAGCCTCCTCTTTGTGTTTCTTTTCACGCAAAGAGAAAATGCCCTGTTGATTCCTCAGAGGAAACCTTGTAGAATCACGCCAGAGCGATGTAGCCGCTCCAGTCTCACTTCGTGAGGCTGGGGGGCTGAGGGCTGAGGGCCTACGTGGACGTCATCAAGGTTTCAGGTTCCTCCCGCACATCAGCAGTCGCCGGAGCCATAGCCGGCGTGTTCCGCGAAAATAAGCGCGCCGAGGTTCAAGCCATCGGGGCCGGGGCAGTCAATCAAGCCATTAAGGCTCTTATCCTGGCGCGCGGTTACCTGAAAGAAGATGGCTATGACGTCATTTGCCTGCCCGAGTTTGCGGATGTAGACATCGAGGGAAAGGTGCGCACAGCCATCAAGCTAGTGGTCGAACTGCGCGAGGCGCAATCTGGGTCCGCAGAGGCTACACCAGAAACGGGGCAAAGCGAATAGCGCGGGGGGCGCGTTATTATTTCAACTGTTGGGTTGGAAGGACTGCGCTTGCCCAGATTCTTGATTGAAGTTTCCCACGAAAACACCCAGCAGGCCTGCGATCGGGCTGTCGAGGTCTTTATGGCCACTGGGTCCCATTTTGTCACTAACGCCGAATGGGGTTGCCATGACAATGAGCACAAGGCCTGGATCTTGGTGGATCTAGACAGTAAACAGGAGGCTTTATCGCTCCTGCCTCCCGCCTTTAGGGCAGTGGCCAAGGTGACGAAGGTGGAGAGATTTACTTCTGGGGATCTAACATCTGCGGCCAAAGGGCATAGGACTTAGCTTCAGCCTCCCGATCAACCTTAACTAAGACCTCCCTGCGGCTCGCGGACTTCGCCGTTAGCCCAGGTGCCATCAATCGCTAAAGCTGCGCACTTCTTCCGGCGAAAATACAACTTCTTCTTTCCCCATCAGTTTCTCGGCCATCTTTTGGGTGATCAATTCCAAATGGCCGTTGTGGGCCACAAAATCCATCTCGTCGGTCGGCACCGTGAGCACCGGGCACAAGGCGAAATTTGCGATCCATTGCTCGTAAAGGTCGTTTAACTGGTGCAGATATTCCGGCTCTATGGTGCTCTCAAAATCGCGGCCGCGCGATGCTATGCGACGCTGCAGCGTAGGCACCGAAGCGCGCAAGTAGATTACCAGGTCTGGCGGCCGGAGCATGTCGCACAACAGGCGGTACAGCTTGCCGTAGGTCGAATAGTCGCGTTCGTTGAGCTGCCCCTGGCGGAACAGATTGGCGGCAAAGATCTCAGCATCCTCGTAAACCGAGCGATCTTGCACCACTGACTTAGGATCTTCAAGCAGGGATAAATGCATACGCAGGCGGTGGCTGAGGAAGAAGACCTGGGATTGGAACGCCCAGGCTTTCATGTTCTCATAGAAATCTTCAAGGTAAGGATTTTCGGCTACAGGTTCGTAATAAGGTTGCCAGCCAAGGCGAGCGCACACTTTGCCCACCAGCGTGGATTTACCTACACCGATATTGCCCGCCACGGCCACAAAATGCTTCATGCGTCCTGATCCTCCGGCTTAAGAAAGGCCACCGAACGGTTGGCCTCCGAATCCATTATAAGCTCCATTACATGGCCGGGAGCCACCTCGCCAACGGCGATCAAGCGCAATGTGTCCTGCATCCCCCCCAGCTCGGGCAGCCAGGTCGCAAGCCGGTTGGGCGAGTCGTAAAAGAATTCTCGATTGAACACAGAGCCCTTATCGTCCAAGTGGACGGCCAGGGGAAAGATATGTGATTCGATCAGATCCTGGAAGAAGTGGGTGCCGTATGAGGGCTCAGGGGCCGGTCCCACTCCTTTCCCGGAGACCTCGATCAGGGCGCGCGTGTTGTAAATATCCGCGTAAGAGACGCTCACGCCCAGTTCTGGGTTAACAGTGCCCCAACGCCCCGGCCCCACGCAGATGAAGGTCTCGCCCTTCAATATATTATTCAAGCGGCCAATGGCGCGGGTTAACGCGTGGCGGTCCTCGACTCTGGGGAGGGAGTAATAAGCCTCGGGTGGCACAAAGAGCACATAACGGATATCGATCACCTTTCCATGCGGCGCCATTTTTTCCGTGGAGAGTATCACCTGTTTTTTATCCAGCCGGTCAGGCAACTGCACGGATTCTTCATGCATTTGGCTTTGCGGCCGGCATTGCAGAATAAACAACTTGATGTCGGTCTTGTTCCCTTTGGCTGGTTGCAGCTGAACGGTGAACTCCATGTCTACCGGGGACTTGTAATGTTTTTCCAATAGTTTGAGTATGCGGCGCATGCGCTCCGCCAAGGGTGTGGAGCGCAAAGCGCCATCCAAGGTTAATACCAGGGCGCCGTCTTCATCTCCCAGTGTCGAACGGATCGGGCGCAGATCCCCTTCTTTGTAAAGCGAGGCCAACAATCGCAAATGAGGATAGCCGTTATCCAGCACATCCTCCATGGGGAGAGTTTTAAAGCTATTTTCTTCCAGATCAACCACATCGATTTGGTGTTGTGAATAGGTGAGCAGCGCATTTACGTCCGCGGTTGCCCGCAATTCCGGGTGGCTTAGCGCCACAAGCCGGGGGTAATCGTTGCCCACGTGCTCAACGGCGCGGGTACCCATGCCTGCCACCAGCCGCAAGAAGCCATCTTCGCTTCTGAGCTTTGGCGACCAGCGGAACAAGTTTCGGCTAAAGGCCACTCCCGCCAGGTGCGGAAAGTAGTAGCGGCCATAAGGCTCGCCTTGCACCACCTGGATGAGTACCGCCAAACGCTCATCGTAATCTTGCAAGCCATGGGCGCGGCGATACAGCAGCGCATCCGGGTTGAGCCCGCTGGCATACACGGCGGCAATGGCGCGCAAGCAGGCATCCAGGTTCCCCTCAGGGGTGCCCTGATTTGGGCAAAAATAGCTCGCATATTTGCCTGCAAAGGATGAGCCAAAATTATCTTCGAGTAGGCTGGACGAGCGCACGATGATGGGGGCGCTGCCGACCCGCTCGAGCAGCTGGGCTAATTCAGCTTTGATATCCGCCGGAAAAGACCCAGCGGCGTATTCCTTTTGGATTGTTGGGTGCTCATCCCGAATTTGGTCTACTTCCTTATACTTCTGGTCAGCCCAATGGATCATCCCATTATGCGCCATAAAGGCATACATGACGTCAGCGCCAAGGAAGTAGGACTCGGGGATGGTTACGTGTTGAGCAAGGTCCTTATCCGCGGTGCGCTGTAAGATACGTAAGGCCAACAGCATGCCCGCGGCCTTGCCTCCCACCTTGCCCTTGCCGATCTTGTGCCTCCGGATGCTTAGGAGATCGTCCAGGGTGAACCATTCCTTGGCCACGTTGATATAAGCCAGTTGGTCGGAGATCATCGAGCGAATCAGCACCACTTTTATTTCGCGCTCGCGCGCTTCGTATTTTGCCCGCTCCTTGGCCGGCAGCCTGGCGATGGCCTTAGCCTGCTCGAACAGGGCTTCCTGCGGCGCCAATTCCGGATTGAATGTGCGCTGCAGATCTTCGCTCTCCGCGCCGTGTTCTGCGAGAACCTCCTTCACCAGATCCTCGAAAACCTCGTAAGGGAGATTGTTGGCAAAGTGAAGATCGGTCAGATGTTCGCGCACCAGGTCAAGGCGCAGTTTCCAGTCTTCGTCGGCTTCTTCGCTGACAGAATCAGAAATCCCCTCGCGCAATTGAGAATCCGCAGCCTGTTGGCGCACCAGTTCCTCAAGGGCTTCGGTCGAAAGGATGCCGCGCTTGGACAGTTCCTGGCGCATCTTGCTGCGGATGCGCCGGCGCAGTAGCGGGTATTGCGCCAGGGTAAGGTAAATGCGATAGGTGGGATCGAAGGAACTTGAAGGGAGCGTCATGCCAGGCTTAAAAGGACCCGCCAGCGCGGACCGCGAAGCTGCTAGATTGTAATCGTTAGAGGGGACTACTTGCCCAAATGCATGGGCATGATCACGTGAAGGAAATCTTCGTTGCCTACAGGGTGCATAACGCCGGGAGCGGCGGCCGCAGTGGTTTCCAATGCCACGTCGGAAGACTTCATCACGTCCAGCGCTTCGCGCAGGAAGCGCACGTTGAAGGCGATCAGGATGGGCACGCCTTCAACGGTGGCGTCCATCTTGCTGTCGTTGGAGCCGGTCTCTTCGGATTGGGCGGAAATTTCCATCGTGCCCGGAGCTTTTCCGTCACCGGGTTTGATTTCCAAGCGGGCGATGTGCGAGCTCTCGCGCGCAAAGATCTCCGCCTGCTTAGCCGCTTTCAGAAAGGCTTCGGCAGAGACAATCGTACGGGTCTTATGCCCGTCGGGGATGATCTGTTGGTATTCGGGGAAGGCGCCTTCCACCAGCTGGCAGCGCAACTCGGCGTCCTTAAGGCTGAAGACCACCTGGCCGCGCCCGGGCGGCAGCATCATGTGCACCTGCTCTTTATCATCGGCGGCGATGCGCGCCAGTTCGTTCAGGGCGCGGGCGGGCACAATGGCGCGCAACGGCTGCTCCACTGCAGATTTCAGTTCCGCCTTGCGCACAGACAGGCGGAACCCATCCGCGGCCGCCATGGTCATGGTCTTGCCTTCCACGGTGATGAGCACGCCTGTGAGCACAGGCCTGGCATCGTCCCGCGAAGCGGCAAAGACCACTTGCTGGATCATTTCCTTGAAATCGGCGGCGGTCAGTTCGATGCCGGCGGCCTTGTCCGGTTCCGGCATTGGTGGGAATTCCTGGGCATCGATGCCCTTGATCTCGGCGTTGGAACGTCCGGCGCGCAGCTGCAGGGTCTGGGTGCGCACAACCAGCTCCATTTGGATGGTTTCATTGGGGAAGGTAGTGACTAGGTCGATAAGGGTACGAGCCGGCACGGTGGTGGCTCCCGCTTCTTCGATCTTGGCGCTGATCCAGGCGGTAATGCCCAATTCCCGGTCAGTAGCGGAGAGTTTTAGCCGTCCATCTTCGGCTGAAATGAGGACGTTAGCCAGAATCGGGTAGGTGCTGCGCGCAGAAACGGCGCGAGACACCACGTTTAGACCCTGGGCTAGGTTTTCCTGGAGGACGGAGACTTTCATAGAGGACGCCGCTCGGAAGGCGGTTTAATGGAAGTATACACTGAATGACCAGGCCTTTCGAATACTAAGATTTACCCTTGAAAGAATGCCTGTAATCCTCCCGTAAACAGCGGCTCCCCTGGCAACTAGGCATCCGTCAAGGTGTCGTGTCGAGATAGCAACATGACAACTTGACACACCGGCTCCAGGCAAAGCGGGTGGGGGTCAAAAAGCTGCCCTTGCTTCCCGCGCCAGCCTCCGCGGCAGTATACAACTGTTTGGAGCACGATGGTCTAAAGCCGAGATAAATCAATGTCTTCCTCGCCGGGCATGTTATATTGCCGATCCGGAGGACATCATGCCGACTGAACATATAAAGAAATCTGTTGAAGCCGCCATTGATTACCTGGGCAAGCATCCAGACGAGGCGCGGTATACGGATACCTGGGCAAAGGCCACGCTCGAGCAAGGACTGCACTTCCGCATTGTGGATGCGAATGCCAATACGGTGTTCAGCGACATGCCGGCTAGCGTGGGCGGCGGCGGAGCGGCGCCATCACCCGCCTGGTTGATGCGCGCCGGCCTGGCCAGCTGCGCGGCTACGCTGATCGCTATCCGGGCGGCGCAGCAGGGGTTGCAGCTAACGCAGCTCGAAGTGCTGGTGGACAGCGAATCGGATGATTATGGCATCCTGGGGATGGATGCCGCGGTCCCGGCCGGGCCGCTGAGCGCGAAGGTCAGGTGCGCATCGCGGCCGCAGGAGCGAGCGAAACTGGGCTGCGCGAGGTGGTTAAGTGGGGCGTGGAGCACTGCCCGGTGGCGGATGCCATCCTGCGGGCGGTTCCCATGACGACTGAGATAGAAATCACCTAGCAGTTCGGCAACGGGAGTACTGGAAATGCAAGGGACAGGGTTTAGGCCTGTCCCTTTTCATATCGCAGAACCTCACGGCGCCGAAAGTCTTATGTATGGCGCCACCTCCATCAAGGTCGTTGGTTTAGGTCCAACCGCGCAGCTGCACCGCCTCGGCGACGCGGGCAACCGCAACAATGTACGCGGCCAGCCGGTTGTGCACTTTGCGTTCTTGTGCGACCTTATGCACCGCGTGGAAGGCCGAGGTCATCTTGCGGTCCAAGCGATCGTGGACCATGTCCTCGTCCCAGTAATAATCGTAGGCGTTTTGCACCATCTCGAAATAAGAGACTGTCACGCCGCCTGCATTACACAGGAAATCGGGGATGACATACACGTTGTTCTTATGCAGGATCACATCCGCTTCGGGGGTGGTCGGCCCGTTTGCGAGCTCCACGCTGACCTTGGCCTTGATGTTAGGAGCATTGGCGGCGGTGATGACCGATTCCAGCGCGGCTGGAATCAACACGTCGACATCCAACTCCAACAAAGCCTCGTTGCTGATCTCCGTGGAGCCGGGGAAACCGACCACTGAGCCGGTCTTGGTCTTGTAGGCCATCACCTCTGTGTAGCTGAGGCCCTTGGCGTTGGTGATCCCACCGCGCGAATCCGAAACTGCAATCACCTTTAGCCCCAGGAGTTCCTCGCCCAATTTGTGGGCGAAGGTACCGGCATTGCCATACCCTTGAATGGCAGCCGTAGCGCCCTTCAGGTTGATCCCCAGTAGCTTGGCCGCTTCTCGCAAAGTGTACAAGCCCCCGCGGGCCGTGGCGTCGCCGCGGCCGGCTGATCCGCCCAGGGGCAGCGGCTTGCCGGTGATCATGCCGAATTCGTTGTACCCTTGCAGGAACGAGAACTCGTCCATCATCCAGGCCATGATCTGCGGAGTGGTATACACATCGGGAGCAGGTACATCTTTTTCCAAGCCCAGTATGCGCCCCACCTGGCGGATATAGGCCCGGCTCAAGCGTTCCAGCTCTGTCTTTGTCAATTCGCGTGGATCACAGATGATGCCCCCTTTGGCACCCCCCAAGGGGATATCCACTACTGCGCATTTCCAAGTCATCCAGGCCGCAAGCGCCCGCACGGTGTCAATGGTCTCATCGGGGTGGAAGCGGATCCCGCCTTTTGTGGGACCCCGCGAGTCGTTATATTGGACACGGAAACCGCGGTATATGCGCGTGGTGCCATCATCCATCTTTACGGGAAGCGTCACCACTAATTCGCGCAGTGGCCAGCGAAGCAATTCATGCGTCGCCGCGTCCAATTTCAATATCTCTGCGGCTTCATCCAGTTGTGCTTGAGCCATGGCAAAGGGATTTGGCTTCCCCATAGCTGCCTGGCCTGCGTTCGGTTGTCCGATGGCGAATTCCTTCGTCTTTTGTGCCATTTGTTACCTCCAGTGCATAACTTGTCGATTACAACCAGCCTCGCAACTCCATAGCTTCCACCACTGCGCCGATCGCCACCATATAGGCCGCGTCGCGCATGGACACCTCCTCCCTCTCAGACACCTTGAGAACTTTATGAAATGCATACGTGATTTCCGCGTCCAGGCGTGTCAGCACCTCTTCCTTGGACCAGTAATAATTCATATCATTCTGTACGCCTTCAAAATAAGAGACGGTCACACCGCCAGCATTGCACAGGAAATCCGGGATCACGAAGATTTTGCGCTTTCCAAGCGCTTCATCCGCCTCTGGGGTAGTGGGCCCATTGGCCCCCTCGGCGATCATTTTCACTTTATCGCTGATCTTTTCAACGGTTTGCGCGTTTAGCTGAGCTTCCAGTGCAGCCGGAATGAGCATGTCCACGTCCTGCTCGATCCATGCATCGCCGGAACCGATAGCATACCCCGCCGAACTGGCCTGGTCCTTGTTGATCTGCCCGTACTCGTCGGTGATGCTTTGCAAGAAGGGAATATCCAACCCGTCCTTACTGGTTAGGCTGAGTGAGGCCTTATCGTTGCGGTCCCAATAGGACACACAAAGCACCTTCCCCCCCAACTGCTGAGTAAAAGCCAGGGCGGCGTATTGGGCCACATTGCCGAAACCCTGCACGCTTGCGGATGTCTTTTGGGGATCCAGGCCGAGATGCTTCATGGCTTCGCGCACCGTATAGATGACGCCGAATCCGGTGGCCTCCGTCCGCCCGTGTGAACCGCCGCTGCCAACCGGCTTCCCCGTAATCACTCCCGGGGTGAACTGCCCGGCCAATTTCGAATACTCGTCCATCATCCATCCCATCATTTGGGGTGTGGTGCCCACATCCGGGGCGGGCACATCGGTGCGCGGGCCGAGGTTGTGGAATATCAAGTCCACCCAGCCGCGGCACAGGGCCTCTTTCTCTCTGAGCGAGAGCGAGGCCGGATCGATGGCCACTCCCCCCTTGGCGCCTCCCAAAGGAATATCGGCCACTGCGCATTTCCAGGTCATCCACATGGCCAACGCCCGCACAGTGTCCATGGTCTCCGAAGGATGGAAGCGAATGCCTCCCTTGGTCGGCCCGCGGGCGTCGTTGTGCTGGACCCGATAACCCAAGAAGACCCGCAGGCTGCCATCGTCCATACGGATGGGTATTTGGAATTTGAATTCCCGCCGCGGCCAGCGCAGGAGCGCGGCTACTTCGGGATCCAGGCCCAGCAAGCTCGCCACATGGTCGAATTGCGCCTGAGCGATCTTGAAGGGATTGGTGATTTCACTCATTCTTCTCCTGGTCCGGGCGAATTAAATAAATATGCGGGCGCCTCGGAATCTTGCCCGCACAGATGAAAAAGGGTCCAGAACGTGCTCTGGTCGTTATTAACAGCCATATTTGGCGTCCCAGCTTAGGGCCTGTACCTTAACAGAGATTGAAGGCTCAGTCAAGTTACTTAACTACGAATGTCCTGGGCCAAACGTATCGTCACGCTTTCGCCCTTGCGGATGACGCCAGGTTTCTCCACCCAGGCTACCAGGCCGCGTTTGCCAATGGCTTTCTTGGGGAAAGCGGTTGTTAGGTCCGGCCTGTCTGGGAATTGGTTTTGCAGGCTGCCGCCAGCGGTGACGCAGGGCAGGTTCTCGCCTTCGATCACAATTCCGACCCCGTTCTCGAAGAACAGGCGGCTGCCAGAGCGTAGCTGCGTGAGCCCGGGGACTCCGGAAAGCATGATGTTGGCGCCCACCCAGCTGGGATCGATGGACGGCAGCTGCATGTTTTCGGCCACCGCGCTCAATTCCTCGACTGAGACAATCGAAATCTGGCGCAGATTGCGCACTTCAGTGCCTTTGGGATAGTATTTTTGGCTGCTGCCAGCCTTGCGGGTGAGGCCGTAGTGTTTGTCGCCCACAAAGCCTTCCCAGTGCACTTCGACCTCGTCCACCGAGTTTCCCGGCATGTACTCAGGGGTGATCACCAGGGCCTCGACCTTGCCTTTCAGATCTGCTGCCATTTAGCCATTCTCCTTTTCGAGGTTGCGCTGAGCCGTGGCCAATTGCTTTTCCAATTCGCCGCGCAATTTATCCGGGTTGGCCTTGCCCGCCGATGCCTTAACCACCTGGCCAAACAACCAGTTGAGCACGGGGGCATTACCCCCCAAATAATCGGCTACCTGCAGCGGATGCTGTTCCAGCACTTCGCGCACCCAAGCCCGCAGTTGTTTGGGGTCCGAGACTTGCTTTAAGCCGCGCGCCCTGATGATTTTATCCGGCTTGCCACCCTTGGCGAACAGTTCCGCCAGCACCGCCCGTGCGCCCGCCGGGTTGAGTTCGCCCTCGGCCAGGAGATCAAGCAGCCCGGCCAGTTCGTCCGGGCCGAACAGTAGGTCGCCAGTCTCGGCGCCGGCCTCATTCATCAAGCTGAACAGCGGTCCGCTAACCCAATTGGCCACCACTTTTGCCTCGGCTGATTTCGCCGCCATCACAGCCGCCTCGTAAAACTCGGCCATCTCGCGTTCGGCCGCCAGCACGCCAGCGTCATAGGCGCTCAGCGCGTAATCGAGCATAAAGCGCGCCTGTTTGTCGTGCGGAAGCTCCGGCAGGGCGGCGCGAATCTCATCCACCCAGGTTTCCTCGATCACCAAAGGCGGCAGGTCCGGCTCCGGGAAGTAACGGTAATCTTCGGCGACTTCCTTGAACCGCTGTGGCAGTGTGACGGAGCGGACATCGTCCCAACCCAGGGTTTGCTGCTGGACGGCCTTGCCCTGATCCAGCAGGGCCGCCTGGCGTTTGAGTTCGTAAACGGTGGCGCGTTCCAGGGAGCGGAAGCTATTCAGGTTTTTGAC
>Ga0209519_10000794_pt1 | contig 13432 bp, 7 predicted proteins | sample Rifsed13ft1_FD_184005 | JGI IMG/M metagenome (GOLD analysis project Ga0209519, IMG submission 184005) | Soil microbial communities from Rifle, Colorado, USA - sediment 13ft 1 (version 2) | ecosystem: Environmental > Terrestrial > Deep subsurface > Rock core/Sediment | place: Rifle, Colorado...
CAAAATGTAGCTATCCTTGAATTTGACTTCGTTCCTACAGGAAATAAATTGAATTTTAATTTTGTTTTTGCTTCTGAGGAGTATCCAGAATTTGTGAATGATACATACAACGATAATTTTGGTTTTTTCTTAAGCGGACCAGGAATTACGGGCCCATTTTCAGGAAACGCAAAAAATATTGCATTAATCCCTACTACAACTCTTCCTGTTTCTATCAATAATCTAAACAACGGAACTTCAAATTCGGGACCTTGTGAATATTGTGAATATTACGTTGATAACACGGCGGGACCTACTATTCAATACGATGGTTTTACTAAAGTTCTGGCTGCAAATGCTGATGTAATATGTGGTCAAACTTATCATATAAAGTTAGCCATTGCAAATGTAGGGGATAATAATTACGATTCGGCTGTATTTATAGAAGGAGCCAGTTTTAGTTCCCCATCAATCAATTTAGGCCCAGACTTGAAAATATGTAGTACGTCAAACCGTGAATTAAATTCGGGATTAAATGCGAGCGAAATTCATGAATGGCGTTACAATGGGAACATAATTCTAGGACAGAACGGACCAAAAATTACGGTAAATCAATCGGGCCTATATTCCGTTCAGGCCTTTCCTTTTGGGGCGACTTGTCCAGTTATTGATGAGATAAACATTTCCTTCAACGCTGCAAATTCTCCTACAATAAGCTGTGGTACAAAAACCGCTAATTCAATACAGTTTAATTGGAATCCAGTTATTGACGCTACATCTTATAGTGTATCGTATCAAATAGAAAGCAATACTCCGGTTAACATTGGAGATATTGGTAATATCAACTCTTATACCGTAAACGGATTGAATTCAGGTGAATCTGTATTAATTACAGTCACTCCCCTTGGTGTTCCTGTTGAATGTTTTAGTTCAGCGTCCCAATCTTGCTCTTTAACAGCTTGTGTAGCACCTACATTATTATTGACACAAGGAACATCTAGTCAGAGTGTTTGTGTTTTTAATCCTATTTCGAATGTTGTTTATACAATTGGTGGCGGAGCAGCTAGTGTTTCTATAACTTCTGGAAGTTTGCCTAATGGCATAACAACAAGTTTAGTTGGAAATCAATTTAAAATTGAAGGTACGCCAACCGTTTCAGGAACATTTAATTATACAGTAACTACATCAGGAGGATGTTCTCCAAATGCAACTTTAAATGGATCCATTTCTGTAAACCCAGGAACAACTCCAACATTTACAGCCGTTGCTGCTATTTGCGAAGGAGAAACGCCTGCTTCTCTTCCGTTACAATCAATTAACAACATCAATGGAACCTGGTCACCTGCTTTAAACAATACCGCAACTACTGAATATACGTTTACTCCAAATGCAGGACAATGTGCGAATCCAACCAAATTAACCATAACCGTAAATCAAAAAACAACTCCAACATTTACAGCTATCACTGATATTTGTGAAGGAGAAACGCTTGCTGCACTACCATTACAATCCAATAACGGCATCAATGGAACTTGGTCTCCCGCTTTAAATAATACTGTAGCTACTGAATATACATTTACTCCAGACAATGGACAATGTGCTAACTCAGGCAAATTAACGATTGCTGTAAATCAAAAAACTACCCCAACCTTTACAACTGTTGCTCCTATTTGCTCCGGAGAAACTCTCGCTGCACTTCCATTACAATCAAATAATAGTATCAATGGAACTTGGTCGCCTGCTTTAAACAATAGTGCAACTACTGAATATACATTTACTCCAAATGCGGGACAATGTGCTAATACGGCCAAATTAATCATAACCGTAAATCAAAAAACTACTCCAACCTTTACAGCCGTTGCTCCTATTTGTTCCGGAGAAACTCTCGCTGCACTTCCATTACAATCAAATAATAGCATCAATGGAACTTGGTCGCCTGCTTTAAACAATACTACAACTACTGAATACACCTTTACTCCAAACAATGGACAATGTGCGAACTCAGCCAAATTAACGATTGTTGTAAATCAAAAAACTACTCCAACCTTTACAGCCGTTGCTCCTATTTGCTCCGGAGAAACTCTCGCTGCACTACCTTTACAATCAAACAACAACATCAATGGAACTTGGTCGCCTACTTTAAACAATAGTGCAACTACTGAATACATCTTTACTCCAAATGCAGGACAATGTGCAAATCAAACTAAATTGACGATTTCAGTAAAACCAAAACCAATTCCGCTTTTGACAGATGGTAACATATGCGTCGATAAAAATTCAAATAGCGTAAGCCAGTCTTACCTTTTGGAAAGCCAACTAAATATTGCAACTCATAATTTTGAATGGTTTTTAGATGGGATTACAATATTAAATGCGACGCAAAGTACTTTTGAAGCTACTCAAAAAGGAACCTATTCTGTTAAGGCTACAAATAAATCTACTAATTGCAGTTCAACACTCGTTGAAGCAATAGTTACTGAAACCTTGTCTAACACTACAACGTTTAAAATAACACAAACGAATGCCTTTAGTGATGATGCAACCCTAACTATTTCAGTTGTTGAAGGGACTGCAAACTATGAGTATCAGCTGGACCAAAGCTCTTTTCAAGAATCAAATGTTTTTTCTGAAGTTGCTCCAGGAACACATATGCTACGAATTATAGATACTGAAGGCTGTACTGATTTAAGTTACCAAGTCATTGTAATAGGTTATCCAAAATTCTTTACACCAAACGGAGACGGCCATAACGACACTTGGAAAATCATTGGCTTCAACAGTCAGTACAATCCGTCCATTTCCATTTTTGACCGCTACGGGAAATTATTAAAACAAATAAACTCCATTGATTTCGGTTGGGACGGAACCTATAATGGTCAAGCCATGCCTGCCACTGATTATTGGTTTAGAGTAATCTATCTCGAGGGCGGAATCAATAAAGAATTCAAATCTCATTTTTCATTAAAAAGATAGCATCTGTTTTTTTAGGAGCACAACATCTTAGCTTAAATCCACTTCCCTCCTGCTTTCCACAGTATCTTTTGTGTCGAAAAACACCACAAAAGGATACTTGCTTCAATCAGGGCTAGAGAAGCCTTTTTGATTTCAAAACACAAAAAAACTGCTTGAATTAACCAAGCAGTTCAACTATTTGAAAATTATTTTTTTTAGTTTTTTATAAACTTCATATTGGAACTTCCTTTATCAGTATTCATTTTCAAGAAATACTTTCCAGTGGCTAATTTAGAAACATCTACTTTAGAAATAGTTTGAGCATTTGGAACTGCAATAACTAATTGTCCTACAACATCAAGAATAGCAATTGATTGCACCTCAATAGATCCTTTATTATTTATATTCAACATATCATTGACAGGATTTGGATACACCCTAAAGTAGTCCGAAAACTCAAAATCCGCAATCCCTAAAGTTTTAAATGTTGAAGTCGCTTTATTGGTGAGAATAGGAAAATTATAATCAAAATAAATATTGGCTTCATTGGTAAATGAATCTCCAGTTACAAGCGTTGGCAATGTTTTAATCTTGAAAGCAATATAACCGTCATTTGTAGCATCATCAAAAGGTAAGTTGATGTTTTCGAATATAAATTCCACTTTATTTCCATCGGATATTTTAGTCACAAACTCATGGCTTGCTTTGGTTGGAACCAAAGTTGGAATATCAAATTTGGTTAAATCAATCAAGTCTTTGACTACAATATTTTGGGCAGGATAAGTACCTGTGTTCTCAAATCGTATTAAATAATGTACATACTCCCCTATCAATTCTGGAGTTAGAACATCACCTTCCAGGCAGGTTTTGTCATTAGGATCAAAGGAGCCTACCACACTTTGGCGCAAGGCAAATGAATTATCTACTGGTTTTTCATCCCCACTTACAGGAGTAATCAATGCATTAAAACTCAAACGGTCTCCATTATTCACCGCAGGAGTTTCCATTGGTGAATTGACGTTTAAAACTACATTTATTTCACGAGTTTCAAAGGGTTCTAGATTAGAATAATCCCAACTAAGTTTATCCGTAACTTGATTATTGACTGTAGGCATAGATGATACAAAATCTAAAACAGCAACATTAAATGTTAAAGTGACAACTCCCGAAAGTACAGTATTCCCTTTATTTTTATAAATAATTTTATAACTAGCATCAAAACCTGGTCTAGCCGGAAGTAGTGGTAAAATACTAACTTCAAGATCTTTATGAATACCTTTTGCCGTGATACAAAAATCCTGAGTATAAGGACTCGTTTGTGTTGGGAAAGTTACATTTACTGAAGTTGGTGAGACCGTATAATAATTGGGATTTTCTAAAATTGGAGTGATTGTATAATTCCCTGCTTGTATTGGAATCGAATACATTCCCAACCTATTGGATATTATATTTCCTTTCGTTCCGCCGTTAAAAACCGAAAAGTTTAAATTGGGATAATTTATATCTGTTACATCGCAACCGTCACCTAAGATATCAAATTTACTATTTCCCTTAATAGTGTAAAAAGTACCGCCGGGATTAAATGAACAATAGGAATTCATATGACAATTTGAATAGCCATTGATATCCAGAACACTTTGGAAGTAAGTAAATTGCGCTTCATTTGCACAAATATATTGCAGGTTTGGATTATTACCAATAGAGATATTTAAAGGTGCATCACTTTTTAGAATTAAGTAATTCAACAAATTATTATTACAGCCCAAAGAAGTTAAATTTTTTAGATTACTGATATCAATACTTGTTAATTGATTGTTAGTACAGTCTATGGATGAGTAATAGTTACTCGAACCATTTAATAGCAATGAGGTTAATCGATTATTACTACAACGTATATTATTAATATTATCAAATGCATCAATATTCAATGAAGTTAAAAAATTATCATTACAATGCAACTCACTAAGTTTACTCAAACCACTAACTTTTAATGTAGTAAGTTGATTTTGATAACAGTAAAAATTTTGTAGATTTTTCAATGCACTTGCATCAAATGTGGCTACCTGATTGTTGTTAAAATCAAAATCAGTCAGATTGGCCAAACCTGTCACATTGATACTTGTTAATAGATTAGAAGCGCAATACAATTTTAAAAGGGAAGATAATCCACTAGCATTTATAGTTGTCAATTTGTTTTTTTGACAATTAATGTATTCAATATTACTTAGATTACTTATACCTAAAGATGTTAATTGATTACTTTCACAATCAATTTTTTTAAGGTTTGATAAACCAGTTAAATCTATTGAAGTTAAATTATTACTATGGCAAAGAACTTCCTCTAAATTATTCAAACCTTTTATATTCAAAGAGTTTAGTTTATTCCCAAAACAACTCAAGTATTTTAATTTACTTAAAGCACTCACATCCAAACCCGTAAGGGTATTTCCATAACAAGTTAGTGAGGTCAGATTTGTAAAATACTCAATACTACTTAAATTTGAAATTTCAGAAGCATGAACTGAAAGAGCAGCAACTTTTAAAGCTTCAGTAACTTCAATTTCCCCATCTGAATTCAAATCTATCTTAATGTTTTGACCACTTGCATCATATGCCAGCGGTTGTTCAGCTATTAATTTAGCTTTAAAATTTGCATCTGGAATATTTATAACCTGAGCATTTACACCGCCATAAAAACAAATTGTAACAAGTAAAAAGTATAGTTTCTTCATCTAAATAATTTTTATTGTTTAACAAATTTCAAACTTGAAGTTCCTTTATCCGTATTCAATTTCAAGAAATAATTGCCCGTTGCTAATTTTGAAACATCCACCTTTGAAACATTTTGCGCATTGGTAACAGCAATAACTATTTGTCCCAACATATCATAAATTGTCATTGATTTTACTTCTATGATATTTTTAGTTCCAATATTTAAAATATCATGTGTAGGAATTGGAAATACATTAAAATAATCTGCAAACTCAAAATTTTGAGTTCCTAACGTTTTAAAAGTTGATGTCGCTTTATTGGTCAAAATCGGGAAATTATAATCAAAATAAATATTGGCTTCGTTAGCGAAAGAATCCCCAATTACCAGCGTTGGCAATGTTTTAATTTTGAAAGCAATATACCCATCATTTGTAGCATCGTCAAAAGGAAGATTAATGTTCTCGAAAATGAATTCTACTTTATTACCATCAGATATTTTGGTCACAAATTCGTGACTGGCTTTAGTAGGTACTAAAGTTAAAATATCAAATTTGCTTAAATCAATTAGATCTTTAACTACAATATTTTGAGCGGGATAGGTTCCTGTATTTTCAAAACGGATTAAATAATGTACATATTCACCAATCAGTTCTGGAGTGATTACATCTCCTTCTAAACAGGTTTTGTCATTAGGATCAAAAGACCCTACCACACTTTGGCGCAAAGCAAAGGAATTATCTACTGGTTTTTCGTCAGCAGCAACAGGAGTAATTAAGGCATTAAAACTCAAACGATCCCCATTATTCACTGCAGGAGTTTCCATTGGTGAATTTACGTTTAACGTAATATTGATTTCCCTAGTTTCAAAAGATCGTAAGTCAGAATAATTCCAAGTGAACTTGTTGATAATTTGGTTATCAAACATTGGTGTTGCAGAAACATAATCTAGCACTTCGTCATCAAACGTTAAAACAACCGAACCAGATTGCATCGTTGTTCCTTCATTTTTATATATGATTTTATAAGTTGCATCAAATCCTGGCCTTGCCGGAACTAGAGGTAAAATGGTTACTTCCAAATCATTATGAATGCCATTTGGAGTAACACAAAAATCTTGAGTATAAGGGCTCGTTTGTGCTGGAAAAGCAACATTTACAGAAGTTGGAGAAATTGTAAAATAATTTGCATTTTGAAGGATTGGAGTGATCGCGTAATTTCCCTTTTGTACAGGAATGTAATATTTACCTAATGCATTTGTAATAACATTGCCCACCCCATTTCCATCTGAAACGGAAAACTTTAAATTTGAATACCCAAAATCCGAAGCATTACATCCGTCCTTATTGCTGTCTAAAATAATTTTTCCTTGCATCTCAAAGAAAATTCCTCCAGGATTAAAATTACAATACGAATTAATTTCACAATTTTTATAACCATAGTTATCAATTAATCTTTGAAAAGTAGAAGCTTCCAATCCTTCATCTGTACATATGTATTCCAAATTTAGGTTGTTGCTAAAATCGGTATCATATTCATAACTTCCATTTTTTAAAAATAATGAACCAATATTATTATTACTGCAATGAAAAACTTCTAAATGACTTAGATTATTGGCATTAATTGTTTTTAATTGATTATTGTCACAATATAAGCGCCTTAGTACTGAGAATGAATTCAAATCAATAGTTTCAAGTTGATTATTACTACAATATATATTATCCAGATTTTTTGTGTTCTCAATATTTAAAGTTACTAATTGATTATTTACGCAATTTATGGTTGTAAAACTTGGTAAGTTATTCAAAGTTATTGCAGTGATTTTATTAAAGGAGCAATCTATTTCAGTCAAATATGCCATATTTGAAATTCTAATATCGCTAAGCACATTTCCTGAACAACTTATATAAGTAAGGACACTCTCTGTTTCATTAAAAAGAATGTTTTCTAATTTATTATTTTTTACATTTAGATTTGTAAGAGAAGATAATGTCCTCAAATCAAGTGTTTTTAATAAATTATTTTCAACATTTAATGTAAATAACTTAACACAATCTCTAACATTTAAATCTTCTAATTTTGTACCAAAATAGTTTAGTGTTACTATTGAACTACAACCTGATAAATCTAATGATCTAAGTGGATTATTATCTAACTTAAGATCAAATAGCTTGGAACAATTTGAAGTAATTAACTGTGACAACATATTGTTTTCACAATCCAATAAATATAAATTTTTTAAACCTGAAACGTTTAATATGGTTGCCTCATTATTAGAACAATATAAATAATTCAAATTAGCAAATTTCTCAATTCCTGAAAAATCAAAAATATTTGAATTATCAATTTGCAGCCTAATTACTTTTAATGCTTCTTCGACTTCAATTTCGCCATTATTATTAGCATCTATTTTAATAAAATTAAAATTACTATCGTATGCAACCGAATTTGTGCTATTTGATGAAAGTAATTTATTTTTAAAATTAACATCTGGAATAGTAACAATCTGCGCCTGAATGGAAGTAAATATAAATAATAAGAAAACCGAAAAATAGATTTGCTTCATAAATTGGATTTTTATTTTTTAATAAATTTAAAGCTGGATGTTCCCTTATCAGTATTCATTTTCAAGAAATACTTTCCAGTCTTTAATTTAGAAACATCTACTTTAGAAATAATTTGAGCATTTGGAACAGCTATAACTATTTGTCCTAACATATCATAAATCAAAATTGATTTTAATTCAATAGTATTTCTAGTTCCAATATTTAAAACATCATGTGTAGGAATTGGAAATACACTAAAATAATCTGCAAACTCAAAATCTTGAGTTCCTAATGTTTTAAAAGTAGAAGTTGCTTTATTGGTCAAAATCGGGAAATTATAATCAAAATAAATATTGGCTTCATTCGTAAATGAATCCCCAGTTACCAGCGTTGGCAATGTTTTAATTTTAAAAGCAATATAACCATCATTTGTAGCATCATCAAAAGGTAGATTGATGTTCTCGAATATGAATTCCACTTTATTTCCATCAGATATTTTGGTCACAAATTCGTGACTAGCTTTCGTTGGTACTAAAGTTGAAATATCAAATTTGCTTAAATCAATTAAATCCTTCACAACAATGTTTTCGGCAGGATAGGTTCCTGTGTTTTCAAATCGGATCAAATAATGTACATACTCACCAATCAGTTCTGGAGTGATGACATCTCCCTCTAAACAGGTTTTGTCATTAGGATCAAAAGAACCCACCACACTTTGACGTAAAGCAAATGAATTGTCTACTGGTTTTTCATCGCCAGTAAGGGGAGTAATCAATGCATTAAAACTCAAACGATTTCCAATATTCACCGCAGGAATTTCCATAGGAGAATTGACATTTAGAGTTACAGATATTTCACGTGTTTCAAAAGGCAATAAATTACTGTAGTCCCAGCTAAGTTTGTCTGCAATTTGACTATTGACATTTGGCAAAGCCGAAACAAAATCTAAAACGGCATCGTTAAAAGTTAAAGCAACCGAACCCGATTGACTTGTATTTCCCTTGTTTTTATAAATAATAGTGTAGGTTGCGTCAAAACCGGGTCTAGCTGGAATTAAAGGTAAAATTGTCACTTCCAAATCATTATGTGTTCCATTCGGCGTAATGCAAAAATCTTGTGAAATTGGGCTAGATTGCGCTGGAAAAGCAACATTTACAGAAGTTGGAGAAACAGTAAAATAATTTGGGTTTTCAATAATTGGAGTTATAGTATGTGTTCCATCTTGAACAGGCATCGAATAATTTCCAGATGAATCTGAAATAAAGTTTCCTGTGTTGGTCCCGTCAGTTATTTTAATCTTCAAATTTTTATAAACGGCATCATTTATAGTACAACCATTATTATCTGTGTCCAATTTAGAATTTCCTTTAACCGTGTAAAAAGACCCACCCGGTGTAAAAGAACAATAGGAGTTTACAATGCAATTATAACCTAAATTGTTAGCTCTATTTTGAAAATCCAACACTTCTTTATCATCTGCACATATATATTTTAATGTTGGATTGAAACTAATATAATAATTGTAGTTTGTTGTGAAGTTATTTTTAATAAATAAGGATTCAAGCAGATTAAAATTACAATTAAACTGAAATAAATTATAACAACTTGAAAGATCTAATGTCGTTATTTTATTTGAAGAACAATCTAGTTCGGACAATTTAGTGCAGTTTGAGACGTCAATTCCACTAAGATCATTCATAGTACATAAGAAAGAAATTAATTTGCTATGTCCTGATACATCTAAAGACTTAATCGGATTCACAGAACAATTTATATATGCAATATTAGGATTGTCTGTAAATTCCAGATTACTAATTTTATTGTTATTACAATCTAAAAATTTTAAATTACTTAATCCAGATAGATCTAGTATTTCAATTTTATTTCCGTTACAATTCAAAGTCTCGAGATCTTTCAAACCGGTCAAATTCAAATTAATTAAATCACCACCGAAACAATTCAGCTCTTTTAGAAAAACATATGTACTTGCATCAAAGTTTGTTATTTTATTCCAGCTAAATTCTAATATTCTAATATTTATAAAATACTCTAAACCATCAAAATTAGAAATGCCAGCACCATCAAGTCTTAGTCCTTGTACTGCTAAAGCTTCGTCTCTTTGAATTTCATTATCACTATTGCTATCAATTTTAATTCCTTGACCATCACTATCGGTTGCGATATAACTGTCTGCACTTGATTCCAGTAATTTTTTCTTGAAATTAGCATCTGCAATAACAATAACCTGGGCGGTAATACTTCCAAATAAACAAAATCCTATAAGTAAAAAGTAAAGTTTTTTCATTTCAAATATTAAAGTAATCAAATATATAGAAATCAATTAGTAATTAATTATTTTCTTACAAAAAAAGCCTTACCGAAGTAAAGCTTTTTTGAAAATTATTTATGTTTTTCGAAATAGACTAGAAAGCCACATTCCATTTTGGTAATCTTCCGTTTTCATCCAAGAAGTTCTGCAAAACCTGCCCTTCCACGAATGTAGGGATCGCTTTAGCTTTATCGTTGAATGTTTCGTACCAAACCACTTCCAAAGTGCTAATGTCTTCTTTAGCCATTTGCGCTGGCCAAGAGTACTTTCTTCCTGTTTTCGCAAATTGATGTCCTTCAACAATCTTTTCTTTCAAACCACCATTTTTGATTTTCAAAGATCCGTCATTTTGAACCGTTCCTGTAGAACCTACCATGATCAACTCTTTTTCATCTCCAACTGCATAAACCAAAAATACTCCACTTCCTTCGGAAGCATTGCATACTTGTTCTAAACTATCATCTGCCGTAAAAGTAAAGCTATCGCTTACTTTAAACTTTTTCAATTCTTTGTACATCTTTCTTTTCTGTTAATTTTAAATAAAATGCCTCACAGAAACAGTGAGGCATTTTTATAATGACTTGAAATCATTAATAATTTTTCAATTATCCGATAACCTCTTTTACTTTTTTACCAATTTCAGCTGGAGAATCCACAACGTGTATTCCACATTCTCTCATGATTTGTTTTTTAGCTTCCGCTGTATCGTCAGATCCTCCTACGATAGCACCTGCGTGTCCCATTGTACGTCCTGGAGGAGCAGTAACCCCTGCGATGAAACCTACAACTGGTTTGCGGTTACCGTCAGCTTTAATCCAATGTGCAGCATCTGCTTCCAATTGGCCACCTATTTCACCTATCATTACGATACATTCCGTTTCAGGGTCGTTCATCAACAATTCTACCGCTTCTTTTGTAGTAGTTCCAATGATCGGATCTCCACCAATACCAATAGCTGTAGTGATTCCTAATCCTTGTTTCACAACTTGGTCAGCTGCCTCGTAAGTTAAAGTTCCTGATTTAGAAACAATCCCTACAGTTCCTTTTTTGAATACGAAACCTGGCATAATGCCAACTTTAGCTTCTCCCGGAGTAATTACACCAGGACAGTTTGGACCGATTAATCTAGCATTTCTTTCTTTTACGTAAGCATTTGCTTTAATCATATCAGCCACAGGAATCCCTTCCGTTATAGCGATAATCACTTTTATTCCAGCATCTGCAGCTTCCATTATCGCATCAGCAGCAAAAGCAGGCGGTACAAAAATAATAGTTGTGTCTGCACCCGCTTGTTCAACAGCGTCTTTTACAGTGTTGAAAACTGGACGGTCTAAATGAGTAGTTCCTCCTTTTCCTGGAGTTACACCACCAACAACGTTAGTCCCGTACTCAATCATTTGAGAAGCGTGGAAAGTTCCTTCGCTTCCTGTAAATCCTTGAACAATAATTTTGGAATCTTTATTAACTAAAACACTCATGATATATATTTTATGTGATTTTTAAAAATTGTGCTGCAAAAGTAAGGTTTTGAAAATTATTTGAGACCTTTCCTATCAAAATATATTATGATAATTGACTAATTTGATAACCTCTGTGCAATTTATTGTCTTTTATTTGCCAAATTGATATAAAATGTGCCAATAGCATCTCCTCCCTCGGATTCTCTATCGTTTTAACAAAATGCGAATAACGAACTGAAATCATATCGTCTTCTGCGATAATATGACTTATTCTTATTTTGGACCGAACATAAGCCCTGCCCAGTTCCTCGGATAACTTCAGTAGTGCAACAAAATCCAACTGTACCAATCCCGTACTGCTATTCCAATCCACAATAACATCAGGATGCAAATATTCCTTCATTACGGCACTGTCAATAAGGGCATCCGATTTATAGAATTTTTGAACGATTTCTTTTGCTGTCATATTATTTTAATTTATTTAAAATCTCGGGAATTTTTTTAATATTGGCTAATTGCTTCAACTTTTCCCTAGACTCTTGAATAGGTGTTCCAAAATAGGATTTCCCTCCTTCTACTGATTTTGTCACTCCAGTTTGACCTAGGATAACCGCTTTTGCTCCAATCGTGATTCCGCTTGTTGTTCCCACCTGTCCCCAGATCGTAACTTCATCTTCAATAATCACACAACCTGCGATTCCCGTTTGGGAAGCAATCAGACATTTCTTCCCGATTACCGTGTCATGGCCTACATGCACCTGATTATCGATTTTTGTTCCTTCTCCAATGGTTGTATCGCCAGTAACACCTTTGTCTATCGTGCAAAGAGCACCAATACCAACATTGTCTTTTATAACCACTCTTCCACCTGACTGCAACTGGTCAAACCCATCCTCGCGCTTTTTATAATAAAAGGCATCGGCCCCTAAAACGGTTCCCGCGTGAATGATCACGTTATCGCCAATTATGGTATGGTCGTAAATGGAAACATTGGAATGTATCAGGCAATTTTTACCAATTACAACATGATTTCCAACGAAAGCATTTGGCTGTACTACAGTTCCTTGCCCTATAGTTGCTGAAGCAGAAATTGAAGCAGTAGCGACCTGAAAAGGCTTGAAATGATTCGTTAATTTATTAAAATCCCTGAAAGGATCGTCAGATATCAAAAGTGCTTTACCTTCAGGACAATCTACTTTTTTATTAATTAAGATGATGGTCGCTGCAGACTTCAATGCTTTGTCGTAATATTTCGGATGATCCACAAATACGATGTCGCCTTTCTCCACGACATGAATTTCGTTCATGCCTAAAACTTCAAAATTTTTGTCGCCAACAGATTCGCACTTAAGCAAATTCGCAATTTCTTGTAAAGAATGTACTTTATTAAATTTCATAAATTTACTATTCATTGATCAGTGGTCAATATTCAGTCTGACTTCAGACCGAATATTGAC
>Ga0209519_10000800_pt1 | contig 13394 bp, 15 predicted proteins | sample Rifsed13ft1_FD_184005 | JGI IMG/M metagenome (GOLD analysis project Ga0209519, IMG submission 184005) | Soil microbial communities from Rifle, Colorado, USA - sediment 13ft 1 (version 2) | ecosystem: Environmental > Terrestrial > Deep subsurface > Rock core/Sediment | place: Rifle, Colorado...
ATTGCCTCGCGACTGACTCGAAACGGATGCTCTCTGCCCCGTTAAAGTAAGGCTATCAAAGCCGCTTGCATGCGGCGTCGTGCGGCCATGAACGGACGGTCCGAGAATTCGCCGTCATCGCAAGAGCGGATCCGTCAGTACAGCCGCGGCGAGTCGGACCGCCGCCCCGACAACGTGCGCCGCGCGGTCCCCTCTCCGTTCCACAGCCCGGCGCCCGGTGCAGACGGGAACCTTGGCCCCGCCCTAACCAGCCTGGACGCAAGCGCCCGAGCATCGTCGTTGCCCGCCGAATGTGGCCAGGCGCGCGCCACGCGCTTTCCGAGGCGGGCATCGGTTGGGTCGTTGGGTCGACGGACAAAGAACCTATACGTTGGCTGAATCTCGCTGGCTGGCGAGCTAAGTGGACTTAGGCTTTGTGATGTAGCGAAGCGTTTTAATTCGTGCTATCCCCATACCCCACGAGGTGGCGGAGACCAGCGTTCACCTCGTCGCGCCGCTTTCATGCAGCGTCGTAACATCATCCTCACTCGATCCGCAAAGCCCGCATGGGATCAACGCGAGTGACGCGCCTTGCGGGAAGGTAACCTGCGATCGCCGCAGTGGCTACGAGCACGAGCGCCGCAAGCGCGTACGTTCCCGGATCGAGCGCGGCTACACCGAAGAGCAAGGACTCGGTGAGCCGCGACAACGCTGCCGCTCCGCCCAACCCAAGTGCAACGCCAGCGAGCACTGGCACCAGAATACGCCCGAGCAGCATGCGCTTCAGCGCCGCGTCTTGCGCGCCGAGGGCGACGCGGATGCCGATCTCGCGCGTGCGCTGCGCGAGCATGTAGCCGATCACGCCGTAGATGCCGACGAGCCCGAGCGCGAGGGCCATACCGCCTGTGATCGCGAGCAGCAGGAGCGTCAGCGCGGTGCGCGCCATCGCACCGTCGTAGAGATCGCCGAGCGTCTCGACGTCCCAGAGCGGCACGCTCGGATCGACCGACCAGATCGCGCGCTGAATATCTTCCAGAAAGCCGGCCGTTCCGACACGCTCGCTACGGATCACGAACGTCGCCGTGCGGGCCAAGAACGCCGCAAGGGGCCCGTCGAGGGTCAGGTACACGGCGTCGGTCGCCGTGCTATCGAGGTTCTCGTGGTGCACGTCGCCGACCACGCCGATGATCTCGCGCCATGGCTCCGCGGGCGTCATTCGCAAGCGCTTGCCGAGCGCGTTCGTCGGCGTCCCCCACTCTCTTCGAGCAAAGCTTTCCGAGACGATCACGATGCGGCGCGCGTCGTGATGGTCGGTCCACTCGAACGTCCGACCGGCGACCAGCGGCGTGCCGAGCGTCTCGAAGAACCGCGGGGAGGTATAACGGAAATCGCTTGAAGGCGGCGCGACTCCCTCGGGGCGCTCCGAGCTCTCGACGAAGAATCCGCTTTTTGGACCGTCGGTGAGCGGCACGCGCGACGCGAAGCCGACCGACTCGGCGCCCGGCAGCGAGCCGATCGCGTCCTGCATCTGCTCGAACATGCGGACCGCCCGCGCGAATTCAGGTACGGCGGCTGAGGGAAGGGTGACGCTCACCGTCTGCACCTCGTCGGGCGCGACGAAGCCGGGATCGACGTCAAGCAGCGCCTGGAACGTGCGCATCATCAGACCGGAAGCGACCAGCAGGATCAGCGCGAACGCGACCTGAGCGGCGACCAAGCCGTGATTCACGCGGTGACGCTCGCGGATGGTGCTGTGCCCGCGGCCCCCGGCGCGCAGCATCTCCGCGACGCGCGGACCTGCATACCGCAGCACCGGCGCCGTTCCGAACACGATGCCGCACACGAGCGACACGGCGAGCGCGAACGCGACGACGGTCGGATCAATCGTCACCGCGAGCACGTTCGGCAGCTCGTCGGCCGCGGTCGCGAGCAGCACGGGCAGCGCGAGCGCCGCGAGCGCGAGTCCCAAAGCGCCGCCGGCGAGCCCGAGCAGCAGGCTCTCGCGCAGGAGGGCGAGCACGATTCTGCCGCGCGATGCACCGAGCGCGGACTGTATCGCGAGCTCGTGTGCGCGCGCTTCCGTGCGAACGAGGTGCAGGTTCGCGACGTTTGCACAGGCGACGGCCAGCAGCATGCCGATCGTGCCCATCAGGAGCCAGAGTACGTTCTCGAGATCGGCGACGAAAGTCGCCTTGAGCGGCTGGACTTCGGGCTCGAGGCGGAAGGCTTGGCTGTCAAAGCCCTGCACAGGCGGAAAGCTCTCCTTGAGGATCGGAATCATGCGCCCAACGTCGGCGTTCGCTTCCTCGAGCGTAACGCCGTCGCGCAGCCGCGCGAGGCCCCTCTCGCCGAACGGCCCGACGAACGATCTCGCGGGATCTGGCTGCATAGGCAGCAGGATCTCCGCCGGCCGTTGCAGAAAACGAAAGTCGCGCGGCAGCACACCTATAATCGTGTGCGCTACGCCGTCGATGACGAGATCCTGCCCGAGTGCGTTCTCCGCGCCGCCGAAACGGCGCTGCCAATAGGCGTGCGACAGCATGACCGTCGGCGCGGCGTCCGGCCGATCGTCCGCTGCGACGAACTGGCGCCCGAGTGCGGGGGCGACGCCGAGTGTCCCCAGGAACTCGAACGTAACATCCATGCTCCCGACCTGCTCCGGCTCGCCCGGTTCCGTAACGCTTGCGGACTGGGGAAGATAGAGCGCGATGGATTCGAACGTTCGGTTATTGTCGCGGTACGTGAAGTAGATCGCCGGGGAGGCGGGGACATTTCGGCCTTGTTGGGGCAAATGATGCGTCAGCGACACGAGCCGCTCCGAGTCGAGGAAGGGCAGCGGCCTGATCAGGATGCCGTTGACGACGGTGAAGATGGCAATCGTCGCGCCGATGCCGAGCGCGAGCGTCAGGACCGTCGCAAGGGTGAAGCCGGGCGCGCGCAGCAACCGGCGAGCGGTTGGTCGGAGCTCGAGCATGAGGGTCTCCTAGGGCTCCCCGTTTCGATGCACGCACGAACCGTCCCGGCCCGGGTGACACCCATAACGTCGTTCACATGTTCTTCAACCGGCGGGCAATCCCCATGCCAACGGTAGGGGAGCGTCGATTCCTTGTTTTCTTACGCATGCGATGTGTATCCGGCGCAGTTTGATCGGTGGAAGCCGTCCCAGGATCGCGCCGCGCGTCTCGCTTTCGGGACGACCGCGAAGGCGCTGCGAAACGGCGCCCCGAAGCGAACCGCGCCCACAGAAGCCGTAGTCGAATTCAATCTTCAATGTCCGATGCTGGCCGTTTCGGCGTGGTCGATTCTCGGGCAGTCACCTTCGGCTGGGCGGCAAGACCGCTTCCGTTTCCGGACATTCGCCGAAATCGCGATTGGTCCTCACAATCGTCATTGGCATACCCGCGGCCTTTACCCCGCGCGCCACGCGCTCCCGATCAGTCCGGCGGAATTACTCAGAGACCAAGGTAACCTCGTTAGATCCTACCGGCGCTATACTGCGCGCGTGACGCAGATTGACTCGCTCGCGATTCATCGTGCACTCATTGTCTCGTTTCCTGGCGCGGAGCAAGCGACTCCACAAGAGGTCGGTGGCAAGGGCTATGCCCTGATCCGGCTGGGCGAGGCGAACTTGCCGGTGCCGCCCGGCGTAGTGCTCACGACTCAGTTCTTCGGCCCTTGGATAGAACAGATCAAGGCTTCGCGGCCGTGGGCGGCGTTGATCGAGGCCGAGCCGAGTCACTGGCCCGTCCTCTGCGATGAGCTCAAGAATCTCTCGCGGCGGCTCGTGCTGACGCGGCACCAGCAACGCGCTCTCAAGGACGTGCGTGACCCCTTTATGGCCTCGGGTGCCGAGGCGCTACTGGCTGTGCGCTCCTCGGCTCCCGACGAGGACCTGGCCTCGGCTTCCTTCGCCGGTGTCTACGCGACGCGACTGGCAGTGCGTCCAGCCGATCTCGAGGCAGCCGTAAGAGATTGCTTTGCTTCGAGCCTCGACGCGCGCGTGTTCGCCTACAAGCGGGAGCGCGGTTTCGACCTGCGCTCACCGCGCTTCGCCGTCGTCGTGCAAGAGCAGATCGATAGCGAGGTCGCGGGCGTCGCTTTTTCGCTGAATCCGCTCAACAACGATTTCGACGAGCTCCTCATCAACGCGAATTGGGGGCAGGGCGAGTCCGTCGTCGCTGGATCGGCGTCGCCCGACCAATTCGTCATCGATAAGATCGAAGGTCGCGTCATCGGTAAAGAGCTCGGTCGCAAGCAGTCCTCGATCTGGCTCGATCCCGATGGCGGCATGCGCGAACGATTCGGCCACCGGTGCGCGGAGTTTACGCTCGACGACGAAAAACTCGCCGAGTTGACCGAAGTCATCGGTCGAATCGAGGCGCTGTTCGAGAGGCCCATCGATGTCGAGTGGGCTTACGCCGACGGGCGACTACACGTGCTGCAGGCGCGACCGATCACGCGCTACGTGCCGCTTGCGCTCGAGATGATGACCGAGCCGGGCGAGCGTAGACGCTTGTACGCGGACGCCGGGCTGTCGAAAGGGATGACGACCAACGCGCCTTTCTCGCCGCTGCTGCTCGCCTGGTATCAAGACCAGCTGTCCTCGTTGCTGGATGAGCGCTTCGGAATCGACGTCACGCCGGAGAACGGGCTTGTGTTCGCCGCGGGTAACCGCCTCTATACGAACATGTCCAACATGATGTGGTTGGCGAGTCTCAAGAAAATGGTGAAGACGACCCTGCCGAATGATGTGTTGCTCGGCGAAATTTTCGCCAACATCGATGAGCAACGCTACCGCGCAATGACGAGACCGCCGTGGGTGCGCTTCCGGTTACTATTTTCGCTCGTCGGGATGATGTGGCTGGTACGCGGAGCGGTCTGGACTATGCTGCGAGCCCTGGTGGCTCCCGAGCGCGTGCACGAGGCCTATGAGCGGGGTCTGGATGCCTACGAGTACTATTTTCGGGAAGAGCTCGATTACGGATTGTCCTTTGCCGACTTCAGCCGAACGATCATGGCGGTGTTCTGGCGGCAGCCCATGCTCGGTGTGCTGATGGCCGGGTTGACGGCTCACAGCTTAGTCGACCGTGTGACCGGTACGAAGTCGGCCGAGACGCGCGAGCTTGCGGCCAAGCTCAAGCTCGGCTTCGATGGCGACGTGGTTGTCGAGATGGGCATCGCATTGTTTCGCTTGGCTAAGCTGCTCGATCCCGCTGACTTTAAGGATCTGACGGCCTTGGCTGAGCGCGTCGAGCGACGCGATCTGCCGTCGGAATTCATGAACGCCTGGGATGCTTTCCTTGCGCGCTACGGATGGCGCGGGCCGCTCGAGATGGACCTGGCAAGCCCGCGCTATGCCGACGACCCACGTCTCGCGCTCCGTCAGATGTCGTTCATGGCCGTAGACGATAGCGACTGCGACCCGGAAGCGGCTCACCGGCAGCGCGTCGAAGCGCGGCGACAAGCCTATGCAGAATTGATGGACCGCTCCGGCTGGCCGCGAAGATTCTTCTTACGCCGTGTCTATCGAGTCATGGATCTCTTTGCCGGCAGCCGCGATACGCCGAAGCATCAAATCGTCTTGGCCGGCTACGCGGCGCGCAAACGCCTCCTGATCGAGGGTGAACGCTTGGTCGAAACGGGTCGTCTCGACGTGGCCGACGACGTCTTCAATTTGACACTCGCCGACCTCGAACGGGCTCGCTCGGATGCTTCGTTGGATTTGCGGCAGGTGTGTGAAGAACGCACACGGTTCTTAAAGATACTGAAGGCGCAAGTGACCGAGTTTCCCCAGGTCATCGACTCGCGCGGCCGGATTCTGCGTCCGGCGCCTCGCAAGCAGAAGCCCGGTGAGCTACACGGCATGCCGGTCTCGGCTGGCGTCGCGGTGGGTCCTGTCAAGGTGCTCCGAGACCCTCACGAGAAGTCGGTCGACAAAGGCGATGTGCTCGTGGCGTACACGACGGACCCGGGTTGGACGCCCTTGTTCGTGAATGCCGCCGCCGTCGTGCTCGAAATCGGCGGAGTGCTCCAGCATGGGGCCGTCGTCGCGCGCGAATACGGCAAACCCTGCGTTGCAGGTATCGACCGCTTGATGAACAAGCTCAAGGACGGCCAGATCGTCGAGGTCGATGGGACAACGGGCGTGGTTCGTCTCGTGGCGGACTGAACGTCTCAAAGTGGCCGTTTGTTGCCGTAGAAACTGACGCGGCGTAGGCTCCGACGAGGAGCCGGAGTCGTAAAGGTTTGTTAGCGATCTGCGCGTTACGCGAGACGGCTGGATGATGGCGCGATGCATCCGCGCAGATGGCTAACAAAGCTCGAGGCAGGAAACCGCGGGATTAAAGGCACACGCTATGGGGAAAGTGTGCCGTTCTGGATCGGTTGTTGCGAACGATTCAGGTGTACGTGGGAGCTGGAGACGGAGCTTAGGCCCGGCGATTTGGAGTTCCTGAGCGCGCAAGGCGCCAGGAATCGCATGAATTTGAGCGGTTAATGAAGCGGTGGCGATAAGAGGCCGCCGACCGAGCTGATCGCGTTGCCGCTGGATCGTTTTGTGGGCGGTGATCATTGAGGCGGCGCTCTGGCGCGCTGGAGCCGATCGAATCTCCCGACGATGATCAATGGTTCACCGCAGCTACGGCAGATGAAGCTGGGCGGAGGCGAAAGCTTTTCATCGACGTCGGGCGGTTCAACGGCGTCGAGCAACTGCCTGAGGGTACGCAGCTGACGTTGGCGCTGATGGTTGGCGAACAAGCCGAAGTGTCGGATGCGGTGGAAGCTCGGCGGCAAGACGTGGATGAGAAAGCGGCGGATGAACTCGGGCGCCTCGAGCGTCATCTTTTTATGGCGGTAACGGCCAGGGGCGCGGTAGTCCTTCCACTTGAAGGTCACGCTGTCCCGGTCGTAGTGGAGGAGTCGGGAGTTGGAGATCGCGACCCGATGGGTATATGGCGATTGAGATCCTCGACAACGTCCAACCATTCCCGGCCCCCCAACCCAGACACCCATGCGTGGGCGCCTCGAGGGGCGCTCGCTGCGACGGCGTGCACGGCATTTCCGCCTCGCCGGCGAGTCTCGCGCCGGGCTCGCTCGGAGATAACCCCGATTGAACGAACTATCCTCGCAGCTCCTCCGACGAAACCGCCTTTTGTCCCATGAGTCTCGTGAACACGGGTCTTCCCCCGTCGATACCGTGCACTAGTACGGCCTCGTCTCGATCCCGCGCGCCGCGAGCCTCGCCTGGACGCTGTCCGGACCGACGAGATGGAGGGCGCCGACGGCGATGAAGGCCACGCCGTCACCGGCGAGTAGTTCTTCGATCTGCGCGGCCCAGGCCTCGTTGCGGTTCGCGACGAAGACGTCGTAGGGCATAGTCTTGCTTCTTAGCCCGTCCTCGCCCGATCGCCAGCGGTCGATGATCGCTTCCACTGGTCCGGCGTCGCCGTCCATCCACGCGCGATACGCGGTGTCCGCGGTAGCGATGCCGGCGTCGAACTCCTCGTCAGGCACGGCAAGGAGCACCCTGAGCGCGGCGAGCTGCTGCTCCTCCGTCCACCCGGACAACATGTCGGCCTGTTGCTCGGTGGTCTCGAAGCCGAGCACCTCGTCACCCTGCTCACGGGCGAGACGCGCGAGCACGATGTCGGCGCCCGCTCCGGCCTCGTAGCCCGCGTTGAGCAGCGGTGACGTGCCGAGGGTCACCGCGGCGAACCACGGCTTCATGTTCTCCAGGGCCATGCCGAGGCGCTCTGGCGCGGGAGTGCGCGCGAGCGCGCGTTCGAGCTGAACCTTCTCTTCATCCGAGAGCAGACTCGACAGCGGCCGTCCTGGCGAGAGGGCGCGCTGCATGAGCACCGGCACCTGCTGGGCCTGGACCTCCTCCAAGGTCGCGGGCAGGGCGATCTCTCCCCAGAGCTGCGTGGCCTCGTCGAGCGCGCCGGTGACGCGCTCCGCGCGCCACTCGATGCTCGGATCCAGCATGTGCACCGTGCCGAAGAGGTAGATCGTGGAGTCCTCATCCTGGATTACCCACATGTGCGGCTCGGCGTGGGCCGGCGCGGCCAGAGCCGTCACCGCGAGCACGGCGAGCCCCGCAGCGCCGGCTTGGAGCGCGCATCGCCTGGACGCGAGCGTCTGAATTCGGGTCACGACATGTCTCCCTTTCGTCTTTTCGTTATGAATTGAACGAACTATCCCCTTCGCGGATCGGTTGCCAGGCAGCGGCACGGTTGGGGCCGGTTCATCAACGTCGGCCGCATCGAGGCCTACGGCCGGGCCGTCAGGCAAGGACGCGTCTCCGGCGCTGCGCGGCCTACTCGCCCGACTCGGTCGGCAGCCGGGCCGCGAGCCAGCCGTTGATGCCGGCCGACATCACGCGCACGTTCGCGTAGCCAAGCGCCTGCGCGCGGCGCGCCGCGTTCGGCGCCTTGCGGCAGAGCGGGTTGCCGCAGTAGAAGACGAGCGCGGCGCTCTTGTTCGCGGGCAAGTCGGCCTCGCCGACGTTCTGATCCACGTGCTTTGCGCCGGGCACGTGCGCTTTCGTCCAGCTCTGGCGCGAGTTCACGTCAAACACGACGACCGCGTTCGCCCGCACGAGCTCGTCGAGCGCGCGCGGCGAGACCGTCGCGAGACCCATGATTCGTGCCATCATCCGAGTCGCTCCTTCCGGCAGCGACGGAACGCGAGGAAGATCGCGAAGCCCGTGGCGAAAGCGATCTGCATCCACGACGCGATCACGTCGCCGAGCGGCTGCCCCTCGAGCATGAGCTGCACGGAGGCCGTCGCGAACACGTAGATGAACGCGGCCAGCAGCGCCGCCATAAGGCGGCGGCCGCGCGCGGGCGACGCGCCCCGGTCATTGGCATCGCGGTGCTCCGCCGCGGTCGAGTGGTAGTGCAAGAGAGTTCCGACGACGAGCTGGACCGAAGTCGCGGCGATCAGAATCAGCGCGCCGATGCCGGCTCCGGCCGCGAGAAGCTTCGCTCGCGGGAGCGGCGCGAACGCGAATGCCGCGACGAATGCGATTCCCGCGAGCACCAGAATCCAGCCGATCGCACGCTCCGCCGCGCGCGTCTGCGTACCGCTGCCCGTCGCGGTCTGCAGCAGACGAGTCTTCGGCAAGAAGTTGCCCGTCAGGATCGCCATCCCGCCGACCACCATACCGAGCGCCCGCGCGGCGGTCTCCGGCGCGATCACGCGCGCGGCCGCGAGAATCGCAATGCCGGTGGAGATCCCGCAGAGCACGAGGAATCCGACGATGGTCGCTCGCACGGCGCCGGAAAAGTCGCGCGTCGTCATCTGCCGACCGCCTCCCGCACCGAGCGTTTTTGTTTCGCACGCTTCTTGCTCCGAAATTGCCAGCCGAAGACCTGCGCAAAGCCGAGCAACGCGTCCTCGAGCACGGACATCTGCAGCTCGTAGACGACGGATTTGCCCTGCTTCTCCGAGACGACGAGCCCCGCCTCCCGAAGCACCGCGAAATGCGCCGACATCGTCGGCTTCGAGACGCGGAACTGCTCTGCGAGCTCGCCGGCTGTCATCGGCCGCTCGCGCAGCAACTGCAACACGCGCCGTCGCGTTGGGTCCGAAAGGGCTCTGAAGACGGAATTCATGGTTCAATATTTAGCCAACCATCGAAATGAATGTCAAGTCCTGTGCCGCCGCGAGCGACCGCCGAGCCACCTAAGAAAGCCATCGGTGCCTCGAGCGGCCGGAGGGCCTTCATGCTTCAGATTCGTCCCAATTGCGAGTGCTGCAATGTCGATCTTCCACCCGAATCGTCCGACGCAAGGATTTGTTCGTTCGAATGCACCTTTTGTAGAGCCTGCACGGAAGGTCTGCTTGCGGGCCGATGTCCAAACTGTGCGGGAGAGCTCGTCGCGCGACCCATCCGTCCGGCCGATAAGTTGGTGAAATATCCCGCCTCAACGGAGCGAGTGCTCAAGCCTCAGGGCTGCGGACAGCAGGCAGTCTAGTCGGTGCGAAAGCATGAACCTGCGTATTTCCGAGGCCGATCTTTCCGACCCGCGTGACGCGAAGGGTCTACTCGAGGTTCTTGATTCCTACGCAGCCGATCCGGTAGGCGGGGGCGAGCCTTTGCCGACGGATGTTCGGCGCCGTTTGCCGTCGATGCTCCGAGCCCTACCCAGTGCGCTGGTGCTCCTTGCGTTCGACGATGCTCAGCCGATTGGAGCAGCCGTTTGCTTCTTTGCCTTGTCGACTTTCCAAGCTCGACCGTTACTCAACATTCATGACCTTGCAGTGCTTCCGCCGTACCGTGGTAGAGGTGTCGGGAGGGCCTTGCTAGAGGCTGCGGAGGATCGCGCGCGGCGAAGCGGCTGTTGCAAGTTGACGCTCGAAGTCCAGGACGACAACAAACGCGCGCGCGCTCTTTATCAGAGTTTCGGATTCGAGGACTTCGTCGTCGGAAAATCGGCTCCGACGCGTTTCTTGTCCAAGAAGTTGCCACCCCTCTCCGGATAGCCATCAGCGCGGAGGCGAAGCATGCACGAGTACACGACTCATCTCGTCTGGAGGCGCGGCAACCAGCCTTTCGTCGACAGCCGCTACAGCCGCGCTCACCTGATCACCTTCGACGGGGGTATCGAGTTACGAGCCTCATCTTCGCCGCTCGTCGTGAAGGTACCTTTCTCCGACCCAAACGCCGTTGATCCCGAGGAACTCTTCGTGGCTTCGCTATCGAGCTGCCACATGCTCTGGTTTCTCTCCTTGGCAGTCAAGCAGTCGTTCCGCGTGGACCACTACTCCGACGCAGCATCCGGAGTCCAGGACAAGGCAGCTTCGGGCAAGCTATTCGTTTCCGTGGTCACATTGCGGCCAGAGGCCCGGTTCTCTGGCGATCGAGTGCCTACAGCCGCCCAGGTAGAGCGACTGCACCATTTCGCTCACGAAGAGTGCTTCATCGCGAATTCCGTGCGGACGGATGTTCGGTGCGAGCCGGTGCTGGCTCAGATCGGTTCTTGCGCGATTGGAGAAAGGTAGTGAGCATGTGTGTGGCAGATGTGCGTGAGGCAAACACTGTCCGCTGGTGGCCGACGACGTCAGATCTGAACGGTTATGCTAGCGTTCCGTTAGCGGTCGGACTCTGCGCGATTCCAGTCGGTCGTCGCACACTCGGTGCTTTCTATGGCTGAAGTTATCGGCATCGACCACATCTACGTCACTGTTTCCGACCTTGCTAAGTCGGAACGATTCTACGATCGGGTTTTGGGTGTAGTTCTTGGGTTTCGCAAGAACGAGTTTGTCCTGGGTGGGGATCGCCACATTCAGTATTTCAACAGACATTTCGGCTTCGTCCTGCGGCCGGCCCGCCTCCATGCGGTCCACGAGCCTTACTCAGCTGGACTGCACCACCTCTGTTTCCGCGTCGACTCGAAAGCCGAAGTCCAGACGGTAGCGAAGGAACTGCGCAAACACGGAATCGATGCAACGGCGGCCAAGCTTCATCCGCAATACGCGCCGGATTACACGGCAACGTTCTTCAAAGATCCCGACGGCATTCTCCTGGAAGTGACCAACTATCGCCAAGAACGCCGCGATCGACACGACTTCTGGGACGAGCAGAAGGGCTGAGGGAGGTTGTAGCACGAGATGAACTGGGTCCGCATCGCTCTGGCCAACCTTCGCTTCCCCGCATCTGCTACGGAGTCGGTCGCACTGGCCGAGCGCGCGATCACCGAAACGGCTGCCGCCGGAGCAGCTATCGTGTGTTTGCCGGAATGTTTCGTGCCCGGTTACCGCGCTCCTGGCAAGGAGATGTCCCCACCCGATCCGGCGTTTCTGGAGCGGGCCTGGTCCTCGATCGGGGCCGTTGCCGCGCAGGCGAACGTCGCAGTCATCCTCGGCACGGAACGCATCGTCGACGGGGGACTGCGCGCCACGGCGCTTGTGATCGGACCCGACGGCACAATGGTCGGGTTCCAGGATAAGGTGCAGATCGATCCTTCCGAGGAAGCCGTGTACGCGCCGGGAATTGAGCGGCGCTTGTTTCACGCGGGACCATTGGTGTTCGGCATCGCGATCTGCCACGAAGGATGGCGCTATCCGGAGACGTTTCGCTGGGCTGCGAGGCGCGGGGCGCACGTCGTGTTTCATCCGCACTTTCACGAGGCCGAGGCCGGTAGCTATCAACCGACGACTTTCGCGGATCCGTCGAACACGTTCCACGAGAAGGCGCTTCTGTGTCGCGCCGCGGAAAACACCTGCTACGTCGCGTCTGTGAACTGCGCCAGCGCCGGATCGCCGACGACGTCGGTCGTCGTGCGCCCGAACGGCACGGTCCTTGGCCACAAGCCGTACGGCGAAGAAGGGCTGCTTGTTGCAGACATCGACCTTGCCGCAGCAACAGGTCTGCTCGCGTCGCGATTGCGGGCGGAGTATTGATGCAGAGCACGCACCGGTGACCGGAGTTGGCCGGTCCTGGTCCGACGTTATCTTCGGCGCTCGCGATGACCTGAGCGTCCGGACCACTCTCGAATCGAGGCACTCGACCGACTATCGCAGGTGTGGCATTTCACCTATTCGTAGCTATAATGCACCAATAGTATGATCATTGGGCTACACCGGAGCTCGCCATGGGGACCGTTCGCAAGACAATCACGCTCACGGACAAGCAGGATAAATGGATCAAGGCGCAGATCGCCCGTGGGGATTTCACGAACGACAGCGAATACATTCGCGACCTCGTCCGGCGCGATCAGGAACAGAACGCCAAGTTTCAGGTATTGAAGGACGCCATCCGAGAAGGTATCGAGAGCGGAGAGAGCAAGAAATCGGTCCCGGAGATTATGGACGAAGTCGAAGCCCGGCTGAAGGCCGATGGCCGCCTATAGCCTCTCGGCGAAAGCGGCTGCGGATCTCGACGGAATCTATGAATACACGATTCTCCAGTTCGGCCTCGAGCAAGCGCGAGCCTATCTTGTCGGCCTTCACGAACGATTCGAAATGCTCGCCGAGCAACCTGACCTCGGCCGCAATGTAGAAGAGCTTGCACCAGATCTGAGGCGTAGCGAGTATCGGTTGCATGTTGTCTTTTATCTCCCCAAGACCGGCGGCGTGCGAATCGTTCGGGTTTTGCATGAAGGTATGGACGTGAAGCGCCATCTGCGTCTGTCGCCAGAGTCATGATGAAGTCCACAGAATGCGAGGATCTCGGAAACCCATACGCTTTGCCGAAGCGTGGAAATTCTAATTCGTCCTCAACGCAACGGAGGGATTGATCATGACTCCTCTCCGCGCGGGCAGGTAAGAAGCGAGCAGCGCCACTCCCAACATCGTCAGCGGAACGAGTGCAAGTACTTGCGGATCGAGCGCACTCACTTCATAGAGCTGACTCGCGATCACCTGCCGAAGCGCTATCGCACCGCCGAGACCCAGAACGATTCCGATGCCCG
>Ga0209519_10000820_pt1 | contig 13255 bp, 13 predicted proteins | sample Rifsed13ft1_FD_184005 | JGI IMG/M metagenome (GOLD analysis project Ga0209519, IMG submission 184005) | Soil microbial communities from Rifle, Colorado, USA - sediment 13ft 1 (version 2) | ecosystem: Environmental > Terrestrial > Deep subsurface > Rock core/Sediment | place: Rifle, Colorado...
GTACAGGCGGCGGGTTCGAGCTCACGCCGCTTTACGACGTAATGTCCGCACAGCCGCTATTCGACACGCACCAGGTACGGCAGAACGACCTAAAACTAGCGATGTCCGTCGGGCACAACCGCCATTACGTCCTGAGCACGATCCAGCCGCGACATTTCTTCCAGACGGCGGAGGCGGCCAGGCTTCCCGCCAAGACTGTGGAGTTGATCCTGTCCGAATTGCGCGAGCGAATACCGATCGCCGTAGAAGAGGTGACGGCAAGGCTGCCCCCAGGATTCCCCGAAGCAATCCGAGACTCGATTGTCAGCGGCATCGAACAGCGCATTCGGTTCATCGAAAAAGCCGGCGCATAGCAGCGACGGCTCGTTACCCGACCCGGGGGAAGTAGTGAGAGCAGAACGGAACAGCATTAGGTTGTTAGATGTTAGATGGTGGCCAGGGACGGAATCGAACCATCGACACGCGGATTTTCAGTCTTCGGGATCGATTGCTCCTGGCTTGTAAATCAACCGCTTACCGGGACGCTCGTTGCATCTTGTGCATCACAATGCACGGCTTTGCGGGACTGATTCACGCAAAACTCACGCACGTCCTTGGCTCGCCACTTCTGTGCAATTCGGGGCCCCTCCGCCAACAACAGATAGACTTTGAGAAGCGATACAAGCCCGTCCGACAGCAAAGGTCTGATCGACCCCCGCTTGGGCGGCCAATAGTCAAGGAGTTGCCCGCCATCGCAAGCGCAGCGGCGCTCGGACGCTGGTCGCGTCCAGGCAAGACGACAAGACGTCGGAAGTCCTGCGATTTCGTCCGGTGACGCCGGTTCCTGCTTCAGCTTCCGGACGCGGAACAGGTTATCGAGCTCCTTACGCGACACTGTCCTTCCCAATGAGCACAACGTGCTCGCCCGCGAGAACTCGTCTCAGAAACGCATTGCCCGCCTTCTTGCGCCGGTCGAACTCTCGTGACGTATACAAAGTGGGGTTGATCTTGCGAGCCAACTTGTCCTCGGCCGGGGCGAGACCTGCGTACAGTTGCTCGAGCGTCAAGTCGTCGGAGACGATGAACAGATCGATGTCGCTCGCTGCGGTGTCCTTGTGCTTCGCGACGGATCCGTAGAGCGCAGCGAAGACGATGCGGTCCTCCAACGGTTTCAGCACCTCCCGGATCGGCTCGTGCAGCCCGACGGTCTTTCTGACGAGATCGCGAAGCTCGTTGAACACCGGCGAGGCGTGGTTGGCCTGATAATGTTTCTGGTTTCCCACACGAGATACGGTCACCAAACCGCTCTCGACGAGCCTCTTGAGCTCGCGCTGAACGGCGCCGCTTCCGGCACGTGCCAAACCGATCAGCTCGGTTGCGAAAAAACTCCGCTCGGGTTGACCGAAGAGAAGCGCGAGGACACGCTGTTGTGTGGCCGTGAACAGCGCGTCTGCGAGGCTCGTAGCTTCGGGCTCCGCAGCCGCATCGGGGTTGCTGGCTGCTCGCCTCGCTGATTGCCTAGCTGACATACCCATATTGGGTATGCTAATGCCCATAATGGGTATGCGCAAATCTGAATAGCGGCGCGCGCTATTAAGATCTGAACTCCTAAATCTCAATAGTGGCCTGCTGGTCGATGCTCGGATGGCGCCAAGAGGCGGGCAGATACGGTCTCGCTCCGTGACCCCTGCTGAGTTTGCTGGATTAACAGCTCAGTCTAACATCCGGTTGGATATTAACATTAGCAATGTTAGTATCCCCTTCAATGTTAGATAAAGCCCGGAAACCCCTTCAGCGAAAGGACCTCGTAGGTCAGCTTCGGGAGTATCTCTTCCACGTCCTGCACTCCGACCTGCAACTGACGCAGTGGGACGGCGCCAAGCACCTGCCGAGTTTCATAGCGCGACGGTACAGCCTTTTCACCGGCTCGATAGTCCAGCAGCCATGCCTTTTCGCCATTGATCTGGACGCTGGCGACGACCCTCCTGCTCAGATAACGAAACAGATCGCGACGATAGAACGCGAGTTTCCGGGCGTCGTCGTGTACACGACTGATCACTTGACGGCGAATCGCCGAGCCCGATTCATCGCCGCCGGTATAGCCTTCGTTGTGCCAGGAAACCAGCTCTATGTTCCCGCATTGGCGATCGACCTACGCGAAATATTTCGCCGTCGGAGAACACGCAGTCTAGAGCAATTGAGTCCGGTCGCCCAAGCAACCTTCTTCTATTGCATCCTGTTCAGGCGAGCATTGGAAACTGATTCAACCTCGCGTACTCCAAGCCGGATGGCCGAGTCGCTTGGCTACTCCGCGATGTCCGTCGGACGCGCGTATGACGAGCTCTCGCAGTTTGGACTCGCAACGGTTGTGACCCGTGGCCGGCAGCGGTTCTTGTCGCTCGATAAGGACCCCCGTCTGCTCTTGGAAGAGTCTCGCGAATTGCTGCGCAGCCCGGTCCAGTCGCAGAGATTTGCTCGGTGTCGATTGATCATGCCGCCGATGAAGCTCGCCGGAGAATCGGCCCTGTCGAACATCACTGGATTGGCTCCGCCGCAGATGCCCGTTTACGCCCTCCACGGCGACGACTGGAAACGTCTTCTGGCCAGCGATGTGGAAGAAGCCGAGCGTCGGGACCAGGCCGACGCGACTATCGAGATTTGGCACTATCGACCGGACATCCTATCTGAGTACGCAACCGTCGATCCTCTCTCCCTTTATGCACAGTTTTGGGATCATCCAAACGAGCGTATCGCCCAAGCGGCCGATGACGCCCTGGATCACGTATCGTGGTAGTCGGAATCGAGAAGTTTCGGGAGCATTTCGCTGGTCAAGAGAACCAGTACGTGCTGATCGGCGGTGCGGCCTGTGATCTTTTATTCACCGAGGCGGGCCTCGATTTCCGGGCGACGAAGGATCTCGATGTCGTGCTCTGTGTCGAAGCGGTCAGCATCGACTTCGCGAAAGCGTTTCTGGCGTTCCTGGAAGCGGGCGGGTATCAGGCGCGACAGCAGCAGGACGGTCACAAAGAATTCTATCGATTCCATAAGCCACAGGATCAGGCTTTCCCCTACATGATCGAGCTCTTTTCGAGACGGCCCGAAGGATTCGAATTGCCGGCCGGATTCAAAATCACCAAGATCCCTGTCGACGAAGAGATCATAAGCCTGTCTGCAATACTGTTGGACAGCGACTACTACGATGCCCTCAGGAGCTCAAGGGTCGTCATCGATGGAATCTCCGTCTTGAATGAATCGCTACTCATCCCGTTCAAAGCGAAAGCGTTTCTCGACCTCACCGAGAGACGTGCGCCAGGCGAAGAGGTCAATAGCAAGACGATCACGAAGCACAGAAACGATGTATTTCGGCTCGTGCAGCTCTTGACAGAAGAAAGTAAGGTTGAAGTGTCGGAGAGGATTCGCGAAGACCTTCGCGCTTTTCTCGGTCACCTGACGCGGGACGATACGTTCGATCCGAGGAGCTTCCAGGTGCAGTTGTCGAGGGATGAAGGTATCGCGCTATTGACGAAGATATACGCCTTGTAGAAGGGGGTACGGCAGATGAAGCCTCTGACGATCTGCTTATCGATTAGATCGGCAGCCTCGAGATACCGGGCATCACCATTTATCACGACGTTCATCAGCCTCGAGGACGTCAGGCGAGATGATCCATCACCTCACGCCACGCGTGGAGCGCGGCTTTCACGCGCAGAAACATCGCGCTGAGCTGCGGGTACGAATCGTCGTCGGGCTGCCTGTCGGGATCGTCCCACGTGCGCGGCACGCCGACCATCTGAAACGCCGACACCGAGACTGATTTGAGGAGCAGGTCCCCGGCTTCATTGCAGGTGATCTCCATCTCTGGCTCGCCGAGCCAGGCGAGGACGGCGAGCTCTTCGTCCGGCAGGTCGCGCATCGCGTTCTCGTCCACGAGACGCTCCACCGTTTGCAGACGTCCGACGGCCTCCCGTCTCCACTCGAACCACGCGGCCCGGCTCGGCATGGCGATCGACTTGCCGTACTCGAGGCCGGCGCGCAGCTCGATGTCCACGCGCACTCGAGGGCGCGCGGTTTCCCGGCTGCGGGCATCTTCGCGGCCAAAGAGCTCGGTGAGCATGTCGTCTTCGGTCGTCGTGGTCCTGGCCGCCTGGAGCGCATCCCATCGCCACGAAATCTTGCCGCTGATATGAAAAGGAGCGCCTATGTCGCGCCCTGCGGGTTCGACGTAGACGGTCACGGTTCGATCGGCCGTGCGCAAGTCGAGGACCTCCTCGTTCGGGGGCGGACCAATCATCAGTAGGCCCGAATCCCGAAGCGCGGCAAGAAAGGAGGACTTGAACTCGTCGTAGCGCACGGCCACCCTTGTCGGCCCATACAAAATCTTTGTCAAGTCCACTCCAGAGCAGCGCTCGCGCGACGCGCGCGAACGGGGCTTAGCCAATAAATGCACGACCAGGACGCATCAGCTCGGACAACCACCGCAAGTCGGCGCTATCAGACAAGTCCATCGACGATCCGTTTGTAGATCAGATCGGCGGCTTGGAGACAACGATCGTCACCAGTCATTACGAGATCGGCATAGACGAGAGGCAACCTGATGAAGCGCCGCGCCCAGCGTGGAGGGCCTGAGGCCACGCTTGACCTCGGCTAGGCAACTTTTCGCTTCGCGACCTCGACCGATCTGGATAACGGCATCGGCTTCGTCGTCGAGGACTCGCTTCAGCGTCGCCGGAACGCCCAGCCGCTCGGCCACGGCAAGCGCTGCGTTCAGCAGCTTTTCAGTACGGGTGTCCATTCTCCGGCACTGTCCACGGGACGTGGACATTCGTCAATAATGGACAAGGCGCCCTATTCTCGGTGCGGCCATTCCCCCAGGATCTCGTAACCGCGATCCCGAGCCGGCACGTCGAGCGCCACGAGGTTGCCCGGCATCGCCACCTTGTTGAGGCCGATGCAACGAACGCCAGTGATCTCTGCGTCGAGCCGCGTGTGATGGTGACCGAAGAAACAGACCCGCGGGCGCGTGCGGGCAACGGCTTGAGCGAGGCCTTCCGCTTCGCTCTTGTACCGGCGGCGGACGGAGCCGTCCTTGCGTCTCCACGTGAACTCGACGCCGGCGGGCGCGTCATGAAGAAGGAGAACGTCGACACCGCCGTGGCCGCTCAGGCGCTCGCACTCGTCATGGGTGAAATGGCGCTTGGCGAGTCCCTGTAGATCACAAGACCGACGCTCGTAGTTGGACGGGCCGTGACAGCCGCCGATGCCGCCGATGCGAATCCGCTCGCAGTCTTCGCCGATGTCGATGACGCCGCTGCTCGGCAGATACGTCAGGCCCGGCAGAATCTCGCGCCGGCCGGCCTTGAGCTGCTCGTCGAGCCAGACGAAGTCCTCGTGATTGCCCTTGATGAAAACCGTGGGCCGAGGCGCTGCGCGATTCGCGGCGAACCAGACGGGAAAGTCCCCCGCGCCATCGTGGTTGCGCGTGGCCTTGTCTACACGGTCGGGATCGGGCCAGACGCCGAAGTCGCCGACGTGAAGCACGTAGTCAAAGCGCACCCCCAGCGACTCCTCGAAGGCGAGGACATCGTCGTAGAGCCGATCCATAGCTCCATGGATGTCGCCGGCGGCGCAGATGAACATGACTTCCTCGTCGTGCTTCCCATGAGTCTTCGTCCGGCTGTGCGGCGCAGGATTCTACCCGATGGCGGGGCTGCGAATTCCGGGCCAGCACGGACACGGTTCCGGAGCGATGGCGGACACCGTTCCGGCGGCATGGCGGACAGTGTTCCGGGAGGATGGCGGACGGTTTCCACGGGTTTCGCCGTTAGGGTGACCGGAGCGCCCCGAAACTTGCCGGTCATGTTAGCCTGCCTATTTCAACCGAGTACGACCCACTTAGGTCACTCGATTCTGGTCCCTAGATGTCCGCGTCGTGCGCGAGGCCGAGGGCGACAACTATCGCTTCTCGGCGCTCTCGACATCTTTTCCAATCCAGCAAGACACGTGGTTGACAGCGTGAGTCTTCTAAGACTACATTTGTAGGCACTGAGACGAAGAGAGTGGCTTGAAGGCGTGGGAGCGATGGAATTGTCGAAATCCGAGCAGCGAGTGATCGATGTGCTGTGGAGCGAGCAGCCGCTCACGGTCGGACAGATCATCGAACGCTTGCAAGCGCATACCGACTGGCACGCGAACACGATCAAGACGTTGCTGACGCGACTCGTCGAGAAAAAGGCCGTCGCGAGGCGCAAGGACGGCGGGAGGTTTTTCTACCGACCGCTCGTCACGCGTGAAGCGATGTTGACCAAGGAGTCCGAAGGGCTCTTGAAGCGTTTTTTCGATGGCCAGATGGCGCCGTTGGTCGCGCACTTCGCGGATCGGCGCAAGCTGTCCAAGCGCGACATCGAGGACATCGAAAAAATACTCGCCGAGCTGAAGAATCGCGATGCTTAGCTGGCTGATCTTGACGACGCTCGAGGTCTCCGTGCTGATCGGAGTCGTGCTCGTCGCGAGACCGCTGCTTCGCCGCGTGTTCGGCGCAGTCGTCGCGGGCGATTTGTGGTTGATACCCCTCATCGGCGCGTTGTTGCCGATGCGCCCGCCTCGGCCGGAGACGGTGCTCGAGACGATTCCTCTGCCCGGAGCGGACGTGTCGCGTGAAATCTATACGGTCGCCGGGGCCTGGGAAGCCCCGAGCGCCATGCCGTGGTTGACCCTGTGGCTCGCTGCCGTCGCCGTTTGGGTCGCCGTGCAGCTCGTCAGAGGCGCGCGGTTTCGCCGCGTTCTTCGCTCGACGGCAGCGCCTTTCGTCGCGGCGTCTCCCGTCATCAGTGCGCTTCTTGATCGTTATGGCGTTGGCGAGGCGCGCGTGTTTACAACGACCGTCGCGGGGGTGCCGTTCGTCACGGGATTGTTCCGCGGGAAGGTGTTCCTGCCTGCGGATTTCGCGCGCCGCTTCTCCGAGCAGGAGCAGCAGTGGATTTTGGTTCACGAGCTCACGCACTTGAAGCGTGGAGATCTTTGGGCTCGCCTCGTCGCCGAGGCGTTTCGCGCGGTGTTCTGGTTCAACCCGCTCGCGCACCTGGCCGTCCACTTGCTGCGCCAGGACCAGGAATACGCGTGCGACCAGGCCGTCGTGAGCCGATGCACTCCGCAAGAGCGGTACCGCTACGGGCGAGCGCTTGTCTTGGGAGCGAGCCCGCAGACAGCACCCTCGCTCCTGACCTTTTTCCGCAACAACAAGGAGAGATACGTCATGTTGGGCAAGTACAGGGAATCCGCTTTCAACACCGTCGTCGGCGCCGTCGTGTGCACGCTGATCGGCGTGCTTTCGCTGACGTCGTCGCCGACCTCGATCGCGCAGGGCGTCGTGGAGTCTGTATGGGACTTCAGCTCGACCACCGAGCTGCAAGCCGAGGTCCATCAGGTTCATTTCGTCGCGAACGCGGATGCGACGATGCGCGTGATGGTCCGCGATCGAGCCGGCAAGTCGCAGGAATGGACAGTCGTCCTCGGCAGCGCCAAGGAAATGAGAGAAGCCGGAGTCAATCTCGTGTCTTTCGCCCCTGGATATGGATACGTCATTGCGGGACATCCTTCCCGGAATCCAGCAGAGCATCTCCTGCTCGCCACGACCGTCACTCGGCCCGACGGCTCGGCCTGGCGCCGTTAGCGTGAGCGCTCGAGCCATCTGGATCGTCGGTCTCGGCGGAGCCTTGGCCGTCCTTGCGGCGCTGAATTTCTTGCGGCCGCAGCAAACTGGAGGCGGCGGCGGCGAACCCGTGTCTCGACCGTCGCCCACGAGCGAGCGAGCGCGGTCCGGCGCTGGCCTCGCCGCTCCGCAGGCGGAAGATGCGTCGCCGCGGCCCAACGGGGCCGCGGACGCGGGTGTCGCGCTGAGTGACGCTTCGACTGAGCCGAATGCCGCAGGGCCGCTGCTGCCCAACCGGCCTGCCGCTACTCCGATGGGCGACATCCTCGCAGCTCGTGGCATACCGGCGCCACCCGGGCTGCTCGAGACCGAGCACACGTTCGCAGCGGAGCCCCGTGACCCTGACTGGTCGACGGCGGCGGAGAGCCAAATCCTCGCGAAGTTTGTCGAGGTCCCCGGACTGGCGCTCGCGAGCCTCGAGGTCGAGTGCCGCCAGACCCTGTGCCGACTTCAGTTCGTGGCTCCGCGCACCGTTCCCGAGGGTCCGCCGAGCGCAGAACAGCTCGCCCGACTCCGTGCCGGGCCTCAAGTACCGGGTATCGCCGAGCTCGTTCGCGCGACGGGTTTGAAAGGCCGCTCGGTGTTTGGCTTTAGCCCGGTCTCAATGGCGTATCTCGAGCGAGGCGAGGCCGCGGACACTCCGGCCGCTACGCGATAGCTCGCCGCCAAGGCTATGCGCCGAGCCTGTGCATACCGTCGCCGACGTGAATGACCTCGCGCGAGCGGTGAGGCTAAGAAGGCGGACTAGGTACGCCAGGTCCCCGGGCTCACTGAAGTGTTCCGCGACGGGCCGACGCACATTTTACTGGAGCCGCTGGACTTCATCGCTCGCCTTGGAGCGCTCGCACACGTACGGTGGCAGCGGGTCCGCGTGCGGGCAGGCAGAAGGTGTTTACGCTGCAAACGGTGCCTACGCCAATGGCTTGATGTGGCCGCACGACGTCGCATGAAGATGAGTCGCGACGCCGCTCTCTAACGGGGAGAACGTCTCCGAGACCGGTCATTCGCGACGCGATGGCGCGACGATCTGCGTGCGAGCAAGATCGACCCCCCGTGGCCTTCATCACACCATCCTTTGCCGGTGATGGAAGGCACCTCGAGTCACTCGTATCTCAACACCGTCACCGGATCGACGCGCGTCGCGCGCCGCGCCGGCAGGTACGACGCGAGCAACGCCACGGCCGCGAATGCCCCCGCGACGACGACGTAGGTCGTCGCGTCGAGCGCGGTGATGCCGTAGAGCATGCTCGTGAGATAGCGCGTGAGGCCGAATGCGCCGAGTACGCCGGCCGTAACGCCGATTGTGATCATCGTCACGCCGCGCCGCAATACGAGCTTGAGCACGTTCGCCCGCTGCGCGCCGAGCGCCATGCGGACGCCGATCTCCCTCGTGCGTTGGCTCACGACGTACGCGAGCACGCCGTAAATACCGATCACCGCGACGAAGCCCGCGATCGCGCCGAAGGCGCTCAGTAGCGACGCGTAGAACCGAGGACGCGTCGTCACTCCGGACAACACCGCCTCCATCGGTATCGCGTAGTCGACCGCAAGCGCCGGATCGATGTCGCGGGCGATGGCTCGCAGATCCGGAACGATCGCGAGCGGATCGCCGTCGATGCGCGCGGCGAACGTGATTCCGCTGCCTCCCGCTGTCAGGAAGAGCCGGTCGAAGAGAGGCGAACGCTCCGCCGGAAGCGCCTGAGCCGCAGCCATGAACACGACGCTCTCCGGCGCGCCGTCGAGAGTGCCGAGGTGGATGTCGTCCACCACGCCGACGATCGTGGCGGTGCGGCCGGCCGCCGCCGGCGCCCCGGCCGCTGTCGTCAGCGTCGCGCCAACCGCTCTCCGCCCCGGGAAATAACGTTCCGCGTAGGGCCGGCTCACCAGGACGGCGAAATCGGCCGGGCTCGGCCGGTCCGGGAGCCAAGCGCCGTCGACGAGCCTCGCGCCGAGCGCGCGCAGATAGCCGGCGCTGACAGTCCGCGTCCCGCTCCTCTGCAGGAACGGCAACGCCTGCTCCGCTGCCTGCACGTCGGCGGCGGTCATGCCTTGCGGAACGAAGTTGGCCATGAGCCAACGGCCAGGACCCCTGAGAGTCGGAAGGTCCACGAAGCCGACCTCGGTCACGCGCGGATCGGCTCGTAGGCGCGCAGCGAGCGCTTCCGCGATCTCGAGCTTGCGCTCGGCCGTGGCGTTGGCCGGCGTCACGAGCTCGAAGGTGAGCAGGCTGCGCGCGTCGAAGCCGGGATCGACGGCAGCCAGCTTCAAGAAGCTGTTAAGCAGCAACCCGGCGCCGATCAGCAGCGTCATCGCAAACGCGAGCTGCACGGTCGCGAGCGCGTGACCGAGGCGCGTATTGCCGGCGGCGGACAGCTGCGCCGCGGCGTTGTGGCCGCTCTCGCCGAAGCGCGAGAGGCGAAGCGCGGGCAACACGCCGAACAATGCGCCAGTGACCACCACCAGCCCGCCGACGAAGAACAGCACGGATGGATCGATCGCGATCTCCGCGGCGCGCGGCAGGATTGCGGCGCCGACCTGGAATTTCCGCGGTAGGTCGACGATCGCGGTGGCCTTGAGCCACTGCACAGCGCCCATCGCGAGCCCGGCGCCGAGCAGCCCGGCGACGGCCGCGAGCGTCAAGCTCTCGGCCAGGACGAGTCGGACGATCCGGCCGCGCGTCGCGCCGAGCGAACGGCGGATCGCGATCTCGTGTTGGCGCTGCGTCCCGCGTACGAGCAAGAGGTTCGCGACGTTGGTGCAGACGATCAGGAGCACCGCCGCGACGGCCACCACGAGCACGCGCAGCGCAGGCACGACCCGCGCGGTGGTCTCGTCGAGCTGGCGCACCACCTCGAAGCGCGGCGGGGCGCCAGGCTCTGGAGTAGTGCCGCGCAACGCGAGTCCCAGCGCATTGATCTCCGCGGCCGCGGCCTCCAGCGAGACACCGTCGCGCAGCCGCGCGAAGGTGGGCGCGCTGGTGAACGGACGACCGCGCGACGGCGGAGCGAAGAACGGCGTCCAGTACGACTCCGAGCCGAATTGGGCCGGCATCACGCCGACGACGGTGAGCGCGCGGTCGTCGAGCCGCACGGCGCGCCCGACTAGCCCTGGGTCGGCGCCGAAGTGCTCGCGCCACACCGCTTCACTGAGCACGATGACGTCGGCGTCCGGGCGCTCCTCTTGCGGCAAGAGGCCGCGGCCGAGCAAGGGTTGCACGCCACGCATCGCAAAGAGTGCGGGCGACACGGCCGCCCCATCGAGCCGCACGGTGCCGTCGTCGGCGGTGCGAAGGCGGCCTTCCTGGAGAGCGGTCATCGCGACCTGCGACAGCGTCTCCGCCTTTCGCCACTCGTCCAGCTCTCCCGTCCTGAGGCCCGTGCGCACCGGAAAGTTGAAACCGGGCAGCTCGCCTGCCGGCACGGTCTCGAAAATCTGCACGAGGCGGTCGGGGTTCGCATACGGCAGCGGCTTGAGTAGGACGGCATTCACGACGCCGAAGATCGCCGTCGTTGCGCCGATGCCGAGCGCGAGCGTCAGCACGACGATCGTGGCGAACGTCGGGCGGCTGAAGACGGCTCGGGCGCCGTAGCGGATATCCGCAAGGATGTCAGAGATCATTGCAGGCACCTCCTATTGCTCGTTGCGTTCGACCCGATGACTCACAAGCAAGCAACGCGCCAACTGGAGTTCAACGCCCCAAGTCGCCGAGTTGTTACGTGTTCTGCGTCGCCGAACCTCCGAGCTCGAAAGGCGCAGTCCCAGGACCGGGACGACGGTGTCCGGTTTCGAGACGCATGGATGACTGTTCCCGGCCGAGATCTGCCGGACTGTTTCGTAGAATTCGGTCGTTCGAGTGACCGCTGTGCTCAGATTTTGGCCAGTCTGCTGCGATGGCGAGCACAAGCGCAGTCTTCGTGACGACATCAGCCGCCTCAACCAGCTCATGCCGTTCGTCGGCAATGCCCGGCTCGACCGCGTTCATCGCGGCGCGCTCGATCCTTTCATCGCCGAGCGGCGAAAGGAAGGCGCGTCCACGGGCACGATCAATCACGGCCTGAAAGTGGTGAGGCGCATCTTGAACCTTGCAGCAACAGAATGGATCGACGAGCACGGCCTGACATGGCTCGTGGCCGCGCCGAAAACCAAGCTGCTGCCGGACAATAACAAGCGCAAGCCTTATCCGCTGTCGTGGGATGAGCAGGCAACGCTGTTTTCAGAATTGCCGGCGCATCTCGCATCGATGGCGCTCTTTGCCGTGAGCACCGGCTGCCGCGACGGGGAAGTCTGCCGCCTGCGTTGGGAATGGGAAGTGCCCGTTCCGGCGCTGCAAACCTCCGTGTTCATCATCCCGGGCGAGCTCGTCAAGAACGGCGATGACCGCCTCGTGGTGCTGAACCAGGTGGCGCGCAGCGTCATCGATGCGCAGCGCGGCAAGCATCCGGAGCACGTGTTTACCTATAACCGCAAGCCCGTGCAACGGATGCTGAACTCGGCGTGGCTCAGAGCGCGGAAACGCGCGGGGCTGCCGCAGGTCCGCGTCCATGACTTGAAGCACACGTTCGGCCGAAGACTAAGAGCGGCCGGCGTGAGCTTCGAGGATCGCCAGGACCTGCTCGGCCACCGCTCCGGCAGAATCACCACGCACTACTCGGCAGCCGAGCTCTCGCGGCTCATCGACGCTGCCGAGAGCGTGTGCGAGCGCGAGGGCCGTAGACCTGAGCTCGTGGTGCTGCGGAGGCTGAGCGTTTCGTGACGGCCTCACGCAAACTCACGCACGGGAATTCGAGGAAGAAAAGAGAACCGACGTAAGTTGTTGTAAATGGTGGCCAGGGGCGGAATCGAACCACCGACACGCGGATTTTCAGTCCGCTGCTCTACCAACTGAGCTACCTGGCCTCCGGTTGGGTTGGGCCCTGCATGTGGGCGGGCGCGAGTATTACAACGGGGGGGTTGAGGGGGAGTCAAGGAGAGAAGAAAGAATCGCGAGCGAAGCTCGCTCCTACAAATCGAGCCCGTTATCATTCGCGCGATATGAGCGAGAGTAAGACGTATCAGGCGCCGGGGGCGGTGGTGAAGCGGGCGTGGGTGGACGCGGCGAAGTATCGGGCGATGTATGACGCCTCGATTCGCGATCCCGAAGGCTTCTGGCGCGAGCAGGCGGAGATCGTCGACTGGATCAAGCCGTTCAACGTCGTCAAGGACTGCTCGTTCGCGGCCGACGATCTCCACGTGCGCTGGTTCGCGGACGGTGCGCTCAACGTCTCGGCCAATTGCCTCGACCGCCACTTGGCCAGGCGCGGCGGGCAGACGGCGATCATCTGGGAGAGCGACGACGGCAAGAGCACGCGGCACATCTCCTACCTCGAGCTGCACGAGCAGGTCTGCCGGCTCGCAAACGCGCTCAAGGCGCTCGGCGCGAAGAAAGGCGACCGCGTCACGATCTACATGCCGATGATCCCCGAGACCGTCGTCGCAATGCTCGCGTGCGCGCGCATCGGCGCGATTCACTCGGTCGTGTTCGGCGGCTTCTCGCCCGAGGCGCTCAAGGGACGTATCGAGGACTGCCAA
>Ga0209519_10000822_pt1 | contig 13232 bp, 13 predicted proteins | sample Rifsed13ft1_FD_184005 | JGI IMG/M metagenome (GOLD analysis project Ga0209519, IMG submission 184005) | Soil microbial communities from Rifle, Colorado, USA - sediment 13ft 1 (version 2) | ecosystem: Environmental > Terrestrial > Deep subsurface > Rock core/Sediment | place: Rifle, Colorado...
TACGACTCCACATCCAGTTGCGAGATGGTCCGCCTCTACGCCTCTACTCGAACTCGCAGAAGGCGATGATGTTGCCGTGGTATCCAGGTGTTGCTGCGGCATCGCCACTCGAATCCGACCAGAACTGGTCGTTGCCGCTGAGCCGCGCCTTGCAAGGGATATTGCCGAAGCAGTCAAGGCTGTACGAGCGGCTTGGCGGTGACCGGTTGCCAGAGCGTCTCTCAAGCAAAGTGGATCGCGAAGCTGATAAAGAGTGCGATTCCTTCGGAGCAGTCAAAAAAGGAGTCAGAGAACATTAGAAGCAAGAAAAACAGGGGTCAGAGTGCACTTTCCCCATCCATGCGTCGAGAAGACGCTCAAATTGGCCCGCCCGCTCCGCCCCGCTACGTTGTGGCGAGCCAGGTAGCTGCGTATTCAGATTCAAACGGAAATGATCTGTGACCTTTTATAGGCGGGGTGAACTCAGGCTCAAAGGCTGATCTCCGCTAGCGAGGCCCGCGCGGTTGTGACCACGTCGAATGTCGAAGACTGATAGATGTAGCCGACGCCCGCGCTCGCGCATCCCCAGCGTATGTGGAACGGACCAGCTTCAATGATGTTGTCGCCATACACGTGCAACTCGCTGTCGCCGTCACCGCTCACAAGTTGGTCGTAGACACGGCCCGAACCCGTGAGCTCAGGTTCTTCGGACGACCGTCGGAAGCGCCAGTTGTACGTGGCCTTGCAGCCAGGACCATGTGTAAGTTCTATGGCGGCGCGTCCCCGATGAGAGGTGCCCCGAATCAGAAGGACCTCGCCATCGTGCAGCATCAGCGGCTCGCTCTGACTGTTGGGTGGAGGGATGTCTGGGAATAGGAAACCGCGCCACGCCGATGGTTTGCTCGCGCCGCCGGATTCGTCGCGCGCGGAAACCCGCCACCGCCATCGCTCGTCACCTGACAAAATGACATCGGCGCGCGTGCCGCTTGGCTTCAACTGCGGGGGGTGCATCAGCCACTGGGAATCATCAGCAGCCCAGCGCTGCACATCGACGACGTACGAAGCCGCACCGGGCATCGACGCCCACTTCATTTCGATCGTCCGGGGAGAATGATCGAAGGCAAACCCCTCTTCGGGAAAGAGCAGTTCCGGCGACCGTTGGGCGAATGGGATGGGGTCGGGGCCTACAGTCGCACGGGCTGGCTCGATCATCCGTGCCAGTCCGGGCGGCCAGCCAAACCAAACCGAGGTCAGCACGGAGAAGACGCCAAGGACGAATAGAATGCTGACGGCCCAAATTAGGAACTGAGCAGGCGCCCTCGCGAGATTGGCTGCCTGCCTTGCCACCACCGAAAAGATCACAAGCACAATCATGAGGGCGACGACCAGTCCAATTGCCACTGGCGGATTTGCTACGCCACTCGTGAACAGCGCGATGATGCCCACCGCCGCGGCAACGCCGACGGCCGCCACCGCGAACCGCATTGCGGGCACCTGTTTGACTGCCAATGACAGTGCCGAGGTCATTTCACGCAATCCAGTCATCGCAATGGCCTTGGGATAGTTATTTGTGCCGCCGACTTTCGGGGCGTAGACGTCGATCGGCAGGCTGTGGGAATGCGCGGGCTTGGTGGTGTTGTCCTTGTTCTGTCCCTCGGGGGGCGCGGCGCAAAGCATCACCCTCAAACAGCCAAGCTCCATGTGCCATGGCACACCTCCGTGATGCATGCATCGAGCGAAGGCGCAGTTTCAAACCACGAATTCTTCTCCGCTCAACTTGCGGCGACGAAATTCGGCGAGCATGTTACGGTTCGACATCCCTTCCGACCAGGCGGGGCGCAATTGGAAGTGCGGTTGGTCGACGATGCTCTTCCAGTTGCCGCCCCATTCGAGGCCCAGGTCCTCGCCCAGTACGCCGACGGCCTTGTATTTGGGTGAGTCGGGGAGGTAACGGCTCCCCTCGAACACACCGATGTCGAAGGCAATGCCGAAATTGTGTGTGGACTGTCCGCCGCGCGCGTTGGTCACGATCTTCTCCCCGCGTACTCTCCCACGGCCCTGCGCGTACAGCGCATCCTGTTCCTCGTGGCTGCGGAAGCCGCTGAGAACGTTGATCTGTATGCCGTGCTCGAGCGCCTTGAAGTACAACGCACGGGCGAATGGCCGGACGACCGGCAAGAGCGTGGCGATCTGTCGTTCGCTCCGGTCGTTCGCGCGATCGCTTCGACCGACGAAGGCCATCCGCGGCTCCGAATCAGGTTTGACGATGCGTTGGTAGATCGCCCCCCACGTCTCGGGGCCCGCGTTGCCGTCGACTTCAATATCCAACTCCCGCTGAACCCGGCGAATCATGTCCTCAATTTTCATGGCAAGCCCTCACTCCTTGGCGGTCTTCATGGCTTCTATTTCAGCCTTTATCTGCTCATTGACCTTATCGACGGCTGGATCGTCATTGGCCGCACCGCCAGCGATAAGCAGGCTGCGAATGTTCTGTAGTTTGATCACGGCGAGTTGCGCATCGTCGGATTTATCGGCGCGTGCATCGACTGCCTTGGAGACTTCGGAGACGCCCAGATAGAACGAACACGCCTGATGGTAGTGCTGGACGTCGCGATAGCCGTTTTCGAAAGAATAGGAAGCTTCGAGGTCGCTCTTCATTCGACTCTCGATCGCGTCCCGTCGTTCCTTCCGTAACGTTTCGATTGCACGAATTATCGTCGTCGCCAAACTTTGCATGTACACCTCGCTGTTCACGAGCGATCGCGTGCTGTTGCTGAAGACGGCACCTGCGGCGTAGTTGGCCTGGCTTGCGCTGTTGCTCCCGAGGGCGGCGATGCCTGCGAGGAGACTGGTGACCGAGCCCGTCCCGACATTCCAGGCGCTGGCGTTGGACAGGACATTCGCCTGGTGCACGTGGCACAGGTCGTCCGAAAGCAACATGAGTTTGTTGAGCGCGCGATCGCGGGTCTGACGTCCGCAATCGGGCGCGTTCTTGGCGCACCCCGCGGAACTCTCGATGAGCAGCGCATTCACATCTACACGGCCATCTTTTTTTGTGTACCACGTGTAGTTCGGCAGCGGCATCGGATCCGGCCGATACGCCTTTCCCATCATGGTGCAGCCCGTCGCGCAGGTGAGGCAGAGCGCGAGTGCGAAGGTCGTCCTCATGAGGCCATTCCTTTATGGCTCGTCGATAGCGCGTCGGGCCCTGCAGGGCATAACGACGACTCCCCAAAAACTAGGCCAATGGGACCAGAAATATAAACAGGGGTCCAAAAACAGGGGGTCCAAAAACAAAAACAGGGCACTTTCAGGCTCATCTTGACCCTGGCTTTCGTGGAACAAAGGGGTCGGAGGTAATTAATCCCCGGTTAATTGCCTCCGAGCCTTTGTTCTTGCGGTCGGAGTGAATTACCTCCGACCCTTTGTTCCGGACGGAAGCTTGGTCTGAAAGGCGCCTGGTTCACTTAATTCGAGGCTTTCCCACCGGCGACGATGTCCGCCTTCGTCGTCTCGACGATGCCAAACAGTTCCTTCTGTTCGGGCGCGGGCACCGCGAACTTGTCGAGCGATTTCTGGAATTCGCCGGCCATCACGTCCCATTCTGCTTCGGTGATGTTCATTTGGGCGTGTGTCTCCTTCATGCCCTTACCGGTGTAGGTGCATGGCCCGCCCGTTGCTTCGCAGACCATCTGCGAGACCTGGAATTTCAGGTAGGGCGGTGGCGAACGCATACGCCCTGCATCAATTTCCGGATTGCTGTTCAACGTATCGTTGGTCACCAGTCGGTCGATGAAATCGTCCACGACCACCGTGATGCCCTTGAGACCACCCAGACGGTCGTAAAGGGATTTTTGTGCGGGCTCCTGTGCGAGCGCGGCCGACGCGAAAGTCGCGCCGAGTACCAATATCACCGCAGGAAAGGCCATCCTCAAGAGCGTCATGTCCTGGCTCCTCCAGTCGTTGCGGGCCAATGTACCTACGCGGATCGGCCCGGATTTGGCCGCGGGGCCGGATACTTTCGTGCCCAACATCCATGCAACGGAGAAGACCAAAAACAGGGGTCAAAAACAGGGGTCAGAGTGCACTTTCACGCGCCGCTGATTGCCTGCTTTGACGTCCGATCTTCGCCGGCCCCGCGCGCCGTTGGAGCTGGTCTTCGATCATCACGCTGAACCTGTCGGTGCCAGGGCGTGTTGGCGTTGCAGGCGCAGGCGGATCAGTTCGGGTTCGTCGACAGACATCGCGTCGGCTACCCACGCTCGGCAGGCTTGGAGTCGCGAGACCTGATCGCAACCGAGGGCCACGCACTCGTGATGCGGGGTGAGCAACGGGTCCAGGCGTCCTGGCGCGTTGGCGCAATGGCTCGATCACCGGTAGTCCGCCGGGGTCGCCACAGGAAAGTGCACTCTGACCCCTGTTTCTCGTTGGACGATGTGCTGCGCGACGCCGGGCAGATCGAAGCGGGGGAGGCGGGCCATGGGTGTTCCGTTGCCGGGTTTCCGCAGCCTCGGCAATCACGGCGTCGGCGGGAATCGGAGTCGGCCGCGCCTGGCCGTCAGAAATGAACCTGACCCCTTTTTACATGACCCCATTTTTTGTTGACGCAGGTCAAACCGATCTGTGGCTCGCCGAAGTCAGGATGGATGTGCATCGCCATCTGTGAGGGAGCTTCTGATGAGCGTTCCACGCCTGTTGCTTTTGACGCTGACTGCGGCCTTGGCGGTGAGTCTGGTTGGCGAGGCGCGCGCCCATTGCGACGCGCTTGACGGCCCCGTGGTCCGCGACGCGCGCCTGGCGCTGGAACACGGCGATCCGACGCCGGTGTTGAAATGGGTGGAGCCGGAGGGTGAAGCGGAGATCCGCGAGGCCTTTCGCGCCGCGCTGGCCGTGCGCGCCGCGGGCGGCGAGGCGCAGCAACTGGCCGATCGCCACTTCTTCGAGACCCTCGTGCGCGTGCATCGCGCCGGCGAGGGTGAGGGTTTCACCGGGCTGAAGCCCGCCGGGTCAGTCGATCCAGGCATCGCGGCCGCGGACAAGGCACTCGAAGCTGGTTCGGCCGCGGCACTGTCGCAGGCAGTGTCGGCGCGGCTCGCCGACGGCATCTCTACGCGTTTTGCGCGCACCTTGGCGCTCGGGAAGCACGCGGACGAAAGCGTCGAGGCGGGACGAGCCTACGTCGCTGCGTATGTGGACTATGTCAAATTCGTCGAGGAAGCCGATCGCCTCGCGCGGCTTGGCGCGCCGCATGCGCACCACGACGAGCCCGAGCAGTAGCCCGCGTAGTCCCCTTGGAAAAACAGGGGTCAGAGTGCACTTTCACGTTCACCCTGCACTGGCTTTTTTCGGACGCGGAACTGGAAGGCCGACGAAGGCGCTTTAATGCGATCCGTGCCACGGTACGGCGGCGTTCACGCTGTTGTAACATCCGCCATGGGCGCGCACGGACCCGCGCCGCGATCGTCAGGGGACGGTCCGAGTTCATGCACCATCCGGGTCTGCGTGCTTCGCACATGGGCCGTCTTTCTCTCTGCGAACCCCGACATCGCGCCCGCGACGTCCGCCATCGAGACACGCTCAATGCAGCAGCCTGCCCGCAAGCTTCCACGCCACGTCCTGTCCCTCGCCATCGCGCTGTTGCTGCCGGCCCACGCCGCGTTCGCGCAGGAAGCCATGCCACCGGACTCGCCGCCTCAGCCAGCTACACAGCCCGCGGACGCCAAGACACTCGATGCGGTGATGGTCACCGCTCAGCGTCGGGTCGAACGCGCCAAGGACGTGCCGATGGCGCTGACCACGGTGGATGCCGAAAAACTGCAGGTGCTCGGATCGGGAGGCGGCGACATCCGGTTCCTTTCGGGCCGCTTGCCGAGCCTCAACATCGAGTCCTCGTTTGGTCGCGCGTTCCCGCGCTTCTACATCCGCGGCCTGGGCAACACCGACTTCGACCTCAACGCCTCGCAGCCGGTGTCGCTGGTGTACGACGACATCGTGCTGGAGAGTCCTCTGCTGAAGGGGTTTCCGGTGTTCGACGTGGAAAACGTCGAACTGCTGCGTGGCCCGCAAGGCACCTTGTTCGGCCGCAACACGCCGGCGGGCGTGGTCAAGTTCGAGTCAGTGAAGCCGACGCGGGAGCTGGAAGGGTACGGCCAGGTCGCCTACGGCACCTACGGCACCACCAACGTGGAAGGTGCCATCAGCGGGCCGGTAACCGCCAACTGGTCCGCGCGTGCGTCGGTGCTGTTCCAGCGGCGCGAGGACTGGGTCGAGAACACCAATCCGGATGCGAGAACCAATTCCCGTCTGGGCGGATACGACGAGTCGGCCGCGCGCGTGCAGTTGCAGTACGACGGCAGTGACAGCTTCGACGCCCTGTTCAACGTCCACGCACGTCATTTGAACGGCACCGCGCGGCTCTTCCGGGCCAACGTGTTCAAGCCCGGGAGCAATGACCTGGTCGACAGCTTCGATCCTGAGCAGATCGCGATCGACGGCCGCAACCGGCAGGAGCTCGACACCTTCGGCGCCAGCGCGCGCCTGAGCTGGGACCTGGGCAACGAGCTGACGGTGTACTCGATCACGGGCTACGAGACCGCCGAAGTGTTCAGCCGTGGCGACATCGATGGTGGCGTCGGCGCGGTGTTCGCGCCGCCGTCCGGCCCCGGCTTCATTCCGTTCGCAGCCGAATCGGCCGACGGCCTGCCCGATCACCGCCAATGGACGCAGGAGTTCCGCGTCGAATCGAACTACGCAGGCCCGCTGAACTGGCAGGGTGGCGTGTTCTATTTCGACGAGGACATCACCGTCGACAGCTTCAGTTACGACACCCTGTTCGGTGGCGGGGCGCAGGCCGGGCACGCACAGCAGGCGCAGCGGAACAAGGCATGGGCTGCGTTCGGCTCGCTGGAATACGACGTCACTGATCGCTTCAAGCTGCGTGGTGGCCTTCGCTACACGCAGGATCAAAAGGATTTCAGTGCCAGCGTGCTCGAGAGCGCCCCGTTCGGCGCCCCGGTTTCGGGGCCTTTCCTCGTGAGCACCGATGTCGATGACGTCAGCTGGGACATCAGCGGTGTCCATGCGGTCAATCCCGATGTGAACCTTTACGCCCGGGTGGCCAAGGGTTTCCGCGCACCGTCCATCCAAGGCCGGCTGCTGTTCCAGAATCCACCGCAGCCGTCGGTCGCCGATGTCGAGGAAGTGATTTCATACGAAGCCGGCATCAAGGCCGACCTGTGGAACCGGCGCGCGCGCCTGGGCTTTGCGGTGTTTCATTACGAGGTGGACGACCAGCAGCTGAACGCGGTGGGCGGCGGCAGCAACCAGACCATTCTGCTCAACGCCGACAAGTCGGTGGGGCAGGGCTTCGAAGTCGACTTCGACGCCTACCTCACCGACAACCTGATGATGACCTTCGGTGCCAGCTACAACGACACCGAAATCCAGGACGATGATCTTGCGGTACTGGCGTGCGGTGCGACCTTCTTCAATCCGCCCAGTTGCACCGTCACCGATCCGACCCTGGTCGTCGGCCCGGACACGCTCGCGCTGATCGACGGCAATCCGCTGCCGCAAGCGCCGAAGTGGATCTACAACGTCACCGCCCGCTACGGGCTGCCGGTGGGTGACAACGGCGAGTTCTACGTCTACACCGACTGGGCCTACCGCGGCGAAGTCAACTACTTTCTGTACGAAGCCGCTGAGTTCACTGGCAAGCCGCTGCTCGAGGGCGGCCTGCGCGTGGGCTACAACTGGCAGCACGGCAAGTACGACCTCGCGGTGTTCGCTCGTAACATCCTGGACGAGGTCGAGGCGGTGGGCGGCATCGATTTCAACAACCTGACCGGCTTCGTCAACGAACCGCGGATCGTCGGAGTGGAGTTCCGGGCCAAGCTCTGAGGCAACAAGAACAAGAACAGGGGTCAGAGTGCACTTTCACAGTCACCCTGCACTGGCTTGCCGGGGCGTCCGCTGGCGTACGCTCGCATCCTGCAGGCGGCGGCTGACGCAGCGCGCCGTCTCAGGCGCGATCGAAAGCAAGAACACCGCAGCCGAGCGCGCCGTTAGCGCCGTTCGGTCTCTTACCCCGCCCCATACCGCCGCCGGCACACCTCACACCAGACGCCCTCCGCTTCGTCACATCTTCACAATCCAATTACGTATTCCAACGTAATCATGACTCCGGCATGAAGATCGCTATGTTTCCGATACCCGAGACGAAGGAGCATTGAAATGTTTCCGACCAAGCAACATGTGACGTTGGCGCGTACGTTCGGTGTGGCGATCGTCGCCGCCGTGGGCCTTGCCGGCTGCGCCACTTATAGTGACGAGTTTGCAACGATCAACTCACGCCTCGATCAACTCGACGCGAGGGTGCAGGGCGCAGCCCAGAGCGCCGAATCGGCCAATCAGTCCGCGCAGCAGGCCAACCAACGGCTGGATCAATTGGAAAGCCGTGTCCAGCAGCTCGAAGCGGCACCACGCCGCGCGCCGCGCGGTTAGTCGCTCCTGCACAGCGGTTTGAGCCCGGGACTGGTGGCCCTTGCTGGCCACCGGTCTCCTTATCTTCACGCAGTGTTCGTTCCAAGGAACCGCCCCATCCGTACGTGCACACACCCCGCGATCCGGGCCGCTTTTGGCGCGCTGGTGCTGGCGCTGGCATTCGCGAGCGTCGGCGTGGCCAGCGCCGAGGATGCTGCCGCGCAACCGGTCGCCGCCGTCGACCAGCTTCCGCGAGGCCAGGAAGTGTCCGGCACGGTGATTGAGCTCGCGGGCTGGGTTGTCGCAGCCAAGGACAGCCAAGGCTATCCATTTGCGGTCATGGACAAGGCCGCCGCACAGATCCTGGTGTTCGGCGGCGACGGCCGGCTTCGCGGCGCGGCACCTGGTCTCTTTGGCTCGGCGATCGGCGATCATTCGGCCCCCGGCATCGCCGGTCTCGCGCTTCGCGAGATTCCGGGCCGGGATCGCACGACCCCTGCTGGTCGTTTTGTGGGCGGATTCGGCCCATCAACCGATGCTGGGCGCGTCCTGTGGGTGGACTACGATTCCGCGGTCTCCATGCACCCTACGGCTACTGGCGTCCCGGCCGAGAGACGCGTCGAACGCCTTGCATCGCCTTCGCCGGACGACAACCGCGTCACTCATGGCTGCATCAACGTCGCGCCCGAGTTTTACGAGGAGATCATCCGTCCGACGTTCGAGCGGGGCGGGGTGTTCTACATCTTGCCGGACACGGCGTCGCTGGCGGAGACCTTCCCGGAGTTCGTGCAAAGTCGCGCGACTGCGCAACGCGACTGAAAAACAAAAACAGGGGTCAGAGTGCACTTTCACACTCACCCTGCACTGGCTTTTTCGGGCGTCCGATCTTCGCCGGTCCGGCGTGCCGTTTCAGCTGGTCCTCGATCATCGTCCTGAAGCGGTCGGTGCCCAACGCGTGCTGGCGTTGCAGGCGCAGGCGGATCAGCTCCACCTCCTCGGCGGACACGGCGCCGGCCACCCACGAGCGGTAGGCATCGAGTCGCGAGGCCTCGTCGAGCCCGAGCGCCAGGTATCGGGAGTGCGGGCTGAGCAACGGATCGGACTGGCCCAGCGCGTTGGCGGGATGGCTCGACCACCGGTAGTTTGCCGCGGTCTCCACCATCGCCGCGCGCACCGGATTGAGTTCGATGTAGCGGTAGCAGCGGAGCAGATGGTCGTCGTTCTCGACCGGACAGGCCTTGTAACGACCCTCCCAGAGGGTGCCGGTGCGGCGGTAGCGATCATTGATGTAGCGAACGTAGCGGCGGCCAAGGGCCTGCATCATGTGGCCGACCTGCCCGGTGTCGGCGGGCGTAACCAGCAGATGCACGTGGTTGGTCATCAGAACGTAGGCATGGATCGCGCATTCGGCGCGGATCGCCGCTTCGAGCAGTTCGTCCAGATAGCGCACGTGGTCGACGGTCTGGAAGAAGCAGGGTCGGCGGTCATTGCCCCGCTGCACCACGTGCTGCGGAATACCGGGGAGGTCGATGCGCGGTTGGCGGGGCATGGCGTGCTGCATCCGTGCGGGCTGCCAAATGCTGGCCGGACGCAATGCGCATCGCCATCAGACCACCGCGTGGCCGAGTGTAGGAAAGTGCACTCTGACCCCTGTTTCGGCCTGTTTCGTTATTCGCGGGCTACAAGCACTGCATCCAACGGCGCCTCGAAGGCGATGAACAACACGCAGGGGACAGCGCTTGCACAAAAGCCCTCGTGCGGCTTCCGGGCCGGGCCGTACGCGTAGGTCCCCGGCTTGAGAACCGCCGTGTCCTGGCCGTCATAGGTGACATGCAGCTCGCCTGCCACGAGCACCATGCGCTCGGCCGAGGTGTGCGTATGCAAAGGGATGTTCGACCCGGCGGGCACCTTGAAAAACACGTCGAGGTTGGCGTTGGCAGGGTCGCCGTGAAGCACGGCGATGCCGCAACCTGGGGGCATGAACGGCGGGCAAGGGGCCCATTCGAGGCTTGTGTCATCCGCAGTGCGGGTCAATGCCGCCTGTTGATCCGGCGGGTTGGCCAAGGCAGCAGAGCAGGCCAGGCCGGACAACACCAGCAACGAAGCACATGACGTCGCCTGCAATGAACGGCTGATGAGAGTCGTGCGATGCATGGTGCCTGCTCCTGTTGGTTGATACAGCAGCGCCGCTGGATTTCAGGCCGCCTCGCCAGCGGCGAGGGCGTGGACGTCGGCGGCTTTGAGCGCCTTGCCACCGATGGCCCAGTTGCCGCCGTCGAACTCGTTGATGCGGACCCAGGTGACACCGCGCAGGCCCTCGCCCTCCACGGCGATCACGGCCTCGGTAACGTTGCTGATGAGCTGTTGCTTCTGCTGCGGTGTGAACACGTCTTTGATGACGTCGATGGTGACCATGGGCATGGGAGTACTCCTTCGATTGTCGGGAATCGGCATCGGGATCGCCCCGACGCCTTGGAAGGAATTCCAACACGCGCCGAACCGGCACGCATGCAGGTTTGCTGGAGAAGTGCTGGAGATTCCGGGCAGGATGAACCGGCTCTGCCCTATGCTGTGGCGATGATCTACCGCTTCGGTACCTTCGAGCTGGACCTGGCGACACTGGAGTTGCGCGCCAGCGGTGAGGTGCGCCCAGCGGAGCCGCAGGTATTCGCCTTGCTTGCCTTGCTGGTCGGCAATCGCGAGCGGGTTATCTCCAGGGACGAGATCCTGGAAAAGGTGTGGGATGGCCGCGTGGTATCGGACTCGGCAATCGACAGCCGGATCAAGTCAGTGCGCCAGGTGCTCGGTGACAATGGGTCGGACCAGCGCTTCATCAAGACCGTGCATCGGAAGGGTTTTCGCTTCGTGGCCGATGCGCACCTCGTCGGATCGGGATCGGCTCAGGTTGTGGGTGGTGCGCAGGCAGCCGTGCCCCCGGCCGGGCACGGCACGCGGCCATCGGTCGCGGTGCTTCCTTTTCGCCAGGTCGGCGTGATCGGACCGTATCCGACCCTGGTCGATGCGTTGCCGCACGATCTGATCTCCGAGCTCGCACGCATGCGCTGGTTGTTTGTCACCGCGCGCGAGTCATCGTTCCGGCTGCGTGGCGCCGAGGCCCGCCCGGCCGAGATAGGTCGGCTGCTGGATGTCCGCTATTACCTCTCAGGTAGCGTCCAGGTGATCGGTTCCCGGCTGGCGGTGATGGTCGAGCTGACCGACACCCGTGATGGCGGCATCGTCTGGGCCGAGCATTTCGACGTTGCGATCGAGGATGTCCATCAGCTGCGCGAGGAGATCCGCGCACAGACCCTTGCCGCCCTGGAGATCAGGATTCCGCTGCATGAGGCCGCGATTGCACGGTTGTCGGTGAGCGAGAACCTCGATGCCTGGTCGGCCTACCACCTCGGCCTGCAGCACATGTACCACTTCAACCGCGCGGACAACGCGGCAGCGTTGGCTTTGTTCCAGCAATCGATCGCCAATGACCCGGGTTTTGCCCGTGCCCATGCGGGGCTTTCGTTCGTGCACTTCCAGAACGCATTCATGCACCACACCGATGACGTCGCAGGCGAGATCGCACTATCGCGACGATTCGCAGAGCGAGGCCTGGAACTCGATCCGCTCGATCCTTTCGTCAATTTTGCGATGGGCCGCAGCTTCTGGCCTGAAGGCGACCTGCACAGCAGCCTGGGCTGGCTCGAACGCGCCACCACGATCAGCCCGCACTACGCGCAAGGCCTCTACGCCCGCGGCTGGGCCGAGTCACTGGCGGAGCGGAGCACGGAAAGTCGGCAACACGTTGACCTGGCCATGCGCCTGAGCCCGCTCGACCCGCTGCACTACGCCATGGTCGGCACGCGCGCCCTCACCCACATGATGCAGGGCGAGGACTTGGAGGCGGCCGAGTGGGCCGAGCGTGCTGCCCGCGCACCCGGCGCCCATGTGCTGATCGCCATGATCGCGGTGGTCATCCACGGGCTGGCCGGCAACCCTGCAAAGGCCGATGCGTGGCGGGAGAATGTGCGCTCCCGCAATCCGGAACTGAGCCGGGATGACTTCTTCCGTGCCTTTCCAATGCAATCAGCAACAGCCCGTGCGCGCGTCTCAAAGACGCTTGGCGTGTTCGGGTTCTAACCGGTGGCTGTCAGGACCAGAACGGGATCAGGTTCACTTATTCGATACCACCGGCGGACGAACCGGCCGATGCGCCGGCCGTATCCCGGCGAAGCGGGCCCAGTTGCGTTAGCCTTCAGTCGTTCCGGAAGCAGGGTTGAAGCATGAGAGCCACCGTTGTCAGTCTTGTGACGCCGCATCTGCTGCGCGTAGTCGACCTCGCCAATGAAGTGGAGAAGGGCGTCAACGTGGATTGGCACGTGCGCAATGCCGTGGCCAAGACCATGGGGGAGCTGGGCGAACAGTTCAACGCGCCGGTGTTGGTGGCGTCGTATGTCGAGGGGCTGGAGAACGTCGCAGCCCAGGCCCCGAAAGCCCGTGTGGAGTACGTCCGCGTCCTGCAGGCCGCGGCTGACGAAGCGCGCCGTCTCAGGCGCGATTGAGGGCGGCGAAAGAGGGGTCGGTTAGAAGCAGGGGTCAGAGCGCACCTGCACGCGTTGCCGCTTGCTTGCTCGGACTTTCGATCTTCGTCGGGCCTGCGCGCCGTTGGAGTTGATGCTCGATCAGCGCCCCGGAGAGGGGCAGAGAACATTACCGTTTGAATCTGGCGTTGCCTGACGCGCCATCGAGGCCTGCGCCGTGGCGAAACCGGTCGGCTC
>Ga0209519_10000825_pt1 | contig 13212 bp, 11 predicted proteins | sample Rifsed13ft1_FD_184005 | JGI IMG/M metagenome (GOLD analysis project Ga0209519, IMG submission 184005) | Soil microbial communities from Rifle, Colorado, USA - sediment 13ft 1 (version 2) | ecosystem: Environmental > Terrestrial > Deep subsurface > Rock core/Sediment | place: Rifle, Colorado...
CGCTCGCAAGCATTCCCCGTAGCAATGTGCCTCGCATATCGATTGTTCATGCTTCCCTATGAGCAGAAGCGCCCCGGCTCTCTTGAAGCGTCTGGACGTTCCCGCGGCAGTCGCCCTGAGTCTGCTCGTCCAAACGATTATTGCCTTACTTGCAGCAAGCATCCCCGTATTGGCGCCGGAAATCGCGACAGACCGCGGCTGGAACGTCGATATGATCGCGTTCTACGCTCCCATACTTTATCTGGCCGCATTTTTCTTTAGCTTCCAAATTCCGCGAATATTGCAGCAGCTCGGAGGCATGGGACTCAGCCTGCTATGCCTGGCGTTCAGTGCGTTAGGCTTGCTGTGCTTGCTGCCGCCGAGCATCGCGCTCGCTGTGGCCGCCCCTTTGGCGCTCGGGGCCGCGAACGGTGGAATGAATCCGGCGAGTTCCCAGGTGCTGGGACCGCGAACGTCTGCGCGCAATGCAGGCATCATCATGTCGATCAAGCAAACAGGCGTTCCGCTCGGCGGCATGCTGGCCGGCGTTCTAGTGCCGATACTGGTATTGCGTTCCGGGTGGCAAGGAGCTGTCCTTTCGCTGGCCGGGGCAAGTGCATTGGCCGCGATCGCGCTCTTGCCCACCGTACGCTGGCTGAATGGCGCCCGCGGCTCGGGGCAGCTGGCAAGCTTTCGCCCGCTCGAGCCTGTCAAGCGCATCTGGGCTATGCCGGGGATGCGAAGCTTTATTGCGGCCGCGATGACTTTTGTCGCCATGCAGCAGTGCCTTCGATCGTTCTTCACCGTGTACTTGGTAAGCGCGCTCGGCTTCAGCCTGACCACTGCGGGGCTCGCGTTCGGCGCGTCGCAAGGCGCCGGCATCGTAGGGCAAATACTGTGGGCGTTCGCCGCAGACCGCCTGATACGACCTCATGCCGTCATGGCGATCATTGGTGTCGTTATGTCGATCGCTGCCCTGTTGACTGCAACGTTCAGCTCCGAGTGGCCTGTGACGGCCATCGTCGCGGTCGCGATGCTGTACGGCTTAAGCGCGGCCGGCTTCATCCCGGTGGTGCTCGGGGAAGTGGCGCGACGCTCGGCACCCGGCGAAGTAGGCGCGCTCACCGCCGGGGCAAACACCTATCTTATCGTCAGCATGCTGGTCGGACCGCTCGTTTTTGGTGCGGTGGCGTCCGCCTTGGGCTACGCCGCCGCCTTCACCGTATTCGGAATGCTTTCCCTCGCAGGGGCCGCAATAGCCCTGCCTCGTGCCTTTCTCCGCAACCTCGCCGCCACAGGCAAATCCGCGGATCGGCGCACCGCTCGAGGCGCGACCGACATTGAAGAGCGGCTACCTCGTTAGATAGCGGCCACCTGCTTATCGCATGGACACTCTAAAGTCTGTCGGCGCGCTCCGGACGATGGCTGCGCCGAGCCACGCGGAAGGCAGGATGAGCGCTCACGACAAACATAGGTCGCCTTACAGCGAGCTGAAGGGGCTCCTCATGCGACATTGCTTCGTTCCGGGCGAGCAACTTCAAATCGCTGCTCTCGCTAAGCGCCTCAATACGAGCACGACCCCGGTTCGCGAAGCGCTCAACCGGCTGCATGCGGAAGGCTTTCTCGTCTTGCATCCGCACCGCGGATTCTTTGCGAAGGCGCTCAGTGTGCGCGAAATGACCGAGCTGTACGAGCTTGGTTACCTGCTGCTGAAGTCCGCCATCGCGAAAAGCGCCGACAACCGCGCGGTGGTCGGCACCAGCGCGCTGGACAGCCTCGTCGCAGACCTCACCCAGATTGCAGTCAATGGTGAGAGCGACCGCCACGTGTGCGCGACGCAGCTCGAGCAAGTGCTGCAGAAGTTCGTTTCCTCCGCGAAGAACAACGTGATGCACTCGGCCTTCCGGAATTTTCACGAGCGCACGCACTACGTGCGGGTGCTGTACTTGCAGGAGCCGAACCGGCTGCGGCAGTACATCGACGACCTCGTCGCGCTGGCGGCCGCGATGAAGAGGAGAGATATGGCGGCCGCCGTAGCGGTTCTCGACGAGTGCTGGAAGTGCAAAATCCAAGTGCTTCCGGATCTCGTGAAGGAAGCGATGAGCCGGCACTACATCTAGGACGCCCGCCGCGTCGCAGCAGGCGATCCAAGCCGGTGCAAAAGCGAGCACGGCATAAAATACAAGAATATATCCAAAAATATATTCTGAAATATTTCGTCCTCTGGCATAAAGTCCTCTGCGCCAGTGCCGTCCGCCGCGTGGATCGACGGCCGCAGTTATCGGGCGCATCTTCTTCGTCCTCGAGTGATCAGGGAGTGCTGCGCCCTGTTTTAGGTGTCATGACTTCATGAACGAGGGACCGCGATGAACGTTGCGTCGCCGTTGGAACTGATACTAGGGGACGTTTTTCTGTCCATCAGGGGAATCGCTCCGGACCTGATAGTCCATCTCAAGGCCGAAGGATTGAACATGGCAGGTTCCATCAAGCTCAAGCCCGCGATACACATGGTCGAGGATTTGGAGCTTGAGGGAGTGCTGGGGCCAGGCCGGGGTGTCATCGAGTCGTCCTCCGGAAATCTTGGAGTGGCGCTTAGCTTGGTTTGCGCCATCAAGGGTTACCCGTTCGTCTGTATCAGCGACCCGAACATCTCGCCGCAGAACCAGCGGCTGATCGAGGCGTACGGAGGCCAAGTCATCATCGTCCAGAAGCGCGACGAGAACGGCGGGTTTCTTAACTCCCGCATAAGCTTGATCAAGCGCATGGTGGCGGCGGACCCAGCACTTGTATGGGTCAACCAATATGCCAACCCGGCCAATAAGGCAGCCCACGAGCGATGGACCGCACCGGAAATTCTGCACGCTTTCCCGGAGCTGGACGTTCTGTTCGTCGGCGCCGGCACCACCGGAACGCTCATGGGATGCGCTCAGTACATTCGCCGTGCCGCCCCCGAAGTCCGCGTGGTGGCGGTGGACACGGAAGGCTCGGTCACTTTCGGTTTCCCGCCCGGCAAACGATATATCCCCGGACTAGGCACGAGCCGCACACCGGAGATCGCAGACCCCCGCGCGGTGGACGATATCGTGATGGTGCCGGAATCGGAAACGATAGCCATGTGCCGTTGGCTCGTGCGTGATCAGGGATGGCTCGTGGGAGGCTCGACCGGCACGGTGCTGGCCGGCATTCGCCGCTGGTCCAGGCATCTTCGACCGGACAGCACGGTGGTCGCCATTTCGCCTGATTTCGGCGAGCGCTATGTCGACATGATTTACAACGACGAATGGGTCGCTGCCCGCTTTCCGGCGCTCCACGGCGGCGTTTCCTCGCCATCGCTGCCCGTGCAGCAGCCGGGCCTTGCCGACTTGCCGGTCCCGGGCTGATGGCGCGCGCCCCATTCGAATTCTCGGTCATACCGGGCAATACGGTACGCGAGATCATTCAGGCCGATCTTCCGGGCATCGTGCACTTGGTCGCCGGGGCGTACCGCGCGCACGCCAGGAACCAGACCGTCAACCCGCCCAGCCAGTTTCTCCGCTTTCCCGACCGGCCCAATGCACGGATTATCTCTTTGCCGGCCCATCTAGGTGGAGACGAATCGGTGAGCGGCGTCAAATGGGTCGCAAGCTATCCCGACAACATCAAACTCGGGATTCCGCGCGCTTCCGCCGTTTTGCTGCTCAACGACCCAACGACCGGATACCCGTTCGCCTGCCTGGAAAGCTCCATCATCAGCGCCGCGCGGACGGCCGCCTCTGCAGTGCTCGGCGCCTACTGGTTGAATGGCTGCAGCCGGCATGCGGAGCGTGTTGGCTTCATCGGCGCCGGCGTCATAGCGCGGTATATCGTCGATTTCTTCGTCGGCACGGGATGGCGGACAAGGGAAGTGATGGTGTTCGATCTCGTGCACGACTATGCGCGAAAGTTCGCCGGCCATATCGCCTCGGCTCGATGGCCGACCCCGCGCCTTGCCTCGTCGGCGTCCGAAGTCCTCGGTCTGTGCGACTTGGTCGTGTTCGCCACCACGGCGGCGACGCCTCACGTCAAAGAGCCTGAGCTGCTGCAGCACAAGCCGCGAGTGCTGCATATTTCGCTAAGGGATCTTGCACCCGAGGTGATCCTCGCTGCCGACAACATCGTGGACGACGTCGACCATTGCCTCACCGCGAGCACCTCAGCTCATCTCGCCGAACAGATGTCAGGGAATCGAAGCTTCATCAAGGGCACGATCGCGGATGTCATCGACGAGCGCGTAACCCTGGATCCCGGCAGCCCGGTGATTTTCTCGCCGTTCGGCATGGGCATCCTGGACCTTGCGGTCGGTAAGTACGTGTACGAGAAAGCCACCGTAATGGGCCGAGGCCATCGCATCCCGGAATTCTTCTTTGAACGGTCCCGCTGGTGACCGTTCGCTAGTCAGGAACTGCGAGGAGAAGCAGGTGCTCAACATCGACGCGATCCGAAATGATCTGCCCGCTCTTCAGGCTCATTACTGGCCGCCCGTCGACGCTTTCGCGAGCTTGCCTGCCGACCTGAAAGCGTTCCTCGACCGGTCCACCGACAAGCAGCAGGCTTATCTCGTCGCCAGTCGGCAGGACGAGGAGGCGCACGGCGCGTTCGTGCAAAACGCCCTCGGCCTGATATACGGCTACGTGTATGGCTACCGCGACAGCCCTTTGTACCTCGCGACTGATGATGATCTCGAGGCAAAGCTATATCGCGCCAAGCTGGTGCTGGAAAGAGAGCTCTTCGTTCACGCTCTGCGTCCGGCGCCGGCGCCCGCAGGTCTCGGTCCCGAAGAGGGTTGCGCGTACTTGCGCGCGTATGTAGCGGACAATCCCGGCGTGATGCATCCGCTGTTCGACTATATCCGCGACCGCGCGTCGCCGGCCGCCTTGCGCGAGTTCCTGCGCCTGGAAGTGCTGCGCAATGAGGTCGTGGACGACGAGGTCGCCTTCCTCGTGATCGGCCTCCAGGGGCCGATGAAAAAGGTCGTCACGTCTAACCTTTGGGACGAGTGCGGTAACGGTCGGCTCGACAAGTTTCATACTTATTGGCTGCGCAGACTGCTGCATGGCACCATGGACTGGGAGGGAATCAGGAAATATCGCGAAACATCGGCGCCCTGGTTCTGCAGAATGACCTCGAATTCATTCAACCGGCTTGCCACCCGCCCGGGCTGCAAGTACCAAGCCTATGGGCACTTTCTGGTCACCGAGGGCTGGGTGCTTCCTCACTTCGGGCGCATCGTCCAGGGCCTACGGCGCGGCAAGTTGACCGATCCCGACGTCGAGGTCTATTTCTCAAAGCACATAGGCATCGATCCTCACCATACGGAAGAGTTGCTCGCCGGCATTCGGCATCAGCAGCCGCACTTGTCTCAACAAGAGGTTGCCGAGATCATTCTCGGGGCGCACACGGCGGCAGCGGCGGGCGTGAAAATGTTCGACCGCGCCGAGCGGCATCTTGCACGCATCATGTAAACGAAGTCTCCTTGCTTAGGAGAAAGAGTATGTTGCTGGATACTGTCAAAGAAGCTCCAGAGGCGGGCAGAGCAACGCGAGGCGACACGCCGAAATTCCAATGGGACCTGCCCTATGGATTGCGGCGCATTCCCACGTTTGCCAAGAACGTCGTCTGCACGACGCAACCGCTGGCTGCCCAGGCGGGCCTGCAGATGCTTCGGCAAGGAGGTAACGCAGTTGATGCTGCCGTGGCAACGGCAATCGCCCTTACCATTCTGGAGCCGGTCAGCTGCGGTCTTGGCAGCGACGGATTCGCTCTGGTATGGGACGGCACGCGCACGCACGGCCTCAATGCGTCCGGCCGCAGCCCAGCCGCAGCAAAGGCGGAAAAATTCGCCGGCATGAGGGCGATGCCCGAATGGGGCTGGGATAGCGTTACCGTCCCTGGTGTTGTGTCGGGATGGGCGGCACTGTCCAAGAGATTCGGCCGCTTGCCGTTCTCCAGGCTTCTTGAACCGGCGATCCACTACGCCCGCGAAGGCTTTCTCATCTCGCCGACAGTGGCAAGGCAGTGGAGAGGCTTGAGGTCCATCTACGCCAACTATCCCGACGCATTGAGCTTGTTCTTTCCGCAAGGCACATCGCCCGAACCGGGGACGCTCGTCAGGTTTCCTCACAACGCCACGACCCTCTCGGCGATCGCCGAGAGCGAAGGCGAGGATTTCTACTCCGGAGAAATCGCGCGGCGGATCGCCGAATATGCGCGGTCAACGAGCGGCTCGTTGACCTTGGACGATCTCCAGGCGCACCGCGCCGACTGGGTGCAACCCATCAGCGTCCGTTATAGAGGGGTGGAACTGCACGAATTGCCACCGAACGGGCAGGGATTGGCGGCCTTGATTGCCTTGGGTGTATTGAATCATTTCGATCTGCGCTCATTCCCACTGGACTCGCCCGATTCCTTGCATGTGCAGATCGAGGCGATGAGGCTGGCCTTCGCCGACGTATACGCGCACGTCTCGGATCCGGCGACGATGCGCCGAGATCCGAACAGTTTTCTCGAACCGCAATACCTGGAGCAGCGCGCCTCACAGATCAGCCTCAGAGAGGCGCGGTTTCCGAAATCGGGCTTTCCGCTAGACGGCGGAACCACCTATGTCGCGACAGCAGACGCCGGCGGAATGATGGTCTCATACATTCAGTCGAGCGGACGCGGCTTCGGCTCCGGCATGGTGGTTCCCAATACCGGCATCGCGCTGCAGTGCCGCGGCCGCTCCTTTTCCGTCGATCCATCGCATTCGAATTTCATCGGGCCAGGGAAAAGGCCGTTTCACACGAATATTCCGGCTTTGGCGACCCGGGACGGGGCTGCGTTCGGATGTTTCGGCCTCATGGGCTGGAACATGCAACCCCAAGGCCACGTGCAGTTCCTGACCCGTTTGGTGGATTACGAACAGAACCCGCAAGCCACGCTGGAAGCACCACGCTGGAGAGTGGCGATGGATGAACCGGCAATTCTCCTCGAGGAGGGAACGGATCCTGGAGTTATGCGCGAACTCGAGAGCCGCGGACATCGCATCATCCAGATCGAGCCAACGTTCGGCGCCGCGAGCACGCCGTTCGGCAGCATGTTGTCCTTCGGGGCTGCACAGATGATCCATAAGTTGGACGACGGATATATTGGCGCCTCTGATCCCCGAAGAGACGGCCAAGCGGTCGGGTTTTGAATTGGCGAGCGGGATACCCTTCAGAAATCGGTGCCACCGCCGATGGCTGCCGGGGTCTTCCGCTGCATCCTGCGGTGCTGCCAGAACGCGAAGGCCATCGACAGCGCCGATGCCCCGAGCAGTGCTCCGGAGATCGGGCGCGTCAGGAACAGCCACGGATCGGAGTCGGTCATGATCGAGCGCACCAGATTGATCTCGATCTGGTCGCCGAGGATCACGCCGAGGATGAAGGGCGCCAGCGGAAAGCCGAACTTCACCATCAGGTAGCCGAGCACGCCGAAGGCGAGCAGCACGTACACGTTTGCCATGGTGTTGTTGAGCGCGTAGGCGCCGATCACGCACAGCACCAGCACGATGGGAAAAAGCGCCGCCTTCGGCACGGTCACCGCGCGCAGCATCCAGCGCGCGCCGAGCGCCAGGATGAGCACCATGATGGGGTGCGCGAGCAGGTAGGCGGCGAAGATGCCGTAGGCGAGCTGCGTGTTCTGCGAGATGAACAGCGGCCCCGACTGGATGCCGTGGATGGTGAGCGCGCCCAGCATCACCGCGGTGACCGCGTCGCCGGGAATGCCGAAGGCCATGATGGTGACGAGCGAGCCGCCGACGTTGGCGTTGTTGGAGGACTCGGAGGCGACGATGCCCTCCGGCGTGCCGGTGCCGAAGGCCTCGGGGCGGCGCGAGAATTTCTTCGCCTGGTCGTAGGCCATCATGCTCGCCGCGCTACCGCCGATCGCCGGCAGCACGCCGATCAGCACGCCGATGAACGAGCACCACAGCAGCTGGAACGGGCGCGACAGCACCTCCCAGATCACTTTCGCATGCGAAACTGTGAGCTTCACGCTGCGGTTCACTTCGGTGGCAAGCGAGTGCGCGCCGCGGCGCTCGATCTCGCCCATGATCTGGGCGAAGGCGAACACGCCGATCAGCACCGGCAGGAAATCGATCCCGCCCCTGAGGAAAGGGATGCCGAGGGTGAGGCGCTCCTGTCCCATCACGGGATCGTTGCCGAGCACCGTGACGATGAGGCCCATGGCGCCTGCAATCAGCCCCTTGAGCAGCGACGCTTCGGCCAGCCCCGCGACCATCGAGAGCGCCAGCATGAAGAGCGAGAAGAACTCCCACGGCCCGAACTGCAGCGCGAATTTCGCGAGCGGATCCGTAGCGCCGATCAGGAACAGGCCGCCGAGCAGCCCGCCGAAAAACGATGCCCACACGCCGATCCAGAGCGCGCGGCCGGGCTCGCCTTTCTTGGCCATCGGGTGGCCGTCGAACGTGGTCGCGATCGCGGAAGGCGTTCCCGGCAGCCCGAGCAGCACCGCGGTCACGAGGCCGCCGGCCGAGCCGCCGACATAGACGCCGGTCATGGCGGCGAGGCCTTGCAGCGGATCCAGGCCGAAGGTGAACGGCAGCACCACGATGATCGTCATGGTGATGGTGACGCCCGGCAGCGCGCCGCCGATGATCCCGGCCAGCGTGCCGAGGAAGAGCGGCAGCAGGTACTTCGCCTGCACGATATTGACGAGGCCGTCGGCGAGCAGCTCGTACACGGGCTAGAGGTCGGTCCAGCGCCCGCGCGGCAGCAGCACCGAGAGGTAGCGCTCGAAGAGGAAATACACCACCACGGTGGCGATGATTGCGATGGCGGCAACCCGCAGCCAGCCCTTCGCGCTCTTCGCAGGCTCGAAAAGCGCATTGGCCGCGGCGATGTAGGCGAGCGTGGCAATGCGGAATCCGAGCCAGGGAAGCGCCACGACGTATACCCCGAAGACCGCGAAGTGAAGCACGACTGCGCTGTAGTTCGCTTTATCTTCGGTCCGGGCTTTTCTCTTGCCGAAGAAATCGAATGCCACTAGCGCCGCAGCAAGCACCGCGGTCAGGCCGAGCACCAGACGCGGATAGAACCCCGGCCCGATCGGCACCAGCGGGTTCGGCTTCAGCTCCAGCGTGAGGACGAAAAGAAAAAGGCTCGCGGCGAGCACCGCGAGCCCTGCCCAGCCGTCTCTCGATAACTTCAACGCTTCAGAAGGCCGAGGTCTTTGGCGATGGTGCGGTTGAGGTCGTCGGCTTCCTTCTGCCACTTGGCGTACGTGGCGCGCTCCATGTAGCGCACGTCGGTGCCCTGGAGCCGCATCGCCTTCGCGAACTCGGGCTCCTTGGTCGCCGCCGCGCACGCCGAGGCGAGCTTCTGGATAACCGCTGCCGGCGTGCCCTTCGGCACCATGAGGCCGCGGTTGATGTCGAAGACGACGTTGATGCCGAGCTCCTTCAGCGTCGGCACGTTGGGTATGTCGGGGTGGCGCTTCTCGGCGGCGATGGCGAGGAACTTGAGCTGCCCCGCCTCCACCTTGCCCTTCTGCGTGAGGTTGGACTCACCGAGTTCGACGTGGCCGCCAAGCATCGCGTTCATGCGCGGCGCGAGGCCCTCGTACGACACGTACTTGAACTTGGTGCCGGTCTGCTTCTCGATCAGCGCCGGGAAGAAGTGGCTGGTCGAGGCGAGCGTCGCGCCAACCGTGATCTGCCCGGGGCGCTTCTTCGCGTCGGCGAGAAGGTCCTGCATCGACTTCCACGGCGTCTTCGGGCTCGCGGTGAGCACCGAGGGCGTCGAGGAGATCATGCAGATCGGCTCGAAGTCGGTGTATTTCACGTCGGCCACGCCCGCCCAGTACGTCGAATGGATGTAGTCGTGCACCGCGTAAAGCGTGTAGCCGTCGGCCGGGGAATCCTTCACTTCCTTCGCGCCGCGCGTGCCGGAGGCGCCGCCTACGTTGGCGATCACCACGGTCTGGCCGAGCGCCTTCTGCAGTCCGGGCGCGAACGGCCGGAAGATGTTGTCGGTATCGCCGCCAGCCGCCCAGGGCACGACGAGCTTGACCGGGCGGTCGGGATAAGCAGCCGTTACCGCGAGCGGGAACAGCGCCGCGACGAAGCCAGCGAGCAGTTTCTTCATGAGATTTCCTCCTCCAGGGAACCCGGATGATAAGTCATGTAGCGCGTCTTCGTGAAAAGCTGCGGATCCAGCCCCGGTCGATGCGGTCCTTCCACCACCAGACCCAGCGGCCCTCCGCCGTCCAGCCGCCCCATTCCGCGATGGCATAGCGCGCGCCGCAGGACAGCAGGACGAGCGCCCGCGGCTGCGGCCGGTACTCGGTGAGCGGTTGTGCCTGCGCGAGCAGGCGAAGGTTGCGCTCCAGCACTTCGCCGTGGCGCACCGAATACAGTCCGGACTTGGGATGCGGCGCGTCGCGCAGCGTGGCGCAGTCGCCTGCGGCGAACACCTCGGGATGCGAAACGCTTTGCAGCGTGCGGTGCACCAAAGCGAACCCGCGCTCGTCGGTGGCGAGGCCGGCGCGCGCGATCCAGGCGAGAGCGCGCGCCCCGGTGGTGAGCACCACCTGGTCGAATTCCTGGTGCGAGGGCCCGGCGATCACCACCGGGCCGGGCTCGATCTCGGTCACCGGCATGCCGGGGCGGAAGTCGACGCCGGTGCGGCGCAACGCGCGCAGCACGCGCTTCGCCAGCCCCGTCGGCATGGTGGGCTTGTCCGAGTACAGGGTGACCTGGGCGCCCGCGTGGCGCAGCGCCATCGCCAGCTCCGCTCCTGCCGCGCCGGCGCCCGCTATTGCGATGCGCCTGGGGCTGTGCAGGTTTCGCAGGAAGTCTTCGAAGGGCTTCACGGCCAGCGCCTGCTCCGCGCCGGGAAGCGAGCGGTCCACGAGCGAGCCTGCGTTGAGCGAGACGTAGTCGTATTCGATTTCCCCTCCGCCCTCGAGCCGGACGACGCGCTGCTCCGGATCGAGCGCCGTCGCCGCGCCTTGCACGAACTGGGCGTAGCCCTGCTCGGCCAGCGCCGCGACGTCGACCTGCACCTCGTCCAGGCGGTAATGCCCGGCGACGAGGCCGGGCAGCATGCCGGAATAGATCTGCTTCGGGTGCGGCGAGACGAGGGTGATGCGCGCGCCGTAGAGCGGAGCCTGCTTCAAGGCCCTCAGGACGACGAGGTGCGCGTGCCCCGCGCCGACCAGCAGGATGCGCTTCACGCCTTGAGCTTCGCTTCTTCGCGCTTGCGCAGTTCCTTGCGCTGGACCTTTCCGGTGGTGGTCATCGGCAGCGCGTCGATGAACTCGATCTCGCGCGGGTACTCGTAAGGCGCCAGCCTCCCCCGCACGTGGCCCTGGATGTCGTCGATCAGCGCCTGCGAGGGCGCGCGGCCGGGCTGCAGCACGATGAACGCCTTGATGATGGCGCCGCGCGTCGCGTCGGGCTTGCCGATGACGGCGGCGTTGGCGACCGCCGCGTGCTTCACCAGGCAGCTCTCGATCTCGGCCGGCCCGATGCGGTAGCCGGCGCTCTTGATGACGTCGTCGGAGCGGCCCTGGTACCAGAGGTAGCCGTCCTCGTCCATCTTCGCCTGGTCGCCGGTGCAGCCCCACTCGCCGATGAACTTGTCCTTGGTGGCCTGCGGATTCTTCCAGTACTCGAGGAAGAACACCGGATCTCCCGAGCGGTGAACGGCGATCTCTCCGAGCTCGTTGGCAGGCAATTCATTGCCCTTGTCGTCGATCACCGCGACGCGATGCCCCGGATAGGGGCGACCGATCGAGCCGGGCTTCACCGGCCAGGCCGACTGGCAGTTGCCGACCACGTAGTTGATCTCGGTCTGGCCGAACATCTCGTTGACCGTCACGCCGAGCTGCTCGCGCGCCCATTCGAATACCGTAACGCCGACCGATTCCCCCGCGCTCATGATGGAGCGCAGATCAATCTTGTATTTCTTTTCCGGCTCCGGCACTGCCTTCATCATGAGCTTCAAGGCGGTAGGAAACAGAAAAGAGTTCCGTATGCCGTACTTCTCGATGAGGTAGTACGCCTTCTCGGCGTCGAAGCGGCCGCGGTAGCCGAGGATCGGGATGCCGAAGAGCCACGCGGGCAACAGCGCGTCCATCAGGCCGCCGGTCCAGGCCCAGTCGGCCGGCGACCAGAACATGTCGCCCTTCTGCGGGAAGAAGTCGTGCGAATGCACGAATCCGGGCATGTTGCCGATCAGCACGCGGTGCGCTTTCAACGCGCCCTTGGGCGGGCCGGTGGTGCCGCTCGTATAGATGATTAGCGATGCGTCGTCCGCTTTCGTATCGACGCAGCTGAACGACGAGCCCGCTTTTTCGAGAAGCGATTCGTACGGATGAACCCCCGTTTCCTTCGCGCCGCCCACGCCGATGACGTGCCGCAGGCCGGGCAGCCGGTCCTTGATCGCCCAGAGATTGGCGATGGTAGTGGGCTCCACCAGCGCGACCGACGCCTCGGCGTGGTTCATGCGGTACTCGAGCGCATCGGGGCCGAAGAGGTGCGACAGCGGCAGCGCGATCGCGCCCATCTGGAAGATGGCGATGTAGGCGACCGCCGTTTCCGGGCGCTGCGGCAGGATGATGGCGACCCGGTCGCCGCGCTTCACGCCCAATGCGGCGAGCGCGTTCGACAGGCGGTTTGCCGCACGCTGGATATCCCAGAACGAATACGCGGCGGTGGCGCCCGACTCGTCTTCCCAGTAGAGGGCGAAACGACTGCGCTCTTCGGCCCATTGTCCGCAGCAGGCCCGCGCGATGTTGTAGCGCTCCGGAACCTGCCAGCGGAACGCGCCGTACAGCTCTTGGTAGCGGTCCACCATGGTTTAATTCAGTTTACATGACCCACGACGCCCTGGTATTCGACGCGTACGGCACGCTCTACGACGTGCACTCGGTGATGCGGCGCTGCGAAAGTTTCTTTCCCGGCAAGGGCGGGGCGCTCTCGCAGCTGTGGCGCACGAAGCAGCTCGAGTACACCTGGCAGCGCAGCCTGATGCAGCGCTACGCGCCGTTCTCGACCGTGACGCGCGAGGCGCTCGCCTATGCCTGCGAGGCGCTGCGCCTGGAGCTGACCGCCGAGCGCATGGAAGCGCTGATGGGCGAGTACCACATGCTCTCGACCTATCCCGAGGTCGCGAAAACCCTGCAGGCGCTGACCGGAAAGAAGCTCGCGATCCTGTCGAACGGCTCGCCGAAGCG